>Ga0172370_10001319_pt1 | contig 38070 bp, 42 predicted proteins | sample LakKiv5m_FD_114538 | JGI IMG/M metagenome (GOLD analysis project Ga0172370, IMG submission 114538) | Freshwater microbial communities from Kabuno Bay, South-Kivu, Congo - kab_022012_11.5m | ecosystem: Environmental > Aquatic > Freshwater > Lake | place: Democratic Republic of the Congo...
CGGCCGCCATAGGCTAATTTTTCGTCTTTTAACATGCCGACAAGGCGGTCGTAATGTTTGCGGTTGATGATTTTTCCATAGTTTTGGGTCTCAAGGGTATCCGCTCCGTACTGGATTTCGATTTCCTTGATGAGCATGTCGATGAATTGCTGCATTATCGACTTATGTACGATGAGATAATCCGGAGCGATGCACGTCTGGCCGCAGTTGATCAATTTTCCAAACACGATTCGTCTGGCGGCAATCGGCAAGTCGGCCGTCATGTCGACGATGCACGGCGACTTTCCGCCGAGTTCCAACGTCACGGGCGTCAGATGCTTCGAGGCCTTCTCCATGACCGTCTGCCCGACTGCGGTCGAACCGGTGAAGAAGATATAATCGAACTGCTGGTCTAGTAACGTCTGGTTTTCTTCCCGCCCTCCGAGCACGACGGCGACATAAGAACTATCGAAATGGGCTTCGATCAGTTTCTTGATGACGGCGGCGGTCGCCCCGGCATATGATCCCGGCTTGATGATGACGGTATTGCCGGCGGCCAGCGCTTCGGCCGTCGGACCTAACGCCAATAGGAACGGATAGTTCCATGGGCTCATGACGAGGACGTTACCATATGGAGTCGGTCGGCGGAAACTCCTGGCCGGGAAGTGGACGAGCGGCGTCTTGACGGGTTTGTCCTTACTGAGCCGTTTGATATGGCTGAGCATGTAGGATATTTCCTCAAGCACCATGCCGATTTCGGATAGGTACGCTTCGCTGCTGCTTTTGCCCAAATCGATCCGGAGTGCCGCGGCGATGTCCCCTTCCATCGTTTTTATGCCCTTTTGAAGCTTTTTCAAAGCCTCAATGCGAAAGTTAACATCATAAGTTGCCCTTGTTTTGTAGAACGTGCGTTGATTTGCGACCAGTTGTTGGATTTCCATGTTTTTACCTTTTTGTGATTATAGCATTCCGGTTGGAAGCATGGCTTCATGATATAATTTATTGATAACTGACGCAAACGAAAAACTCGGTATCGCCTTAGGCGGAGGCGGGTCGCTCGGATCTTACGAGATGGGTGTTTGGAGTGCGCTTCGGGAATTGCATCTCGAACCGGAAGTGATTTCCGGCACTTCGATCGGTGCCCTGATCGGCGCCTTCATGACCCAAGACGACTATGACACCGCCGCGTCTTTGTGGCATGATGTCACCCCTGACAAAATCATGCGCGACGGGCTCAATTTTCAATGGCAGGAACTCGCCAAGACATATCGAAACGACCGAAAACGGATCTTGACATTCACAAAGCGGTATTTAATGAATCGCGGTGCGGATATTTCACCTTTGATTGCCCAGCTGAACGCCAACATAAAACCTGAATTAATACGAAACTCGCCTAAACGATTTGGCGTCGTCGCCGTCGAATTGCCCTTTTTCATCCAACGGAACATTGAGATTAAAAAGGTGCCCGAAAGCGAAACGATCGATTGGCTGTTGGCCAGCAGCGCCGTTTGGCCGCTATTCCCGCTGAAGACGATCAAACGGAAACTCTATATCGACGGCGGCTACAAAGACACGCTGCCAATCAAGTTCGCGTTCGATCTTGGGGCCACAAAAGTCATCGTGGTCAACCTGTTTTACAAAATCAATTGGCATCCTCTTTTAAACAAACGAAACGACGTCGTCAACATCGAACCGAGTTGGAATCTCGGGATGCCGTTCAACTTCAATCAAAAAAGCATCGACCGCAACCGATCGCTCGGCTACAACGACGCGATGAAGAAACTTGGCGGTTACGATGGTTATCGTTATACGTTTTATCCCGATTATGAGGTTGCCCCATTGAGCGAGGAGTTGCGTTCATTGATCGACGAGCGCCATAAACAGCTGTCCAACGCCATCACGGCGCGCTTGGCGCGGCATACGGGCGGCAGCATGAAACCGCATAAGATATTTTTCCGCGGTCTTGAGGTATTGGCCGAGACAATCAAAATCGATCCGACTACAATATACAATGTGCCGGATATAGCCCGATTATGCTATGAAACTATCGACAGCCATTTTGAGATTAAGCAAATTGTGTCATTATTAAAGAAACTACGAGGCCAGAAACCGTTATCGGACAAAGACGAACGGACGGCTATCGCGGCGATCAAGTTCACGATGGAAACGCACTACCATGAACGGGACATCATCCAGTTCGCGGCCCGGAAGGCGACGTACACCATCATCTATCTGATGTTCACGTTGATTTATCGCCACTTTATCCAACACACCACCCCAAAGAGAGGAACGAGCATATGAAGATTGGCATCGCATTAGGGAGCGGCGGCTCCAAAGGCGCCTACCAAGTCGGTTTTTTCCAAGCGTTGAAAGAACTCAAAATGCCATATCAAGTGATAACGGGAGCATCTATCGGCGCTCTTAACGGCGCCATCATGGTCAATCAGGATTTGCCCCTACTGGAAAAACTTTGGCATAACATGGAATTGAAGAGAATCATGAAGTATGGCATCAACCTCGATCTTGACGAAATACTTCGAAGCGACAAGAAAGAGCTGTTGAAGTTCATCGCTTCCTACATCAAAAACCGCGGCATCAACATCAGCCCGTTCAAAGAACTGATCGCCAAGTATCTCGACCTCGACAAGCTGCTGGCGTCCCCGATCGATTTCGGGGTCACCGTGGCCACCTATCCCAAGATGGTCGGCAAGGACATCATCGTCAAACAATGCCCCAAAGGGCAGATTGCCGATTACCTATTGGCTAGCGCCAGCTGTTATCCGGCTTTTCCAGTTACCAAAATCGGCTTGGAATCGTACATCGACGGAGCTTACCATGACCGGCTTCCGATCGATTTGGCGTTCGAACTAGGCGCCGAACACGTGATTGCCGTCGATTTGAACAACCACGCCTACAGCCATCCCGAATACCTTGACGATGCCCGCGTAACCTATATCCGCAGTTATCACGACCTCGGTCCGTTCATGCTCATCAAACCGGAAGTGTTGGCCCGCAACATCCGCCTCGGGTATCTCGACACGATGAAGAAATTCGGCCGATATGCCGGATATAAATACACATTCAAGATTTCGAGCGCCTACGACGAGATGGGCCAGCGGTTTTTGGCGGTCATCGATAAAGCCGGAATCCCGGAAATCAAGGATTACATGACGCTTAAAGTCCGCGAGACGATGACGATGCGCGGCCGCTATATGCGCTTCCTTGAAATCATCGCCGCGGCCGCCGACATCGATCCGCTTAAAATACACGAAATCCCGCAGATGCAGCAGGAAATCGACCAAGCCATCATCGGCAACCACCAGTATCTGACCTGGCTCGACAAACGTCCGGCCGAGCAGCAGTTCCGGCTTCAGAAGATGAAACCGTCGAATCGCCTCGGCATGATCCGTCAGTTGGCCATCGACCGTAAAACGCTCAATCACGACACGACGCAGATGCTGGCCGAACATTTCCCCGAACTTTATTACCTTGCCGTATATTACGGACTAATCCACTGACATGGCAGCCATCGTTCCCTACCGCAAGAAGATATTCTATCTTCGCTATTTTTTAAAAAACACCTGGTTCGTTTTAATGTGGAAACTGTTCCGCATCAAGAAAAGCGTCCTCCGTTTCGTCGGCATCACCGGCATCACCCAGCAATTCGGAAACGATATTTTGAAGAAAGCGATTTTGGCGGGAAAACCTTTCGCCGCGATTCGCTTCGGGGCGACGGAACTCGGATGTCTCAACAACTACGAAAAGATCCAGTTCGGCTGGCGGCACGACTACAAGAAATCGGTCAAGTTTTCGATGAAGAACAACGGGGGCTTTTTCCCAACCACGGACACCAATCTGAACTACTACTGCAACATGTACTACAAAGACATGCCGAAAACGGACATCCTCGGGATATCCGGCATCCACATGGAAGACTATTTCTATCGTAAATACATTCCACACGCCAAGATCATCCAATACAACTCGTTTGAACCGCTGATGGGCGATTGGACGATGGCGTTGGCCGGCAAAAGAGTCCTAGTCATCTCGCCGTTTGCCAAGCTGATCGAGAAACAATACGCCAATCGGGAATCGATTATCGATAGCGACAAAGTCCTACCGGCGTTCACATTGATGACGATCGAGGCGGTGCAAACCATCGGTGCCCAGTACGACGAACGGTTCTCGAATTGGTTCGAGGCATTGGATTATATGAAAATCGAGATTTTAAAACACGATTTCGACGTTGCCTTGATCGGCGCCGGCGTCTATGGCACTCCGTTATGCTGGTTCATCAAAAGCTTAGGCAAGCAAGCGATACAAACGGGTGGGGCGACGCAGCTGTTATTTGGTATAATGGGAAAACGATGGGAGCACCGTCCTCACGTGACGCAATACGTCACGGCGTCGTGGACGCGCCCCAGCGACAAGCCCCAAGGGGCCGAAAACGTGGAAAAAGGATGTTACTGGTGATGAATCGCAGCACGTGGCAGACGTATTCGAAGAAATATGGCTCGATGTTGGCCTTTTTGGCCTTGGAGCTGCTTCTTTTCACGAGTTTGAACTTGGCCAATTACGGGATGCTGTTTCGGTATTTGGCCATCGTGTTGGCGCTGGCGCTACTGCCACTGGTATTCATTCGATACAAGAAAGAGGATTGGCTCAACCTTGCCTTGATGTTCTTATTGCCTTTATTCATGTATGCGGCCTTCATGGCCTTCTCGCCGCTATATTTCATCCTTCAGACAGTCATCGACAACATCGTGATGATACTGGCGCTCGAATCGTTCCTATTCATCGGTATTGCCCTCGCGCAGACTAACGAATTTCAAATCGAAAAGGGTTTAGCGGCCATTTTCGGCGGTTTGGGATTGCTTTTGACGGTATCCCTCGTGTATACGATGTGGCGTTATACGCCATTCTATGTTTTGCGATATGCCGGCCAAGTGCTGTATTTCGATGGTGAACGCTATTTGATATCCGAGGAGGCGAAGTGGCTGTTCGGCTTCGGCTTCAAAGAAGTGAAGCTTTCTTATTTCCTCCAATATGCGGTCATGCTCAGTCCCTTGTCGCTCGGGCTCCTATTCGTCGATTTCAAGAAAGTGTCAAAATTCGATTACGTTTGGATGGCCGCCGGACTTGTCGGTCTCCTGGCGATCGTTTTGCTCCCATCGTTCAGCAGTTTGCTATATCTAGTTCCCGCCGCGATCATCGCGTTGCTGGTAAAACTATATCCCCGTACGACGAAGGCGATGAAAATACTTACCTATGGCTTGTGGGGGGCGCTCGGTATCTTTACCCTGGCAAGCGTGTTTCTCGTCTTGTTCGCCTTTGAAGTCCCGTTTGCCGTCAACCTCGTCACCAATAGCGCGGTGTTTGCCAAGGTGTACGGAAATCCGTTCGTGCGGGCGTACGCCGAAGTGCTGCAAGCCGCGATCAGCCATCCTTTCGGTGGCTTGCATTCGATCTTCGTCAACAGCAACTTCATCGAAACGACGCATAGTTCCGTCTTCGACACTTTGTATCAAGGCGGCATCATGGCGACGATCGGCTACCTCGCCGTCATCGTTATTTCGGGCATCACGCTGACCCGCTACGTCCGTTTTTCCAAAGACCGGATGCACATCAAGATGCTTTTGGTCTTATTCGTGGCAACTTTTTTCCTATACACGGCGTTTGATCATGAATACGCCCCGTTTGTGCGCGAAGGGGAACGTATCTACAAAAAACCGTTTTTCTCGGATTTGACTTTGCTTCTTAACGTGTTTCTGATCGGCTATGCTTACGCGCGCGGCCAAAACCAAGTCCCGGAGCAAGAAAAAACGGAAGTCGCCAAGGGCTAAACTTCCGTTGATGACCTAAGTCAAATGACGGCGGTAGACGTAATGTCGCCCGCCGTTTTATTATTGCCAAGTGCTTTTCGGCAATAGCATTTCGTAGACGAATATTCCGGTCAGGTCGGGATCGCTTGCCAAACCGGCGGCGTCGAGTATCTCGTATGTCAATCCAAAAGCCGTCGCCCCAGCCAGATCGTCGCCAACCGCCGTGTCGTCAAAATAGAAACCATACAGCTGCGGAAAATCGCTCCGCCGGATGCCGGTCACGTTAAACGAAAATTGGTATTGGTGATATGTCGATGAGGTTACCGGGACGAAGAACGAAAGGTGGATGCGGGCGTCGGAAATGTAGACGCCGCCACCGCTGGTGTCGGCTCCGGCCTTGAGGTACAATCCGGCGTGGTTGACCGTCGCCAACTTTTCCGGAAACACGTAACCGAAACCCGACTCGCGTATTTGAAGCCGGCTTTTGCTTAGCCGAATCGCGTCGCTACAATGTAAAATTCCGTCGAACAATTTGCTTTCGAAACCATACTTTACCTGGCTGATGGTGTTTGAGAGCTTATTCGTTGGGGCGTAGACATCGTCGGTGATTTGGTTTCCGTTAATCATTCTGTCGTCATTTCTGAGTCCGGCCACCCCAACGATTACGTCGGTGTCGTCGATGGCAAATTCTGTCATCTCGGTAATATTGGCTGGCGCCAATGTTGTTATCAGGACGGTATCCTGATACATGTTATCGGCGAAGAAACCCTCGTTGTATACGGTATTTCCAAGCGCCAAAGCCACATCTTGGCCACAGGATGTCAAGGCGAACAGGAGTCCCAATAGCCACACGTTACGTTTCATCGTTTGCTCCCCTTCATGGATGTGCTGATATCAAGCCAGGAACCGATTTCGAAATCGGTCCGGTCATCATCGAGAATGAGGGTCCCCTTCGCGGGCGTAAACGTCATCTCGCTAAAAAATATTTTACCATCGATATTGTACAGGTCAACGCGTACGAATGGGAATGGGGCGCCGAGCCGTTCGGCCAAGGCGATCATCTCATCGAAATTAGCAGGCCGCTCGATTGGCTCGTCGGCTTTGCGCCAGCCGTTGAATTGGCTGCCGTCAAACGGCGTCCAGTCGATGTAGAAATTGGTGTAGCGGATATCGTGTCCGCGTCCGGTCACCACATATAGATTGCGGGCTTTGCCGTTATAAACATGGATTTTGTATTCGATTGGAAGCGATTGTATGTTGCCGAGGTATTTTTCGACGATGATACGCGGGGTGATCCGGCTGTAGTGACGCTCGATGGTCATCAGGCCATAATCCGTTTTCAGCCATTGGCGGAACCGTTTTGTCCAATAAGGGACGTCCATGGCGGCCTTGTCCTTGACGATGGCATTAAGGGCACAAGCATGGGTGCACTTGAGCACGAATGAATTGGGCAATCTATCAAGGTCGATTGCTTCAAACGTATCAAAAACGCCATAACTCGGTATCAGATATCGGCCAAGGTCCCGTTCTTCCAAATACTGCCTCACTCCGGCACGGTCGGCGCACTGGGCGACCAGTTTGTCGTGCGGGTAGACGAATAGGCGCAGGTATTGAAGCTTTTCGGTGTAGCGGACGGGATGATTCAAATTCAAATGGTGACGGGTGATGAAGCGGTACTGCCACTTGACGAGGGTAACTGGAAATAGACGCGCCATCAACATGCGAAGCGGGCGGAAGGCCGCCTGGGCTAACGGGCTGAGTTTTCGATATCCGCGGTTCATATCGCTGTAATTATAACAAGTAATTAAAGATGTTCATTACTAACAGCGGCGATGATACTATCAAAAACGTCATTTTCGATATAAACTTAACTAAACACGAGATAACCATGAAAATATTCGCCGTCTGCCAATTCTATTACCCCGAAAACTTTACGATCACCCCGCTTCTTAACGAGCTGGTGCGCCGCGGTCATGAGGTCACCGTTTTAACGGGACGGCCCAATGCCGGTTTTGGCCGAATCCTCGAAGGATATCACCGATTGCGGTTTGAGATAATCGACGGCGTCAAGGTGCACCGCGTCCCCATCCGTCCGCGCAAGAACGGACGAATATCGCTGATATTAAACTTTTTTTCTTTTTTCTTCCTAGCCAGGATGTTTGCCCTCCGGCACCGGGGTGAATACGATGTCGTGCTCACGATGAGCCTATCGCCGGTCATATCGATGGTGCCGGCAATCGACTTTGCCAAACGGAACAAATTACCCCTGCTGGAATATTGCGTCGACCTGTGGCCCGCATCGGTCGCTTTCACCAATTACGTCGATCACGAATCGCTCATGTACCGATTGCTGAAACGTTGGTCGGGCCGCATTTATCGCGCGGCCGATCGGCTCTTGGTCGGTTCGCCCTCATATGCCGCGTATATGGAACAGGTGCACCGCATACCATCCGCTAAAATAGCGACTTTGGTGCAGCCGGCTTTGACCGATCGTCTTATGACCGCGCCGATTGTATACGAAAAAGGACACAATCTCGTATATGTCGGCAATATCGGGCAAGTGCAATTGCTTGACGAACTGGTATCCGCGCTGACCGATTTCATTGACGTTGACCTCCATGTCCACATCATCGGCTCGGGGTCTTCGCTACCAGAACTGAAAGACAAAGCCTTACGCCTTCATGTCGATCACATGCTGACGTGGTACGGGACACTTCCAAGCGAGACCGCTTTTGCCTATTTGCCCAATGCCGACGGTCTATTTTTGCCATTGAAGGAAGGCGGCTACGTCGGCAAGACGATTCCCAACAAAATGATGATGTATCTCGCCTCCGGACGACCGATCTTGGCAGCGTTATGCGGCGATGGACGTGACATTCTCGAACAAGCCGGCGGCGGCATTATCGTCACCCCCGACCATCACGGCATCGTCGGCGGCTTAAAAAAGCTATTATCGTTGACCGAAGAAGAAAAAAACGCCCTCGGCGGGCGTAATCGCGCATATTACGAAGCCAATCACACATTAAACAAGATCGGGACCGATCTTGAAACTTACCTTAAGGATTTGGTGAACTGAGCTAGAGCGGTTCCGACCGCTTCGATGCCATATTCTTCCAAGACGGCTTCCTGGGCTTTTTTGGCCATCCGGTCACGCGTTGACGCGGCCATGCCCATGAATTCGACCAGGCCCATTTTCAAATCGGTCGGCGAGCCTTGCCCAGCCCAAATGGCCAGTTTGGCGTATTTGCTCGTCAAAAACGCATGTTCGGTCGACATCGTGGGAACTCCGGATGTCATGTACTCGAAAAACTTCGAGGGAATCGAATAATCGTTCAAGACGCGATCGAACGGACGCGGGTTAATGTTCAATAAGGCGCCTGATTCGTATTTGAATATCTCCGAAGGGGCTAATTGACCCAAAAATTTGATTCGTTCGTCATGGGCCGAGGCTTGTCTGACGAAATGATCCGGTCCATGACCGGCAATCAATAGATCGACGTCGTAAGTCACGCCCTGGAACGCCGTAATCAGATTGTTGATGCCGTAACGTTCGTGCAAGGCGCCGGCAAAGAAGAAGTACGGCCTTTGATATTGGCTGTAGTATTCCCGGCCTTCGGCGATGCCCGGCAGGTTCAGATGCGGCCGGTGAAGCGGATTGACCAAGATGTCGAGTGCGGGCGTCAACGGGATGAAATAATCGAATTTGGACATCTGCTTGATGGCCGCGCGGGCCGTTTTCTCTTTCGAACCGCTCAGTAAATACGGATTGTCAGTCACGACGAGAATCGTTTTTAGACCGTGTTTTCGGGAGGCTTTAAGCGCCAAGTGCCGCAATGTGGCGTTGAGACCGTCGACGACCAGAAAAGGTTTGTCTTTTTTTACGGTTTTCATTAGTTTTCCGATTAGGGTCATGCCATAGTCGATCAGTTTTTGCTGGCGAGTGTAGCGGCGGTTATGGATCGGCAGGTAGTGATAGGTTATTTTTTGATCTTTTTTCCATTCGTAGGGCAGAAAGTTCGGATCGTTATAATTGGCCAAAGGGCGATATGACAGAGCGATGACGGCATGGTGGAGCGAAAAGGCTTTGATCAGGCGGGCATGAAAATTCTGATTGCTCGGATTGGCCTTGACGGAAACCGTCTCGTTTAGAGCGTCGAAATCCTCGCTGATCATTGAATTGGTCAAGTAGATGATTTTCATTTCACAAGCTTCTTGAATGCTTCAAGGTGGTGGGTGACCATCGCTTCGATCGTGTAAGCCGCCGAGGTGGCGACGCAGGCGTCGAACATATCGTGCGTTTTGACATACGACAGCGCTTTATCGATGCTGGTGTCGTCTTGCGTGTTGACGAGGAATCCGTTTTTCCCCTCGCGCAATAGTTCACGTGAGGCCATCACGTGGGGCGAACTGATGACCGGCGTTCCTTGCGACAGCGATTCGTTGACGACGTGGCCGTAGATGTCTTCATGGCTTAAGATGATGAATCCGATCGCGTTATGGATCAACGGCAAAAGCTTTGCTTTCGGCAGATAAGACAATATGAAAACATTGCTCATCTTATGATCTTTGACGAGCTGGCGGTATCCGCCTTCGTCTGGCCCGGACCCGACAAGCAAAAGATTCTCGCTTCGGTTCGAATGAGCCCAATATTTGAGCGTCTGCATGTTGTTTTTGCGCGAAATGAATTGGCCGGCGCTGATGAAATAGGCACCGGTGGGAACGCCATAAGTTTCCAATAAACGGTCCCGCTCTTCAGCGTTTGCTCTTTCCTTTGCCAGCTGGTTGGCGAACACGGTCGCGTATGGATAGTGGATGATCCGCTGATGTTCGGCGCCGTAATGAAGCAAATATGAATCGATATGTTTGGTGGGTGAAAAGAAGGCTTTCGCCCCGCTGACAAGTTTCCGCTTCAAGGCAAATCGCCATTTCGGATCGGCATGGATGACTCCGCCGTTGATGTATAAAACATAGGGGATGCCATGATTCTGCAAATAGAAAATCGTCATCATTTCGGTGAGCGAGGAATAGCCGTTCATGATGATGAGATCGTAGGTGTTTTTGCGTAAATGGCGGATGATTTCCCGCGAACAGTGATTCTCGGCCCCGATGTTGATGCCGCCGAGGAATATCGCTCGGAATTTATAGTTCGCATTCACATAGAAAAGCGGGTGGCGGAAACCGCTTGAATGGCGTTCGAACATAACCGTCAAATCGACGTGGGGAGCCAAGCCGTTGAACAGGTCGACTTTATATGGGGCGGGATGCGTGAAGACGAATAATACTTTCATGTTTTGGTACGATTACCCATTATACATTAGGCATATACAATTTTACATTGTAAAATAAATAACGCAAAGACCGCCAAAATGACCTGGGAACATTTCTTCAAACTCGAGAACAAAGAGCCGTATGCCGCCGAGTTGCACCGCTTTTTGGATGCGGAGTACCGCGAGCACACCGTCTATCCCCCACGAGATAAGATGTTCGAGGCATTTCGCTTGACGCCTCTTTCGAAAGTCAAAGTCGTCATCATCGGTCAGGATCCCTATCACGAGCCGAACCAGGCGATGGGGCTGAGTTTCTCCGTTCCGCGCGGCGTATCGATTCCGATGAGCCTGATCAACATCTTCAAGGAAATCGAACGGGACATCGGACTAGAACTTGATTATTCTAACGGCGACCTGTCCGGGTGGGCCAAGCAAGGCGTGCTGCTTCTTAATGCCTATCTATCGGTACGCCGAAGCGAGCCGCTCAGCCACCGTCACGACAGCTACGAACGCTTTTTTGAGCATGTGCTGACGCTCCTTGATGATCAACCGCAGCCGATCGTGTTTCTCCTATGGGGTTCATTCGCCCGAAGTTACAAACGGCATATTACCTCGCCCCAGCATCTAATCCTTGAATCCGTCCATCCGTCTCCCTTAGCGGCTAACCGCGGGGGCTGGTTCGGAAACAAGCATTTCTCCAAAACCAATGATTTTCTCATCAAACATGGGCTCGCGCCCATCATATGGCAAAATCATAGCGGTTCGCAGTAATAGTCGTTATAATTGATTTGGGAGCTGGGGTCAACCCGGCTGAGAGGATGGCTAACGCGCCATCGACCACACCTGATCTAGGTAATGCTAGCGGAGGGCTCTTTCCTTGGCTAGCCAAGGATTTTTTTTAGGAGGGAAACATGAAAAAATTCAGTCTCAATATCAAGGAAATCGCCGAAATCGCCATGCTGGTGTCCTTGGCGGTCCTGCTTGACCGCGACGGTTTTAAAATCAGGCTCGGCGCCCAAAGCGGCTCGTTATCGCTGACGATGGTGCCCCTGATTATCTTGGCCTTGCGCCATGGATTCGCCAAAGCCTTTGTCGGGATCGGCATCGTCTATGGCCTTTTGACGAATCTTCTCGACGGATACGGGATTGTCACTTATCCGTTCGACTACCTTCTTGCCTACGGCTCGCTTTCTTTGATTGCCTTTTTCAAACCGCTTCTGGACCGCAAGTACAAGTCGCCGATCATCCCCTATCTTATCTTGGCCGGGGGGCTTTTAGCCGTCGGGGCGATGCGCCTATTGTTCCACACGATTTCCGGCATGCTGTTCTACGATGTCCCGTTTGTGGGCTCGCTTACCTATAATGCCGTCTTCGTCGTCTTGCCGGCTTTGGCGCTGACGATCGTGGTGATGCTGCTGTTATGGGAACCGCTGAAGTGGATCGAAAAACGGTTTCCGGTGTCCTCATCCATCAACGAGTGATGTATCATTAAGCCATGAAAACAATCAATGAGCTCAGTGCCGAATTAGAAACCAAGCGACAAGCGTTTCTTTCCTTGTTCAAAAAGACTAAAATCGTCAATAACGTCGTCTTAATCGTCATCGTATTGGCCATGGGCGGTACCTTCATTTGGCTGTTCCAGGTCGACATGAATCTGTCGCTGATCATCGTTGGCATTTTGATTGGCGTTTTGTTTTTCTATTCTCGGTTTGCAAAATCGTGGCTGGGCCGCAAAACGTACGACTACATTTACGGCTACTATCGCCTGACGAGCGATTTATTCTTCCATCAGGAAGGATTCAGCCAAATCGAAATCAGCGAAAAAGAAGGAATTACGCTTGAAGAATTCAAGCTTTCGGGCGTATTGAAAGATGAAGTCGGCATTATCAGCCGCAACAAAGTCCACGGCTTGGTCGAAGGCGTCCCATTCGTATTGGCCGACGCCGGGGTCCGCGTCGAACGCGACAAGAAAACCGAAGTGGCCTTTTTCGGAAAAGCATTCGTGTTTGAATTGGCTTTGCCGATCGAAGGCCGATACATCATCCATCGCCGCATCAACCAAAACGGCACCTTGCCGAGCGGTTTCGCCGATCTTAAGGAAATCGAAACCGACGGCGATCGCATCGTGCTGGGCACCGAAGCCAAAGCACCATCGCTATTCAAAAAACAATTAATAAAAACAATCGGAATGTTTGACATGGACACCGAACTCGCCGACGTCACCTTAACGATCCATGGCGGCAAGGCTTATCTATTGCTATCGTATTGCGACGATGTCATGAACGTCGCCTACCAAAAAGAAGTCGCCGGGTCGTCTTTGAGCCGCTATTTAAACGATTTGTCGATTGTTCGGGAAATCGCCAAATCACTGAAATAAAAAGTCGCTATGGGCGACATCGATTTTTATTGCTAAAATAGATACGGACCTATTCAGCGTCAAGTCAACACCGAAGTCTTTTTTGGTTTTGATGAGAAAGAACGAGCCGTGCCCGATTGGATCAAAATTCAAAGTTATAAACACGACGGAACGCTCCATCGTTGCTGGGAGCGGAATTTTCTTATTGAAGAGACGGACGAATACTATATCACCGCCAGCTCGAGAACGCGCGTGATCGAACACGACGGCCGCCGCTGGTATTCGAAAGAGCCGGCCATCGCCTTTTTCAGCAAGCATGCTTGGTTCAACGCCATCGCCATGATCAAGCCGGAAGGCATTATTTTCTACGTCAATTCGGCTTCCCCGACGCTTATGGCCGACGGCATGCTTCGCTACATCGATTACGACGTCGATTATAAATTGTTCCCCAACGGCAAGATCATCACCCTCGACGAGCGGGAACACGAACGCCACAAGCGCCGCTACCGTTATGACGACAAGCTATTGAAAGTTTTGAACCTGACGTCGATCGATGTTTTGAAAATGCTTAAAAACAGGGATTTCCCCTTCGTATTCGAACTGATTGATACCTATTTCAAACGCTTTACCGTCTTGAGTGACAATCGCTGAGCAGACGCATCTTGCCGAAAGCGCGGTTGACTTCCTGGATGCCGCTGTCGATGCGGCGTTTTTTGCCTTCATAGGAAGCGACGTCGCCGACGGCGAATATGCGGTTTCCGCTTGTTTCCATATCCGAGGTCACTTTGAGTCCGGGACCGAGCTTTTCAAGTCCGAATGAGGCCGATACCGGAATGTGGCCGTAATTGACGAATACGTAATCGACCTCGAGCGGCTCTTCCGCCAGCGTTTCGACATGCTGGAGATGAATCCGATAGGCATCGCCGTCCCGGCTATCGACTTTGATCGGGTTATACGGTGTTTTAATCGTCAATGTCTTGATTTTGGCAATCGTATTGATGTCGCCGCGGAAATCGCGGCGGCGATGAATCAAGGTCACATACGGGGTATGGCAGCTGATGTCGCGCGCCCAGTCGAGGGCGGCGTCGCCTCCGCCTAAGATGGCAACCCGCTTGTCTTTGAGAAAATCAAGCCGGTGCAAGGCATAGATGATGTTGCGGCAGCCGTCGGCCCCATGGCATTCCAATAGCCGCGGCATATAGACGCCGAGCCCGGTGGCTACGATGACGTAGCGGGCAATATAAGTTTCGCGGGCGGTCTCCACTTTGACCGTTTCGTCTTGCGTGTCGATGCCGGTGACTTTTTGATGGCAAAACAGTTTGGCGCGACTTTCATCGCTGAATTGGCCGAGCAGCCACCCGACGTAATCCTTGGCCAAGATCGAATCGTGGCCAGACAAGTCGATGATTTCCTTTTCGGGATAAAGCTCCATCAGTTGACCGCCGAGCTGCTCTTGGCTTTCAAGCAAAATAAAGTCGCACTTAAGGGCTTGGGCCTGCAGCGCGGCATATAGTCCGACGGGACCACCGCCGATAATCACGACGTCATATAAATGTTCCATGGACCAAATTATAGCAACTTTCGCTTCGATGAGATGAAATCCTTATATGATACCGGTTACTTCTTGTATATTTATATAACATGATAAAATTAGTTAATAATAAATATGAAAAAAACCTTGATCACCAACTCCCCCAAAGAAACATTCGCGCTTGGCCAGCAGCTGGCTCCCTGGCTATTTAAAGGCTGCGTCATTGCCCTTTCGGGCGATTTAGGAGCCGGCAAAACAACGCTTACGGCCGGAGTCGCCTCCGGATTGGACGTGCTTGAGCACGTCATCAGCCCCACGTTCAACATCATGCGTATTTACATGCACGGACGCCTGCCGCTTTTCCACATCGACGCCTACCGGCTTGAGGACGGCAACGCCGACATCGGTCTTGAGGAATTCATCGACGACGGCGGCGTGTCGATTATCGAATGGCCGCAGTACGTATCCGAATTCGTGCCTGCGAACTCTTTGAACATCAGTTTGCGCAATCTCGGACCGACGCAAAGGGAATTGGCGTTTGAAACGAACGAACCGCGGTTCGAAACATATTTGGCGAGTTTAGGCGAGGTATCTTCATGATCACGTTATTGCTCGATTCGTCTTCGACGCATCTTAGCGTCGGCATCGCCAAAGAAAAGGTCGTCATCGCCACGACGCATTATTTCGCCTGGCAAAGCCAAAGCGAACTTTTCGTGCCCGAAATCGTCGCCTTGATCGAGAAAAACGGTTTGTCGTTTCAACAAATCGACGGCATCGTCGTCGCCATCGGCCCCGGATCTTACACCGGAGTCCGAATCGCCCTGACGATTGCCAAGACGATTGGATACATCTTACGCATTCCCGTTTACAAAACAAGTTCGCTGGCGATACTGCGAATCGATGGCAAACCGACCATCTGCCTCATCAACGCCCGCAGCGGCCGCTCCTATTTCGGCGTCTACGAAGGTAGCCACGCCATCGTCGGCGACAAAGTACTCACCAATGAAGAAGTGCATGCATTCATCAAAGAGCACCCCGGTTATGCCGTCAGCGGCCAACTTGATTATCTTGGCTTGACGGGCGGCAGCCCCGACTTATTCATCAATATGCTTATGGCGGCCGCGCCGGATAATAAGATTGACAACATCCATGCGCTAAAACCGGTTTATTTGAAGGAAAACCTATGACGATCCGCCCTGTGGAAATCGCAGATCTTGACGCGATTCTCGCCTTGGAGCGGGCCACTTTCCTCGACCCATGGACCAAAGAGCATTTTCTTTACGAAATCAACGAAAACCCCTATTCGTTGGTCATGCTGGCCGAACAGGGCGGACAAGTGCTCGGTTATTACGACGTTTGGATCATGTTCGAGCAAGCGACGCTGAACCAGATTGCCGTCGATGAACGGTACCGCCATCGCGGCATCGGCACGATGATGTTCGATGACATCATCAAACGCTTGGCATTGACCGAAGCAACGCAACTGACGCTGGAAGTGCGGACGGGCAACACCGTCGCCCAACACTTCTACATGAAGCACGGCTTTACGATTTTGCTGAAAAAGGAAAAATATTACACTAACGGCGAAGACGCCTATTACATGGTGAAGCAATTATGAACGACACAATCATTCTCGGCATCGAATCAAGCTGCGACGAGACCGGCGTCGCCCTTATCAAAAACGGTAAACTTTTGTCAAACGCGGTCACGACCCAAATCGCCATGCACCAAAAGTATGGCGGCGTCATGCCGGAAATGGCGTCTAGGCTCCATGCCGAAAACATCACCATGGTGCTTGAAGAAGCTTTGACTAACGCTTCTATCCGCCTTGAGGACATCACGGCCGTCGCCATCACGCGCGGGCCTGGCCTTATTGGGGCGCTCCACGTCGGACTTCAAGCGGCCAAAACGATCGCCGCGGTGTATCATAAGCCGTTGATTCCGGTCCATCACCTAGCCGCCCATATCTACGCCAACGAATTCGTCAAGCCGTTGCAGTTTCCGCTATTGGCCCTTGTCGTCAGCGGAGGAAATACCGAAATCGTGCACATGGCCGATCACCTTGATTTCAAAATCATCGGGGAAACGAGAGACGACGCCGTCGGCGAATGCTATGACAAAGTCGCCCGCGTGCTTGGACTCCCGTATCCGGGCGGACTGCCGATCGACAAACTGGCCCAAACCGGACAAGCAACCTATAAACTGCCGCGACCGCTCCATGACGGAAGCCTTGATTTATCCTATTCCGGATTGAAAACGGCGGTCATCAACCTGGTTCACCAAGCCGACCAGAAAGGCGAAAAGATCGTATTGGCGAATCTATGCACGTCGTTTCAGGAAGCGGCCATCGGGCAGCTCGTCGACAAATGCCGCCTGGCCCTCGACCGGTATCCGGCCACCCAAATCGTCTTGGCCGGCGGGGTCAGCGCCAATAGTCTATTGCGCTCGAGGATGATTTCACTGGCGCAGGAACGGCATCTCGACATCATCGTACCCCCGATGTGGGCCTGCACCGATAACGCCGCCATGATCGCCATCTTGGGTGAACGGCTGTATGCCAAAGGCGTCCGCGCCGGTCTCGATTTAGGGGTCGATCCGGGCTGGTCGCTTGAAAAAATCTTTGAATTCGGAACCGAAACAAACTATAAATAAAATCGAAATAACATATAATTAACATTACTTAGTCGAGGTATTGCCATGAAAAACGCCATTACTGTCAGAGAACTATACGCCAAAACACCATTCGAACTGGCTGATATCGCCGCCCAGGACACTTTAGTCGTGTCCGGCTGGGTGCGCACCAACCGCAATAACGGCCATGTCGGCTTCATTGAATTGAACGACGGGACCAACTTCAAGAATCTTCAAATCGTGTACACCGACGAAGGCTTGCACGCTTTTGCGATCGTCAGCAAATACAACATCGGCGTCGCCATCGAGATCGAAGGCCGCCTCGTCTTGACTCCGGACATGAAGCAGCCGTTCGAACTGCACGCGACGAATATCGTTTTAATCGGCTCATGCGACGAAGACTATCCGCTTCAAAAGAAGCGCCATAGTTTCGAATATCTTCGCGACATCGCCCATCTACGGCCGCGTACGAACACGTTTACGGCGCTAAACCGCGTTAGAAGCGTATTGTCGATGGCCATTCACGATTTCTTCCAAAGCCAAGGCTTCGTCTATGTCCACACGCCGATCATCACCGGCAACGATGCCGAAGGAGCCGGCCAGGTGTTTAAAGTTATGGTCGACGAAAAGAAACCGGAATCCTTTTTCGGCAAGCCCGGCGTTTTGACCGTCAGCGGCCAACTCCACGTCGAGCCATTCGCCCTCGCTTTCCGTAACGTTTATACATTCGGACCGACGTTCCGCGCCGAATACAGCAACACGCCGCGTCATTCATGCGAATTCTGGATGATCGAGCCGGAGATGGCGTTCACCGATCTTAAGGGCGACATGCAGATCATCGAAGCATGCGTCAAGTACTGCATCAACTACGTGCTTGAACGATGCCCCGACGAGATGAAATTTTTCGACTCGATGATCGATCCGACATTAATGGAACGGCTCACTTCTTTGGTCGATGCCACCTTTGCGAAACTCAGCTACACCAAAGCCGTCGAACTGTTGAAGCAAGCGGTGGCCTCCGGACATGTGTTTGAAAATAACGACATCGCCTGGGGCATGGATCTCCAAAGCGAGCATGAACGTTACCTGACCGAACAAATCATCAAAGGACCGCTGTTCCTGACCGACTATCCCAAAGAGATCAAGGCCTTTTACATGCGTCTTAACGACGACGGCAAGACCGTCGCCGCGTGCGACCTCCTCGTGCCGCAAGTGGGCGAACTCGTCGGCGGCTCGCAGCGCGAGGAACGCTATGACATCCTGGCCAAACGCATGGACGACATGGGCAACCGCGCCGGACTCGAATGGTATCTTGACCTACGTCGCTACGGCGGCGTGCCCCATGCCGGCTTCGGAATCGGCTTTGACCGCCTCTTGATGTATTTGACGGGAATCAACAACATCCGCGACACGCAGCCTTATCCGCGCAACCCAGGTTCGCTGAAATATTAGGAAAGTCATGAAATTCACGCTGGAACCGATCGATGCCGCCCAACTGGAGTTGGAACGGCAAAAAAAATCCCAACGGCGGATCAACATCTTGCTCTTATTGATCGATGTTGCCTTATTGGGATTAGTCGTTTACGAAATTGTCGTCAGATTCAGTCAGAGCGTCTAAACGGGGATCAAACCCCGTTTTTCATTTATTGATCATGTCGAGGCTGTTAATCGAATCAAGACTCTTGATGAAGATAGTGCGGCTCTTTTTGTAGATGCGCCAGCTGCGGGCGATGAAAGCCTGGGTGGACACCAAAAGCCAAATGGCGCAGATGAAGGCCGTGGTCACAAACACGTAATTGGGCCAGGCGGCCAAGACGAAGTGCGGCGTGTTGAGAATCGGCGGCCAATCGCTTGGCAGACTCAGTCCGAAGAAAGTGGCGCGCGGGATGTTGGCCCAATCGAACACGAAGAACAAGGTGCCGACGCCGCGGGCGTCGTAACTGAACATTTCCTGGATGATCGCCTGATCGCCGCTCAGCTCGACGTACAAGAAGATGAACAGGATATCAAGGCCGATGATCAGAATCGGAAAGAAATATTGGGCGAATACGAGCCGGTAATTTTTCTTGCGGGCCAAGCGGCGGAAGTGCCGTTCGTCCTTGACGACTTTTGTCGTCACTAGATAACTCATGCCTTCGTCGACTTTGCGCGACTGGAACTGCATTATTTTCTTGACGCCCAAGCCGATTAAACCGACCAGGGCCAGCACGGCCACGAGCAGGATGAACAGGATGATCAGCATCCGCTGTTCTTTTTCGCTAAGCGAGACGAGCCATTTCATTTGACGGTACCAGCCTCGGAACCGCTATCGCGGATTTGTCCGAGTATTATCTTGGCGGCGATGTCTTCGGGATAGTCGGAGAAAATCGTCCTGCCGCCGAAAAACAGCACGATCGACTTCAGGAACAGCAGTACGAAGACGATGAGCCCATAGGCCAGCGCCAGCGCCAAAACGGCCACGATGACCGGACTCAGCACGATGTACAGAAAGCCAAACAGGATTAATTTAAGGAATTGCAGCATATTAACCTCGTGAATTCATTTTATGACCTGGAGTCAGCAAGGGCAAACAAAAATCGAATAATACAATCATAAAAATGCCGAGCGGAAAGATCGCCGTCAATAGGAGGGAAGCCTCCTTATCGACAATCGGAAACAATATCGCGAGTAGGAAAACGGTGACGATGAGCCAAGCCCCGCTAGCGATCAGCAAGGCCAATTTCTTCGTTTCGACAAAACGGAATAGGTGATGACCGGCCAACATGAATAACGGCCCGAGCAATAAGAAACCGTACATCGGGACATAGCGGCCGATCAGCACTACGAGTCCGTTAAGAAGGGAAACCGATATGGTCACCCAGATTGAAATCGCCTTTTCATTTGCAAGCATAGTGACTTTCCGCAACTCGGTGCCGACGATTAGGTAAATCAGCGTCGCCTGCGCCAAGCTGATGGCGTATAGAAGCGTCGGCGTGATGAGGGCGACGCCGGAAAAATGATCGATGGCCAACAAAGTCAGCAAGGCGCCGACGAAATCAATCATGAACAAGGCGTTGATCAGCGCGATCGTTACATACAAAAGGCCAAGTTGGATGTAACTGGCGACGATGATGATCAATAAAGGCGGCCACTTCAGCTTGAACAGGAGTCCGAAGGCCAATCCGAGCAGTAACGATGGCAAGACATAGAAAAGCGTCGTGTCGATTTGCGCCGGGGTGACGATGATGCATAGACCCAATGTCGCCAACGCATACACGGGATAGAAAGCGATGCGCATCTTGACGGCGACCAAAGCGCTTGATAGAGGCAAGGCAATCGACAAGAACAAACCCGCCAAGGGGACAAAAGCCCCAATTATGCAGAAAGACACGTTCAGGGCGGCCATCAAGGCCATGAAGGTGATATCTCTGATACCCAGTTTTGGTTTCATAAGTAATTCTATCCTATCACGCTGACGGATATTGATATGAGAATAATGAAGCCGCTACTATTCATTAATGGTCAAAAGAATCTATATTGCGCTTTTCATGTGCCTGCTATGCGCCGATCAGGCGCCGATCGACATCACAATCGGTTTGCTGCCGCATATCGTGTGGGATGCGCTGCTGGAACAAACTCATGCGGTTTATGAAGTCTACTTATATTCGCCGACATGCGGTCATTGCCTGGCAATCGAATCGGATATGGTTCGGATATATTTGCATAGAGCACAGCCGCCTTTGTATGTTATGAAAACCGATGCTACGATTCCGTTTGGACCGCCGAAACCAGCTGGATGCCAATGCCGGCTCGAAGACATCAAAGCCAATGGCTATCCGGCGCTTTTCGTAATTGAAAACGGATGTTTGACCAACTTGGTCCTCGGTGCGGCCCAAATCGCGGCCTACTATCGATTTTAGCGTGTTATTGTCGCCGGCTCGGTTGGAAAGCGGGTCGCTGTATGGTACAATAATTAAGCAAAATATTAACTAATAGGGCTGAATATGGACTTTTCGAAATATCTGAACCCGAGGCAGCTCGAAGCCATCGAAACGGCTTCGCAATATGTCAGGATCATCGCGGGAGCCGGCACCGGCAAAACCCGCGTTTTAACATACAGGATCGCCTATCTCGTCGGCGAACTCCATGTCGACCCGCATCAGATACTCGCCATTACGTTCACGAACAAAGTGGCCAACGAAATGCGCGAACGGGCAATCAAGCTCGTCCCTGAAGCCCAAGGGCAATTGCATATCTCGACATTCCACAGCTTTTGCGCCCGCTTCCTGCGCCGCGAAATAACCGCTTTGGGCTATCCAAGTGCCTACACCATCATCGATGACGACGATCAAGAGAAACTCGTGAAGGCCATCGCCGTCGAAGAAGGCTATCGACGCAGTGACGAAATAATCAAAAAGACACTCTCGTTCATCGCCGGCCATAAATGCGTCGGGGAATATCCCTCCGACATCATCATCAAAAAAGAACGCTTCCCGCAGGAGCGCGATTGCCTAAGGTTATACGAACTTTACGAAAAACGGCTGCAGGCGATGTATGCCCTGGATTTCGACGATCTGCTGCTGAAGACGATAAAGATTTTGGAAACGTTCGATGACGTGCGACTCAAATGGCAGTATCGCATCAGCCACATCCTGATCGATGAATTCCAAGACACCAACGACGTCCAATACCGGTTGGTCAAGCTGCTCGTCAAAGAATCGACCTCGCTATACGTCGTCGGCGATCCCGACCAGACGATTTACACGTGGCGCGGCGCCAACCAGAACATCATCCTCGACATCGACAAGAAATATCCGATGCAGACGATCATCCTCGACCGCAACTACCGTTCGACGCCAAGCATTTTACGGACCGCTAACCGCCTGATCGACAACAACCGGCTCCGCATTAAGAAGGACCTGTTCACCGAAAACGTCGACGGACCGAAAATCAAAGTCAACCGCGCCTTGAGGCAGGTCGACGAATCGGCCTGGGTTGCCAAAGAGATCTTGACGCTTCAACGGCAGCTGGGCAGCGATTTCCGCTTCCGCGACATCGCCGTCCTTTACCGGGCCAACTATTTGACGCTCCCATTCGAAAAAGAATTCAACCGCATGGGGATGCCGATCCGCATTTTCGGGGGTATGCGCTTCTACCAACGGCAGGAGATCAAAGACGTAATCGCCTATTTCCGCCTTTTGATCAACAAGAAAGACGACATCTCGTTTGAACGGATCGTCAACGTGCCCCGCCGCTCCATCGGCAACAAGACCGTCGAAACGATCAAGCGCGAAGCCTATGAAAAGCAATTGTCGCTTTATGAATACCTCGAACGCATCGGCGAATTCGAGACGCAGCTGAAAACGAAGACGATCACGACGCTCGACACGATGCTTAAAATCATCGACAAGTACCGGCTCCGCGTTTATGAAAACCTGGAAGCTTTCTCGGAAATACTCCGTTCCTACATCATCGATCTCGGCTATTTCGAGGAGTTGAAAAACATCGACGAGGAATTCCGGCTCGAAAACGTCCAGACGCTGTTTGACGACATGCTCGGCTACATCAAGGAAAATCCGGCCACCGGTTTCCAGGACTATCTTGAAAACATCGCCCTGACGAGCGCCCAAGACGAAATTAACGACGGCGATTATATCTCGCTGATGACCGTGCACACGGCCAAAGGACTCGAATTCCGCTATGTGTTCGTGGTCGGACTCAACGAGGGCGTGTTCCCATCATTACGCACCATCAACGAATCGGCCTATCTCGGCTTGGAGGAAGAACGGCGGCTTTGCTACGTCGCCTTCACCCGGGCTAAGGAAGGTTTATATCTATCATGCAGCGGCGATTACAGCTACGTCATCGATGGCCGCCTCGTCCCGTCGCGCTTCTTCAAAGAAGCCGGCATCACGTTCGAAAAACGGCTTCCGACGGTGGAAATGCCCGTGATCACCATCGGCGGAGTGCCATCGTCGGCATCCGAAAGAAGCCGCCTCGGCGCGACGAATATCTCCGATTGGACAATCGGCGACAAGATCGAACATGCCAATTTTGGCCAAGGCGAAGTCATTTCGGTCATCGACAAGATGATCATCGAAGTCGAATTCGACAGCTGCGGAAAAAAGAAACTGATTGCCAATCACCCATCGATCAAACGGCTTGAAAAGACCGGAGGCTACGCGTGAATCCGTTCGAGCGCATCCAGCAGCTGACCGAAATCCTCAATCGACTAAACTACGAATACTACGTTCTCGACCAACCGACGGCGACCGACCAGGAATACGACGCGCTTCTGCGCGAGTTGATTGAATTGGAACAGCGGTTTCCCGAGTGGCAATCGCCGCTTTCGCCGACCCAACGCGTCGGCGGCCAGGTGCTCGACTCATTTGCCAAAATCACCCATAAGCGGATGATGCTTTCGCTTGCCAACGGCTTTGAAAGAGACGACGTCCTCTCATTCGACCGTCGTGTCCATGAAGGCGTCAATGCCAAAGCCATCCGCTACACGGCGGAACTAAAAATCGACGGTTTGGCCATGAGCCTCCTATACCGCGACGGCAACCTAGTCTACGGGGCGACCAGAGGCGATGGCACCATCGGCGAGGACGTGACCCACAATATTTTGACGATCCGTTCCATCCCAACCCACATCGACGTCATGGGCGAAGTCGAAGTGCGCGGCGAAGTTTTTATGAGTAAGGCGACGCTGAAACAGCTTAACGAAACGCGGGAACGTAACGGCGAGCCGCTACTGGCCAATGCCCGTAACGCCGCCGCCGGTTCGATCCGACAACTCGATAGCAAAATCGCCGCGGGGCGAAAACTCGACGCCTATTGGTATTATTTCGTCAACGCTTCCGAATTCGGACTGCAAAGTCATGGCGAATCGCTCTTGTTTTTGGAAAAACTAGGATTCAAAACCAATCCGGAACGAAGGATGTGCGCCAGTATCGATGAAGTGTTGTCTTACATCGAAGAGTACGGTAGGAAACGGCCGCAATTGAACTACGACATCGACGGTATCGTCATCAAGGTTGACGACATGCGCCTATACGATCAGCTCGGCTATACCGCCAAAACGCCCCGCTGGGCGTTGGCTTATAAGTATCCACCCGAGCAAGTTGTCACTAGGCTCGAAGACATCATCTTCACGATCGGCCGAACCGGCAAAATCACACCGAACGCCGTCTTGACACCTGTCAGAGTCGCCGGTTCTTTGGTAAGCCGCGCCACGTTGCACAACCGCGATTTCATTTTGGCGCGCGACTTGCGTATTGGCGACGACGTCTATCTACGCAAAGCCGGCGATGTCATACCCGAAGTCGTCGGACCCTTGAAGGAACGCCGCAAAGGCGACGAACGGCCATTCATGATGATCGAACATTGTCCAATGTGCCAGTCCGACCTTATCGACGTCGAGGCGATTGCCTACTGCCCCAATCCTCATTGCGAGGCGCGCCACATCGAAGGGCTGATCCATTTTGCCAAAAAAGACGCCATGGACATCGAAGGCTTGGGCGAAAAAATCGTCGAACAGCTATTTAACCAAGGTTTTGTCCGCCACATCACCGACATATATAAACTCAAAGAACGTCAGTCGGATATGCTGGAGCTTGACGGCTTTTCGCATAAATCGGTAAATAGCCTATTTTTGGCCATCGACAAGAGCCGTAACAACTCGTTGGAGCGGCTGCTGTTTGGACTTGGAATTAAGGAAGTCGGCGAAAAGACGGCCAAAACGCTCGCCCGCCACTACGAACATATCGACAATCTCATCAAGGCGACCTCCGAAGAACTGCAGACGATTACCGACATCGGCCCCATCGTCGCCGCCTCAATCGAAAAGTATTTCCATGACGATAAAAACATCGAGCAGATAAACGAACTTCGCACTTTAGGAGTGAATCTGTCATATAGCGGGCAAAAAAGCCGCGACACGTCATCGCCTTTTTATGGCAAAATAGTCGTCTTGACCGGAACGTTGGCGCACTTCACGCGACCGCAGGCGACGACGATGCTAGAATCGCTGGGAGCCAAGGTGACCGGTTCGGTGTCCGCCAAGACCGATTATGTCGTTTATGGCGCCGACGCCGGCAGCAAACTCGAAAAAGCCGCGCAGCTCGGCATCGCCACGTTAAGCGAATCCGAATTCGAAAATCTCATAACGGACGATTGAGATAATGATATTATTAATGAGACTTTGACGAGGTTTTCCAATGGAAAAAATATCGATTGCCGTCTTGAAGAAAGCGGCCCACACGCTCTTGCTCGACATGAGCGAGGAAGAATACGCCCTGTTGCAATCCGAGTTTGACATCCTGCTTAACCAGATGGATCTGATCGGCAACATCAAAGGCATCGACGACAGCGCGCCGATGACTTTTCCGTTTGACGTGACGACCGAATCGATGCGCGAAGACGCGCCACAAGATCCGACGCCCGTGGCCGAGGTGCTCAAGAACACCGGACACGTTTACGCCGACCAAGTGAAACTTCCGAAGGTGGTCGGCTGATATGAACTATCTAGACATGACGATCGTTGAGATGCATCATGCGCTCATCGAAGGAAAGACCACTCCGATCGAACTTGTGCGCGAAGCCATCAAACGAGCCAAAGAAGATACCAATAACGCCTTCGAATTGATTTTGGAAGAGCAAGCGATTAAAGAAGCCGAAACCATCGGCGAACCACAACCGCATAACTTGTTATGGGGCATCCCTTTCGTCGCCAAAGACAACTTTTCGACCAAGGGATATCCGACGACTGCCAGCAGCAACATCCTCAACGGATTCATTCCCCTATACGATGCCACCGTCATTGCCAAACTACGCGAACTTAAAGCGATCATGATCGCCAAAGCGACTTTGGACGAATTGGCGATGGGCGGATCGGGCACGACCGGACACCGAGGTCCCACTTTCAATCCATATGACCGAAGTCATCAAAGGATGATCGGCGGTTCGAGCGCCGGTAGCGCCGCTTCCGTCAGCGCCGGAATCGTTCCCTTCGCTTTAGGCTCGGATACCGGGGATTCCGTCCGCAAGCCGGCCAGCTATGCAGGACTTGTCGGCTTTAAGCCGACATGGGGCCGCATCAGCCGCTATGGCCTATTCCCGTTTGCCCCTTCGCTCGACCATGTCGGTGTATTGGCCCGCAGCGTCGCCGACGCCACCATCGTCGCCACGGCAATCAGCGGTTATGATCCTAACGACGCCACTTCCTCGGCCAATCCGGTACCCGATGATTTGCATTTGGTCACCTCAGACGTTTCCGGCATGCGCATCGCCGTCATCAAGGCAATCGTCAATTCGCCTCATGACAAAGTCATCAAACAGAAATTCGAATTGCTAACCTCGGAACTCAAACAGCGCGGCGCGCAAGTCGACCTCGTGTCGATGCGACGCGATTTGCTAGACGCGATTTATCCGATTTACATCACGCTTTCATGCGCCGAAGCCACCAGCAACAACGCCAATCTCGACGGAATCAAATTCGGACCGGCGACGTGGGGCGCCACTTATGCCGCGGCGATGATGGCTGCCCGTACAAAAGGATTTTCCGAGCTCATCAAGCGCCGCTTCATCATCGGCAGCTATGCCTTGATGCGCGAAAACCAGGCCGCCTTATTCCTCAGAGCCCAAAAAGGTCGCGGCATGATCGTGGCCGAATTGAAGCGCATCCTTGGTCATTTTGATCTGATACTCGTCCCGGCGGCGCCTTCGATCGCACCCCGGTTCATCGATAAAACCGACAAACTGTCGGAAGAGTATTTGATTGCCGACAATCATCTGGTGTTAGGCAACTTTTCCGGATTTCCCAGCATGACCGTCCCGCTCGGGCTCAAAGAAGGGATGCCTTTCGGCGTCAACGTGATGGCCAAGGCGTTCGATGAACGCGCCGTGCTCAAATTGGCTCTGGCCGTCGAAGAAGTGACGGGACTAAAAAGCCTCATGGCCAAAGGAGGCGACACGAAATGAACTTCGAAGCAGTAATCGGACTGGAAATCCACGTCGAGATGAAGACGAAAAGCAAGATGTTTTCGGCTGCCCCGGTCACCTACGGCGCCCCGGCCAACAGCGCCACTTTGCCACTCGATCTAGCCCACCCGGGCACGATGCCAAGGCTTAATAAGCAAGCGGTGATCAACGCCATCCGCGTCTGCGATGCCCTGCACATGGACATCGACCGCGAGATTTGGTTTGACCGCAAAAACTATTTTTATTCCGATTTGCCCAAAGGGTATCAGATAACTCAAAATGCCCGTCCCATCGGCAAAAACGGTTATCTATTCGTCAAGTCGTCGAACGGATTGCGCCGCATTAACATCACCAGGCTTCATCTCGAGGAAGACACGGCGATGCAACACCATTTCCGCGACTATACCTTACTTGACTATAACCGGTCCGGCATTCCGCTGATGGAAATCGTTTCCGAGCCGGAATTGCACACGGGGTTGGAAGCCGCCGATTATCTTGATAAGATCCGCTCCATCGTCACCTTTGCCGACGTCAGCACCGGCAAGATGGAAGAAGGATCGCTCCGCTGCGACGTCAATATATCGTTACGACCCGTCGGAGCGAGCAAGTTCGGCACCAAAGTCGAAGTCAAAAACATCAACTCGATCAGCAACGTGGCCAAGGCGATTGATTTCGAAATCAAGCGCCAAGCGCAAGTTCTCATTGCAGGACAAGCCGTGGCCCAAGAAACGCGCCGTTTCGACGATTCCTTGAAAGAAACGGTGTCGATGCGCATGAAAACCGATTCCGTCGATTATAAGTACTTCACGGAACCGAATCTGGTTCCGGTGCGGCTGTCGGAAGAATTCATCGCCGCAGCCATCGCCGGCTGTCCCGACCTGGCCGAAGCCAAATATAAACGATATATTGAAAAACTTGGTTTGAGCGAATATGACGCCAACCAATTGGTGGCCTCGCAGCCGCTATGCAAATACTTCGACGAACTGATCGGTTTCGGCGCCAATCCCAAAGCGGCCACCAACTGGCTCAGCGGCGAGATTACCGGTTATTTGAACAAAACCAATACGACGTTCGAACAGTTTCCGATTTCGAGTTCACGGCTTGCCGAACTGCTTAAACTGATTGAAAAAGGCACAATCAGCAATAAACAGGCGCGCGAGATACTCGAACACATGTTAATTGAGCAAACTAGTCCGTCGGTGTTAGCCGAGCGGCTCGGCATGCATCAGATATCCGACGCCGACGCTTTGAAAACCATCGTCGCGCAAGTCTTGGACGAAAACGGGCAGTCGATCGCCGACTTCAAGCAGGGCAAAGACCGCGCGTTTGGCTATCTCGTCGGCCAAGTAATGAAAAAGACCGGTGGCAAAGCCAATCCCGGTCTGGCGTCACGATTAGTTAAAGAAGCGTTAAGCCGGCGCTGATTAGCGGGCTTTTCCGATAAAGAATATGGCTAACGTTCCCGGTCCGGAATGGGCCCCGATGACGGGTCCGATTTCTCCGACGAGAATCGTTTTGGCTTTTGGATGACGCGAGGCGACTTCCTGACGGACGCGTTCGGCCTCTTCGGCACTGTCGGCGTGGGAAATGAAGATGATGCTATCGTCGGCGATGATCTCGTCCATCTTGTCAAGCATCATGGCGACGGCGTTTTTGCGGCCGCGGGCTTTGGCCCAAGGAACCAGTTTGCCGTTTTCGTCGGTTTTGAGGGCCGGCTTCATGTTAAGAAGCGTGCCAAGGAACGCTTTGGTGAAGGAAATGCGCCCGCCGCGAAGGAGCGTGCCCAGTTCGTCGACGGTGAATAAGGAACAAACCCGCAATTTGATATCTTCCAAGAATTTAGCCGTGTCTTCGAGCGACAAGCCTTGCTCCTGTTTGAGGATGGCTTGGTGAACCAAGAAACCTTCGCCCAACGAGGCATTCAGCGAGTCGATGATTGAAATGTGGCGATCAGGGTATTTCTCGAGCATGTCCTGACGGCCGAGTACCATCGAATTGTATGATCCTGACAAGGAACTGCTAATGGTGACGACGAGGACGTCGTTTCCCTTTATTAGCAGCGGTTCGACTTCGCGCACGAAGTCTTCGGGGTTGATCTGCGAAGTCTTGGCGACCTGTTTGTCGCGAAGCCGGGCGTAGAATGCCTGATTGGTGATTTCCCGTTGGTCGGGATGGTTCAGGAAGGTCTCGTGTTTGATGTGAACATTCATGGGGATTACATGCACGTGATGCTTTTCGACTAGTTCGAGTGGCAGATCCGAGCATGAATCGGTGACGATGACGAAGCGACTCATGTTTTTACTCCTGTAAGTTTGTGTGAAGATAACAGCAGTGGGTGGTTCGGCGGTGCCGATTGGTGATATTTTACATGATACCCCGCGACTTTGCCACCAAAATTACTTTTGCCGCCAATGAATGTGGTTTCATCGTAAATTACGAATATGTGCCCATATTTTCTATAAGCAAGTTAGAATAATCGCGAAGGTGTTCTCTGGTAACCACCTTCATCAAAACCAGGAGGATTATGCGTTTTAACTTAAAAAGAATCGCCGCCAACGCGATAATCGCGGCTGTATATGTCTCATTGACTCTGGCCACGGCCGGATTTGCCTACCGCGACATCCAATTCCGGGTCGCCGAAATTTTGATCTTGCTGGTATTCTTCCGCAAAGACTATCTATTCGGATTGACGATCGGATGTTTTTTGGCTAATCTTTTCGGCCCATTGGGCTTCGTCGACGCGATCTTCGGAACGCTGGCGACTGTCATAAGCGGACTATTAATCGCCTATTCGAAACGTCTCTTTCTCGCTTCGCTTTACCCTGCTTTGATCAACGGGCTCGTGATCGGAGCCGAACTGTACTTTCTGGAAGGTTTGCCGTTTTGGCTATCGGCCTTATTCGTCGCTTTCGGGGAACTGACGGTCATCGCCGTCTTCGGGTATATCTTATTCTCACGGTTGCGGCGGCAGCCCTTTTTCCTTAAAATGATTGACGCCGACCAAAATATTCCTCCTGATATGTGAGACAATGGTAGCAATGCACAAACTCAACTTGAAAATCGATCATGTCGACGCCCAAAGCCAAGCCCGCGTGGGAACTTTGACGACTCCTCACGGCGTGGTCGAATTGCCGATGTTCATGCCCGTGGGCACGCTGGCTACGGTCAAAACGCTTAGCCCCGAAGAGTTGATGAGCTCGGGCTCAGGCATGATATTGGCCAACACTTACCATTTATCAATCCGGCCGGGCGCCGACATCGTCGCTCTCGCCGGCGGGCTCCATAAGTTCATGAATTATCGCCAGCCGATCTTGACCGATTCGGGTGGTTTCCAGGTTTTTTCCTTGGCGGAAGCCCGCAAAATCAAAGAAGAAGGCGTCACCTTTAAAAACCATTTGAATGGCGATTTGCTGTTCTTTTCGCCGGAAAAGGTGATTGAACTTGAAGAAAAACTGGGTGCCGACATCATCATGCCGCTTGACGAATGCATCGCCTATCCGGCCCCAATCGAATACGTAAAGGCCAGCGTCGAACGGACGATCAGGTGGGCCAAACGGTGCCGCGACGCCCACAAACGGGATGACCAAGCCCTATTCGGCATCGTCCAAGGCGGGGAGTTTCCCGAGCTGCGCGAGCAATGCGCCAGCGAACTGGTGAAGCTCGATTTCGACGGGTATGCCATCGGAGGCACCTCGATTGGGGAACCGAAACCGGTCTTCTTCAAAATGGTGGCCGATTCGGTCGCCCACTTGCCGTTAGACAAACCGCGTTATGTGATGGGCGTCGGTTCGCTCGATTACATTTTGGAAGCAATCGGAATGGGCGTCGACATGTTCGACTGCGTCCTGCCGACTAGAATCGCCCGTCATGGGGCTTTGATGACGAGTCAAGGACGCATCAACATCCGCGACCAAAAATACGAGGCGGATTTCACTTCGCTGGATCCCGAATGCGATTGTCCGACTTGCAAAGGATATACCAAAGCCTACCTCCGGCATCTATACAAAGCCGACGAGGCGTTCGGCAAACGGTTGCTGTCGCTCCATAACGTCCGCTTTTTGATCAAAGTGGTAGAAGGTGCCCGGGCGGCGATCAAGGAAGACCGTTTCGTCGAATACAAGAAAGAAACGTTGGCCAAGTTCGGAAGCCACAAAGGATTCTGATGGATATCAAATTATTCGATTTCGATTTGCCGGAGCGGCTGATCGCCCAGCATCCGACCGATCGGCGTGATGAGTCGCGTCTATTGGTGTATGACATGCAAAAAGATGTCGTTTATCATCATCATTTTTTCGATTTAGTCGAATATTTGCATCCAGGCGACGTTTTGGTACGCAACAACACGCGCGTCATCCCCGCCCGCCTATTCGGCACTAAAAAGGACACGGGTGCCCACGTCGAGGTGTTACTGTTGGAACCAAAAGAGACCGATGTATATGAATGTCTGGTCGGCAACTCGCGCGTCGTCAAAGAAGGTACGATCATCGATTTTTCCTCAGGTTTATTGGCGGCGCGGTGCGTCAAGGTCGGCGCAGAAGGCCTGCGGCATCTAAAATTCATATACGACGGCATCTTCCTCGAGATTCTCGAGCGTATCGGGCAGATGCCGCTTCCGCCATACATTCACGAGCAGCTATCGGAACGCGAGCGTTATCAAACCGTCTATGCCAAAGAGAGGGGCAGCGCGGCCGGACCGACGGCCGGATTCCACTTCACGCCGGAGTTGATCGAAAAAATCAAACGCAAAGGAATCACGATCGTCGATGTGACGCTTCATATCGGATTGGCGACATTCAGGCCGGTGAAGGTGAGCGACACCGCCGACCACCACATGCACGACGAACGTTACGAAATAAGTTCGGAAACGGCTTTGATCCTCAACCAAGCAAAACTTGACAAACGGCGCATCATCGCCGTCGGTACCACTTCCACAAGAGCTTTGGAGGCGAATATAGGAAAATACGGCGTATTCACGGCCACCAAAGAAGCGACCGACATTTTCATCTATCCAGGCGTCGCCTTTAAGGCCATCGACGCCATCATCACCAATTTCCACTTGCCGAAATCGACGCTTATAATGATGTTGGCGGCTTTCGTCGGCCTTGACAAGATCAAGTCGCTATATACCCAGGCCATCGAACGCGAATACCGTTTTTTCAGTTTCGGGGACGCGATGTTCATATATGGAAAATAGAATCAATTACCACAACGAAGCGATGAAGATAATCAAGACCCTCGAAGGACGGCGGCCGCGCCTTTTAGCCCATGTCTGCTGCGGCCCGTGCAGTACCTATCCGCTCAAATTTCTCGCCGAGCATTTCGAAGTGACCGTCATTTACCATAATTCGAACATTTACCCGAAAGCCGAATATGAACGCCGTTATCAGGTGCTGCATGATTTTTTAGGCAAGTTCGAACGTGATTTCGGACATAAGATCGCCGTCATAAAGACAAAATACGATAACGATGATTTCAACGCCGCGCTCGAACCGTTTGCCGCGGCGCCCGAAGGCGGGGCGCGCTGCATCGTCTGCTATCGCAAGCGGATGCAGGAAGCGATGGAGTATGCCGAGCGCGAGAGATATGAATATTTCACCACGGTGATGACGATTTCACCCCACAAGGATTCGCAGATCATAAACAAAATCGGTCAAAGTCTAGCCAAGGCGTATCCCGACGTCCGCTATTTCCACTCCGATTTCAAGAAGAGCGGCGGATTCGAGGAAGCCGGCAAAATGTGCGAAAAATATTGCCTGTACCGCCAGGTTTACTGCGGTTGCCGTTACAGTTACGAGGCGATGTTGAAACGACCGCCGACTTCATCAAAGTAAGCTCATCTACCAAAAAACAGTCGAAAATCAGCCCCTTTATATATAAAAGGCTTGACTAGGACACCGTGAGGGCGTATATTTTTGTCGTTATCGGCCGCATTGAAGTGCGAGGTTGCTGACACACCGACAGGCGTTGTCATGAATCGGCAGTCAGGGAATTCGCAGTGAGCACCGATATAGCCTGATAAGCACAGAGGAGGAAAATTTCATGGCTAAGAAACAGAAGATTCGCGTAAGATTGCAAGCCTATGATCACAAGATTCTCGATCACAGCGTCGAGAAGATCATCGCCGCCGTCCTGCGCACCGGAGCGACGGTCGTCGGACCGATCCCGCTACCGACGGAAAAGCAAGTCTACACGTTCTTGCGAGCCGTCCACAAATACAAAGACGCCCGCGAACAATTCGAGATCCGGACCCACAAACGGTTGATCGACATCACCGATCACAACAAGCAGACGGTCGATGCCCTGCGCCAATTGGACTTGCCCAACGGCGTCGATATCGACATCAAACTATAAGGAGGCATGATTCATGAAAGCGATTGTCGGACGCAAAATCGGCATGACGCAGATGTTCACGAAAGATGGTAAAACCTATCCCGTGACCGTCATCGAAGTCGTGCCCAACGTCATCACCCAAATCAAAACGGTAGCCACCGATGGCTATGACGCCATCCAAGTCGGCTACGAAGAACAAAAGGAAAAGCGAGCCAACAAACCGGAAAAGGGCATCTACGCCAAAGCCGGCACGACCCCGAAACAAGCCTTGTTCGAACTCAAAGTCGCCGATGTCAGCAAGCACAAAGTCGGCGAAAAAATCGATGTGACCACCTTCCAAGCCGGCGATGTCGTCGACGTCATCGGCGTCAGCAAGGGCAAAGGGTTCAGCGGCGCCATCAAACGGTGGCACTACACGATCGGCCCCAAAGGACACGGCGCCGGATATCCGCACCGCGGGCCTGGTTCCATGGCCACAGTCGGTCGGACCAATAACCGAATCCACCCAGGCAAGAAGATGGCCGGTCATCACGGCAACAAGCAAGCGACGATTCTCAACCTGCTCGTCGTCGGCGTCGATGCCGCCAAAAACGCCCTCTTGATCAAGGGCGGGCTCCCCGGACCCAAAAAAGCATTACTCACGATCCGCTCGGCCATCAAGACGCAACTGGGCCACCCCCACAATCTAAAACCGCTCTACAAATTCACCAGCACCGCTTCCGCAGCGGAAAAAGCCGAATAGGAGGAACCATCAATGGCTGAAAAGAAAACCAAAACGGTAACCGTTGATGTGCTCACGCTTACCGGCGAAAAGTCCGGTACGGTCAAACTGAACACGACTGTGTTTGGGGTCGAACCTCACGCCCAATCGATGTACGACGCCGTGCAGGTCTACCAAGCTAACTTACGTCAAGCGACCGCCAAAACGAAGAAACGCGGCGAAGTCAGCGGCGGCGGCAAAAAGCCGTGGCGCCAAAAAGGCACCGGACGCGCCCGCGCCGGTTCCAACCGCTCGCCCATTTGGGTCGGCGGCGGCACGGTATTCGGACCGACCGGCATCCAGAACTTCCGTCTGTCCCAAAACAAAGCGGCTCACCGCTTAGCGTTGCGCTCGGCGCTGTCGCAAAAAGTCGCCAGCAAACAGCTGATCGTCGTCGACGGCTTCCTGTTCGAGGCCATGAAGACGAAACCGGCCACCGAAGCCTTAGCGGCCTTGAAGGCCGATGGCAAGACGCTCATCGTCGTCCCGGAACTGGAACTCAACACATACGCCAGCGTGCGTAATTTGGAAAAGGTCATCATCGTCGATCAAAACAACGTCAGCGTGTATGACTTGCTTAACTGCGACACCATCATCGTCACCAAACCGGTCGTCGCTTATCTCGAGGAGGTGCTGCAATAATGGCTCGCGCAAAGAAAACCGTAACCCCGGAACCAGCCAAAGTCGTGACGTCGACCGATGTCAAGATCTTCAGCGCCGTGCGGGAACCCGTCATCACCGAAAAAACGATGGCGCTCATCCAAAACCAAAACAAAGTGACCATTAGGGTCAACCCGGCCAGCAACAGAACCGAAATCAAAGAAGCGTTCGAAGCGATTTACAAAGTCAAAGTCGCCAGCGTCCACATCCTCAACGTCTTGCCGCGCGAAACGCGCCGCGGCGGCCGTTACCCGGGCAAAGTGCCTGGCTACAAGAAGGCCATCGTCACCCTCAAAGAAGGCGAAGCGTTGGACTTATTTAAAGAGTAAGCCCTCGCAATGGCTCAAATATAGGAGAAGCAATATGTCAATTAGAACTTACCGCCCGACGACCCCAAGCCGCCGGGGGATGACCAACTCGACATTTGAAGAAATTACGACCCGCACTCCTGAGAAAAGCTTGTTGGTGAACCTGGTCAAGACCGGCGGACGCAACAATCAAGGTGTGATTACGACGCGCCATATCGGCGGCGGTCACAAACAGAAATACCGGATCGTCGACTTCAAACGCAACAAAGACGGCATCGTCGCCAAAGTGGCCACGGTCGAATACGACCCCAACCGCAACGCCAACATCTGCCTCGTCAACTACCATGACGGCGAGAAACGCTACATCTTGGCGCCCAAAGACCTCAAAGTCGGCGACGCCATCGTCAGCGGATCCAGCGTCGACATCAAAATCGGCAACGCGATGGAACTCAAGAGCATTCCCGAAGGTACCGTCGTCCACAACATCGAACTGCAACCCGGACACGGCGGACAAATGTGCCGCGCGGCCGGAACGAGCGCCCAAGTGCTTGGCAAGGAAGGCAAATACGTCACCTTGCGCTTAGCCAGCGGCGAAATGCGCAAAGTGCTCGAAGGCTGCCGGGCCACCATCGGCACCGTCGGCAACGAAGACTTCAATCTGATCAATTACGGCAAAGCCGGCAAAAACCGCTGGTATGGCGTCCGTCCCACGGTCCGCGGTTCGGTCATGAACCCGGTCGACCACCCGCACGGTGGTGGTGAAGGAAAAGCCCCGGTCGGCCGCGACGCGCCCCGCACGCCTTGGGGCAAGAAAGCCTTGGGCGTCAAAACACGCCACCACAAGAAGCAATCCAACCGTCTCATCGTCAGACGGCGGAACGCCAAGTAACAGGGAGGATAACACATGGCACGTAGTTTAAAGAAGGGACCGTTCTGCGACGCTTATTTGCTTAAGCGCGTCGAAAAACTGAACGAAACCCGCAAAAAGGAAATCATCAAGACCTGGTCGCGCCGTTCGACGATCTTCCCGCAATTCATCGAACACACCTTCGCTGTCTATAACGGCAAAGAACACATCACCGTCTACGTGACGGAAGACATGGTCGGTCACAAGTTGGGCGAATTCGCCCCGACGAGGACCTACCGCGGCCACACCGGCCACACGGCCGAAGACAAAGCGGCGACCGCCGCCTCGTCCTCGAAGAAGTAAGGAGTAGCCCATGAAAGCCACACAAGCACAAGCTATTGCCGCTTCCGTCCGCGTCACGCCGCGCAAGATCCGTCTTGTCATCGATCTGGTCAGAGGCAAAGCGGTCAAGGAAGCCCTCGGCATCCTGGCCAACGTCAACAAATCGGCGACGACTCCCGTCGTCAAGCTGATTCAAAGCGCCGCCGCCAACGCCGTCAATAACCACGAGATGACCGAAGCCAAACTCTACATCGCCGAAATCTACGCCAACGACGGACCGCGCCTAAAACGGTTCTTGCCGCGCGCCAAAGGATCGGCCTCGTCAATCTTAAAGCGGACCTCGCACATCACGTGCGTCGTCAAGGAAAAGTAAGGAGCAACAGCCATGGGACAAAAAGTTAATCCGGTCGGATTCCGCATCGGTATCTACCGGGATTGGAACTCACGCTGGTTCGCCGATAAAAAGGACTACGCGACGTTCCTTCACGAAGACCTGAAGATCCGCTCCTACTTGGAAAAGCAGCTTAAAGACGCCCTCCTGTCGCACACCGAAATCGAACGCGTGAAAACCGACAAAGGGACCAACGTCACCGTTGCCGTCCACGTCGCCCGCCCCGGTGTCGTCATCGGCCAAGACGGCGCCCGCGTCAACCAAATCAAAAAGGACCTCGAGAAAATCGTCAAGTCCGGCAACCTCCGCATCGACGTCGTCGAAGTGAAGTCGCCCGATCTCGACGCCCGCCTCGTCGCCATCAGCATCGCCAAGCAGCTGGAAGAACGTGCCAGCTTCCGTATCGCCCAGAAAAAAGCCATCCAACGTGTCCGCAAAGCCGGCGCCAAAGGCGTCCGCACGCTTGTGTCGGGACGGTTGGGCGGCGCCGAAATCGCCCGCAGCGAAGGATATAAGGAAGGGACCGTCCCGCTCCATACCTTGCGCAGCGACATCGATTACGCCCAAGTCGAAGCCCATACGACCTATGGCCGCCTTGGCGTCAAAGTTTGGATCTGCCGCGGCGATTACCGGCCGCAAGCCAGTGAAAATACCGGCAGCCAAGGAGAGTAAACACGATGTTACAACCAAAAAGAGTAAAATTCCGCCGGCCTCACGGCATTAAGTACGAGGGGCTCTCCAAAGCCGGCAATGAAGTCAGCTTCGGCGAATTCGGGCTCCAAGCCACCAGCGGCAATTGGATTACCGCCCGGCAAATCGAAGCGGCCCGTATCGTGCTCGCGAGCTACACCAAGCGCAGCGGCCACATCTGGATCCGCATCTTCCC
>Ga0172370_10001324_pt1 | contig 37931 bp, 35 predicted proteins | sample LakKiv5m_FD_114538 | JGI IMG/M metagenome (GOLD analysis project Ga0172370, IMG submission 114538) | Freshwater microbial communities from Kabuno Bay, South-Kivu, Congo - kab_022012_11.5m | ecosystem: Environmental > Aquatic > Freshwater > Lake | place: Democratic Republic of the Congo...
CAATGCCAGCAACTTGGTGACACAGATACTTTTTATGTGGCAACCTACGATGATCAGACTGGCATGGTGAGCTTTCCTTTCTTTATGAAAGAAGGGGAGTTGCGCAGCGTAACTGGGCGAGATATCAGGGATAATTCAGGCCTGACGGGGCATGTCATTGAAAACCGGTGTACGCTTTACATCCCCGACCAAAATGATCCGCCTGCTGGTGTTTCTGTGATCCGTACACCAGGCATACCAACCCAGTCATATATTGGTGTCCCATTGATATTGGATGATCGGGTGGTGGGAGTTGTCTCACTGCAATCCAATTTGCCAAATGCTTACTCCCCTGAACAGGTCAGAACATTGGAATTGGTTGCTACCCAGGTCGCCATTGCCATACAGAACAGTCAATTATACGAACAGGTCAGGCAGGAATTGGCTGAGCGCAAGAGAGCCGAGGAAGAGCTGCGTGGGAGTGAAATTCGATTCCGGTCTTTTATAGAGCAATCACCTCTAGCGATTGGTGTTTTTAATCTTGAAGGGTTTTGTTTGTATGCAAATCTAAAGTTCATTGAGATATTGGGTTTTCGCGGTATCGAAGACCTGATCGGCTTGCCTGCTTTTGACCTTTTTGCTCCTCAATATAGAGAAGAGAGTAAAGAACGAACCCGACGCCGTTTACAGGGACTCCCAGTACCACCGGTGTATGAATCGATTATTATTCGTACCGATGGAACACAAATTCCGGTGCAATTGGCTGTTGCGCCAATTCAACTGCCAAGCGGTGTAACAAGTATTGCTTTCCTGACAGATATCACCGAGCAAAAAAAGGCAGCACAGGAGATTCAAGAACTAAATACATCCCTTGAAAAGCGTGTTGAAGAACGGACGCGCGAACTGAAAGAAGCACAGGAGCAATTGGTACGGAAGGAGAAGCTGGCTACTTTGGGAATGCTGGCGGGTTCCGTCGGCCATGAATTGCGTAACCCTCTGGGGGTGATCAACACTTCCATCTATTACCTGGATCTCGTCCAACCACAGGCTGATAAAAAGATCAAACAGCATCATGACATGATCCAACAAGAAGTTCGCAACGCAGACAAGATCATTTCAGACCTGTTGGATTTCGGTCGCAATATTAACGCAGACCGGGAGCTGGTATTCGTTCCAGAAATTGTCCAGCGCACCTTGGATCGCTTCCCGGTGACTGCTTCGGTGAAATTGATGCTTGATTTTCCAGCCGATCTGCCGAAAGTATTCGCTGATCCGCACCAGGTGGAACAAATCCTTGGAAATCTGACCATCAATGCCTGCCAGGTCATGACTTCGGAAGATTCGAGCACTGAAGTATTCACAGGTGGTGTACTGACCATCTCTGCCAGGAAGGAAAAAGAGATGGTAGAGATTTCCGTCAAGGACACTGGTCCAGGGATCCCCCCCGAAAATATGAAAAAACTCTTCGAACCTCTTTTCTCAACCAAGACAAAAGGCATCGGGCTTGGGCTGGCTGTCAGCCGAAAACTGGCTGAGGCCAACGGGGGATGGATGGATGTGGTTTCTTCTCCTGGTAAGGGAAGTACCTTCTATTTGTATTTGCCTGTTGGGGAGCAGTAAAACATGAACGGAACTTTATCCATTCTCATCGTGGATGATAACCCTGCCATGGTAACTTCCCTTGCAGATGTTTTGATACTTAAAGGTTTTGAAGTCCGGACAGCCTCTACTGCAAAAAAGGCGCTCGCGATCCTGCAGGACCATCCAGTGGACGTGCTCATCACTGATGTGATCATGCCTGAGAGTAATGGGTTGGAATTGTTCCGGGCAGCCCGGGATGTTTATCCTGAGCTTATTACCTGGTTTATGACAGCCTATGCGGCTGATGATCTCATCCAGCAGGGTCTAAAAGAAGGCATTAAGACAGTTTTGAATAAACCATTAGATATGGATCTATTGATCCTTTTCCTGAATGCTATAAAAAAGTCCTAATGATAGGCCAAACCTAATACGAAAAATTGGATATTTCTAGTTAATTTCACCTCGGTTATACGATCAGCATTACTGGATCTGCATTCAATTCTGCAGGATCTTTGAACTTAATATAATTTAATAAATTAGACGAAATTGGTTGATTTAATATTCTAAAATTGTTGTATGATTGATTTGTAATAATCAACGATCTACAATTGTTGTGGTGGTAGAAGATCTGCCAATACACCAACTTTTATCAAATGCGAAAGTATTATTGTTATAAGGAGGAACAATGAGATCCAATCACCGTCGATTAATTCCATTTAGTATTGCAATCATTATCGCATTACTAGCCTGCGGACCCGGGGCAGCGCCAGCCACGCCTGATCTTCATGAACTTGAGACCAATGTAGCCAATACGCTCACAGCGCTTTCTCCGGGTGAAGTTGCTACGGATGCAACGCTGCTTCCAGGTGTGATCCCATCGGATACCCCTGTTGTGCCCACTTTGCCTGCGCTCCCCGCTGCTTCTGAAACGCCCGGCGTGGCCTGCGACAAGGCAACCTTTGTTAGCGAAACTGTCCCGGATGGCACCGATTTTGCCCCATCAACTGCCTTTACAAAAACCTGGCGGGTGCGCAATACCGGTACATGTACCTGGAACACCTCTTACGCCATTGTGTTTGACCATGGCGATTCACTTTCTGCGCCTGCCGCGGTTGCCTTCCCTGGCGTGGTTGCTCCCGGTCAGGAAGTTGACCTGTCTCTTAATATGGTCGCACCTGCTGCCCCGGGAACTTATGAGAGCTTCTGGAAGTTCCGCAATGCCTCTGGTGTCATCTTTGTTGCCAACCCCTTTTCCGCCAAGATCGATGTGATCTCTGCAACAGCTACCATGACGATGACCCCCACGCTCAATTGGGGTATCATCATTACCATTGGCCCCATATTCATATTGAAATCAGTGCAACAGGTTTATAAGCAGGAGAGCATCCCGGCTGGAACGACGGGAAATGCCACGATCGCCTGTCCGGGCAGCAGCATAGTTACCGGGGGTGGTTTTGCTTTGGGCAGCGACATGTTTGCCTATACAATGGCAAAAGATGGCAATGGCTGGCAGACATATGCTAAGAATAATTCAGGATCTTCACAATTACTCAATTCTTATGCGATCTGCCTTTCCAACTCGGGAGGAACTACCAGCCAGGTCTTCGCCCAGGTAACTGCTCCAGGCAACGATATCGGGCATGCCGTGGTGGCTTGTCCGGCTGGCAGCGTGGTGACTGGCGGCGGCTATGCCAGTAACCTGAATCTTACAGTTTACAACAGCTCAAAGAATGGCAATGGCTGGGAGGTATATGCCAAGAACAATTCCGGGTCCGGGCAGCTGTTGAATGCCTATGCCATGTGTCTGGCGGGAACGAGTGCCACCTCCAGTGTTATTGTTGCCCAGAATTCCATTGCTGGCAGCAGTACAGGTGTTGTAAATGCCACCTGTCCATCAGGGAGTCTATTGACGGGCGGTGGGTTTGCCGGCAGCACCGATCTGCTGATCTATAATACCAGCATGAAATCGGATGACAACAAGACCTGGCAAACCTATGCCAGGAACCTGGTAGGCAGTGGCAAACTGTTGAACTCTTATGCCATTTGCACGACATTCCCATAGTCCAATTTAGACTCAGATGTAACAGCATGGCGGGAATAACCCGCCATGCTGTATTGTGGGAGACGATGAATATTTTCCCACCAGTTCCCTTGTTGAGACAATTTTCGCATCATGCTTGACGAAAAATACCTATTGCCATATACTCTGATTACAATTTAATAGCTGTGCAAGGTGCCTCTTCCCCCGGATGGGAAGGCCTATAGGCGAAATCGGTAAAGTCCGATACTGTCCCGCAACTGTAAGCTCGCAAGAGCAAGTCAGGACGCCCGCCTTGCCAGGTTTGCCACTCTCTCGTGGAAAGGAGGTGGGAACGGCATCATTGAAAAGCCTCTCCCCCCTCCCCTGTTCAAAGAACAGGGGAGTTTGATTTTCAGCTTTATTTGTTTGCTCTCATTGATCCCGGCAATTTGCTGGATAATTGAGAAGTAATGAAAAAATTGGTAAACAATGGAGAATAAGATGTTTCAAAAATTATTGATCGCGCTGATCGGTTTAACTATGCTATTGGTAGCTTGTGCCCCTGCAACCACCACTCCCGCACCAGTTTATACAGAATCTCCGGCTACTCTTGAGCCGACTCTGACTGAAATCCCAACATCCGCACCCATAAACCTTACGGACGGTCTGGGTCGCACAGTGGAATTAGCCGGACCTGCCCAGCGAATTGTTTCTTTGACCCCTGCCACCACTGAGATCCTGTTCGCAGTGGGAGCAGGCGCACAGGTCGTGGGTCGTGATATGTTCTCCGACTTTCCTCCCGAAGCATTGGATGTAGCCGACATTGGTGGCTCATGGGGAGAATACAACACCGAGGCTATCATCAGTCTCTCCCCGGACCTGGTCATTGCAGGCGGTATCAATCCTCCTGAACTTGTGGCCAGCCTGGAAGGTTTGGGGTTGTCAGTTTACTTTCTGTCCAACCCGAACACATTGGAAGAACTTTACACCAAGATCGAGATAATTGGGACCTTGACCGGAAAGGAAAGTGCAGCCAGCGATCTTGTTACCAGCCTGGATGACAGGACCAAAGCTATTGATGCTTCCTTGGCAGGTGTTACTAAAAAACCCATGGTGTACTACGAGCTCGATTCCACGCCTTATACTGCCGGTCCCGGCACCTTTGTGGATCTGTTGATCGCTCGTGCAGGTGGTACGAACTTCGGCGCTGGCATGGATAGCGCCTGGGCTCAGATCAGCCTCGAGCAGTTGTTGCTGGCAGACCCGGCCATCATCGTCCTGGGAGATTCTGCATATGGCGAAACTGCTGATACCCTGGCTGCCCGTCCGGGTTGGAACGCCCTCACAGCAGTTAAGGATCAGCAGATCTTTATCTTTGATGATAACCTGGCCTCCCGGCCAGGGCCGCGCTTGGTGGATGGTTTGGAAGCTCTTGCACATCTGATCCACCCGGAAGTATTCAAATAATGTCCATCTTTCCCAGATCAACGGCTTGTAGGTTTTGTCCTTCGTACCTTCCTAAAGGTTTGACCTTGGGGACGTGCTAAAGCAAACCAGATCGACTGGGATCTCAAACTAGTGAATTCAATTTTGCGACGATTCCTGCCTTTCATAACCAACCTGGGAATGCTGATCCTGGCAGTGATCTTCAGTCTGGCCATTGGTTCTGTCTTGATCTCTCCAGAAAACCTTTGGCAGATCTTGCGCAGTTGGCTCATGCATACTCCCTTGCCGGCTGGACTGGAAACATACGGATTCATAATCTCGGATATCCGCCTGCCACGTACGATCCTGGTGCTTCTGACCGGTGCAGCCCTGGGGGGGAGCGGAACAGCTTACCAGGGTCTGTTCCGTAACCCTCTGGCAGACCCCTACCTGATCGGAGTGGCTTCGGGAGGCGGGTTGGGGGCGGTATTGGCCATGAGCATTAATTGGTCCTATACCTTTTGGGGGTTAATGGCAGTTCCCTTGAGCGCGTTTCTATTTGCCATGCTGACCGTCCTTTTGGTCTATTCCCTGGCCAGGGTTGGAAAATCGGTTCCAACCACCAACTTGATCCTGGCAGGTGTGGCTTTCAGTGCCTTTGCAACCGCCTTTACTTCTTTTTTGATCATCAGCTCGGAGGGTGAGGTTCGTCGGGCTTTGAACTGGTTGATGGGCGGCAGTAACCAGAGCAGCTGGCAAACCATCCTGGCAGTGCTGCCTTACCTGGTGCTTGGTTTGGGCTACCTGCTATTTAATGGACATGCCCTTAATCTGTTGCAATTTGGAGATGACCAGGCCCAACAATTGGGTTTACCGGTGACACGCACCAAAACATTACTGCTTGTGGCTGCCTCCCTGGCTACTGCGGCAGCTGTCTCGTTTTCAGGTATCATCGGCTTCATCGGTCTGATCGTACCGCATGTCATGCGCTTGTGGTGGGGGGCGGATTACCGCAAGTTGCTCCCGCTCGCCATGCTGGCAGGTGGCAGTTTTCTAATCCTGGCGGATATCCTGGCTCGCATTGTTCTCAGGCCTCAGGAACTGCCGGTTGGGATCGTTACTGCCCTTGCTGGCGCTCCATTCTTCCTGTGGGTGTTGCGAAGGACCAAAACCCAGGGCTATTGGTAGGCTTTATGGAAATAAAAACATTAAAGTTGGAAGGTCTGACAGTAACCTACGGTGACAGGCTTGCGCTGGATGATATTTCACTGGAAGTTCGGCGCGGCAAGGTCGTGGCACTGATCGGCCCGAATGGCGCTGGAAAATCCACCTTGATCCGGGCTGCCAGCGGCATTCTCCCCATTCAAAGCGGAAAGATCCGTACCAATGGGGCTGAATTTACATCGCTTCCTCCCATGCTGCGTGCGAAATGTTTGGCTGTGGTACCTCAGGCAGTTTCCATGCCACCGGCTTTTACCGTTTGGGAGACCGTTATCATGGGTCGTACCCCCTATCTGAATTTTCTAGGCCAGACCTCAGCAAAAGACGATGCCATCGTGCGTAAAGCCTTGCAGCGTGTGAACGCTCTTGAATTTGCCGACCGGCGTGTTGGCGAACTTTCGGGGGGCGAGCAGCAGCGTATTCTTCTGGCGCGTGCTCTGGCTCAGTCCACGCCCATATTGCTGCTGGATGAGCCTACTGCTCACCTGGATATGCAATATCAGGTTGCTCTGATGCAAACCATCTGCCAACTGGCTCACGAAGATAACCTTGCAGTTATGATCGCTTTGCATGATCTCAATCTGGCAGCCCACTATGCTGACATGGTTGCATTATTGGTGCAGGGACGCCTGGAAGCCATCGGTCGTCCCACCCAGGTGCTCACCCCCGAGCGTATATCACAGGCGTATCACTTGCCTGTGCATGTGGTTCCCCACCCCTATTTGCAGGTTCCCCTCATTCTGCCTATTGATGGTGGGGAATCCCCGAATTTTAATTAAATACTGTGCTTGGCATTAATTTTGCACAGATCAAAATAACCCGGAATTCAGGGTTTCTCAAAGTCAGTACATAATTCCATTCATCCCCTCACCTCTGGCGGGACAAGGTCCCGCAATCCTCTGGCGGGATTAGAGAATGGATAAAAAAATAGATTAGAGCTTAGAGAACAACATGATAACATCCTGACTAACAGTTGCCTCACGATGCAATTTGCTCTATAATGTACTTGCTTGCACTATTCTATGCAAATTGCTAATTGTAATCATCTTGGGAAAGGATTTACTATGCAATTGTGGGAATACGCCAGAGTTATCTTTGATGATCAAAAATTACTTTATGGTTGGATTGTATATCTGAACGAACCCATGAATGAAGGGCGCTTTCCAACAGCCTCCAATACAACTTTGCCAGTAAATACCCTGATAACCAAACTTGGCAATGAAGGCTGGGAATTGGTCGCTGTTGAAGCCCCTTCTCAAGCAATTTATCGAAATTATATCTTCAAACGTCCGATCACTTAAAACAGTTAACAGGGATAGCCTCGTTTAAGAGAACCGAAGCTTGCGGCGGGATCAATTCCCGCCCTGCTTTTTAATTAGAAATATAATCATAAATATGCATCTGGATGACCCTGAACGAATAAAAAAATTTGACCGCCAGAATATGCTGGCAGAGATCAATACCCTGCCTTATCAACTGGGATCTGCCTGGGAACTGGGTGGAAATTCTTCCATGCCTGCCTGGAAGGGAATTGAACGCGTGGTGATCGCCGGGATGGGCGGTTCAGCCATCGCAGCTGACTTGCTTGTCTCCTATCTCCTGCCCACCTGTAAAGTACCGATTTTTGTCCAACGCGATTATGGCTTACCAGCATGGGCTTATGGCCCGGAAACACTGGTGATTGCATCCTCCCATTCGGGAAATACAGAAGAGACACTGGATTCGTATGAAACCGGAATCAATAATAAATGCCGATTGATGTTGATCAGCACCGGTGGAAAGTTGGCTGCCCGCGCTGGGCAGATAGGTGCACCGCTCTGGCTTTTCGAGCATAAAGGTCAGCCGCGCTCAGCAGTTGGCTTGTCATTCGGCCTGCTCCTGGCGATCTTTACCCGCCTGAGGTTGGTGTCGGACCCGTCTGCGGACCTTGACTCGGCCTTGGCGGAAATGAGAACCCAGCAGGAACAGTTGATTCCGTCCATTCCTGCCAGTTTAAATCCTGCCAAGCGTTTGGCGGGACAGTTGCAGGGGCGTTGGGTGAACATCATCGGTTCAGGCATACTTGCGCCGGTTGCACGCCGCTGGAAAGGGCAGATCAATGAATTGGCAAAATCCGGAGCTGGGTTTGAAGCTTTACCGGAAGCTGACCACAATACCCTGGCTGGTCTGTCCAACCCGGAGCCAGCCCTCAACCGGACTGCCACTATTTTTCTGAGATCCAGGTCAGATCACCCTCGTAACCAGCTCCGCTCCAAACTCACCCAGAAAACCTTTATGTTGGAAGGTCTGAATGCGAACGATTACAAAGCCCCCGGGGAAAACCCGTTGGCTCAGCAATGGGCTGCACTCCATTTTGGTGATTACCTTGCATTCTACTTGGCGATCGCTTATGGCGAGGATCCCACGCCAATCCCGGCCATAATGGATTTTAAACAACATCTGGGGTAATCAGGTCTAAACCAAGAGCGTATGAGGAAAAAAAGAATTCCCTTTTATTACCTGGCTGTATTGACCGCTATGATCTTCCAGGCAGGTTGTCAGACTGTGTCTCCTTCCGAAATAAATTGGGGAGATCCAGCTCAAGCCACTTCCAGCGAGAAGGTTACCATGGCACTACTCCCTGTTCCTTTGGTAACCAGCATCAGCCTGTCTCCAACCCCCACTCTTCATCCCACCCCCGACCGGGCGGTAGCACAACTCGAGAGCTTATATCGGGCTTCCTTAAAATATCTTGCCCAAACCGATGCGGAAACCTGGGAGGTGGCAACCAACCTGGACTATGCTCCCCTGGGTGGTTATCCATCCAATATGTGTGGTCCACTGGCAATTTCCATTTTGAAAGATGCCGGCATTGTCAGCCAGGAAGCCGACCTGCATAACTTCTGGCTTCTTAATCCGGAGGAAGATGGCGAATTATTGCAGATCACCTTCCCTGCTGGTCAATTTGAGTGGTTGCACAATGACCAGCCCATCAATGCTATTGATTACAACCAGTTTCCTCTTCAGGCGGGGGACCTGGTGTATATATATTCAGGATTCCAGGGAGATTATTCCCATGTACTGGCTGTAACCCGGGTGGATGAAGACGGGCGGGTTTATTCGGTTACCAATAACTTTACCGAGGCGGGTTTTGTTGTGCTGGAATACCTGTTATATGACCCTACCAACCCCGGTGCTGGCATCTTTTATGCCTGGCCGGATCCCGTCAATCGGGATCTGGGTTTGACCGGTTTTGGTGGAATGGATGTCTGGCGCCCGTCCCATCTTCCATATTTTGCTGATGGCTCACCCTGAAACAACTCTTGCAGTGAGGATGGTCACACCCATGACGAAAACAAATTCAGAACTAAAAAAAAGATTAAGACAATTCTGCCTGGACAAACGCGCCTCCCTGGGGGAGGATTATCAGAATCAGGCCAGCCTGATGATTTGCCGTATTATTGAAGAATGGTCTGTTTTCCAGGAGGCCGTTGTTATACTTTCTTATCTGCCCATGCGTGGCGAAGTTGATCTGCTACCCCTTATGGAGAAGAACCCGCAAAAGAACTGGTTGGTGCCTCGTATTTTGCCACAGGGTCGAATGCAATTTCACCCGTATGACCCCGGACGATTGCTACGGCACCGCTTTGGCATGCTCGAACCGGACCCCTCCATCCCGGTTGTCTATTCCGAACAGATCGAGCTAGTTCTTACTCCCGGTCTGGCTTACGACCGGTACGGCTGGCGTCTTGGTTATGGGGGTGGATTTTATGATCGTTTTCTCTCCGGGCAGAAGACCCTTGTCAGCCTGGGGGTCATCTACCAGGTTCTGCTACTGCTAGATTTACCTCACAACGAAAATGATGTTCCGGTTAAGTATATTGTCACCGAAAATGAAGTAGAATCACCTTTAACCCTCACTCCGGATTGATCCATGCTTGTATCCATCATAACCCCTTCCTTTAACCAGGCTCGCTTTCTCGAAGAAACGATCCGATCCGTCCTGGACCAGGATCATACCGACCTGGAATATATCATTATAGATGGGGGTTCCACGGATGGCAGCCAGGAGATCATAAAAAAATACGCACATCGCCTGGTATGGTGGGTTTCTGAAAAAGACGGGGGGCAGACGGATGCCATCAATAAAGGCTTTGCCAGGGCAAAAGGGGATGTGCTGGCCTGGTTGAATTCGGATGATACCTATCACCCCGGAGCGGTATCCGCGGCCCTGGCTTTCATGCAAGCTCATCCGGAAGCCGGTCTGGTATATGGGGATACAAATTTTATAGACCAAAACGGAAGAATTCTCGGTACCTTCCCCGCCGCACAAACAGATTACAAACGTTTGCGCAGGGGTTATGTGCACATTCCACAGCAGGCTGCCTTTTTTCGCGCGGATATCTGGAAGCAGGTTGGTCCCCTGGACCCATCTTTTTTCTTTGCAATGGATTACGATCTTTGGGTGCGCATTGCCTCGGTTTCACCAATCCTTTACACTCACCAGTTATGGGCTAACTTTCGCCTGCACTCACAGGGCAAGACCGTGGTTGCAGATCAGCGCTGCTGGCCGGAAATGATGCGCGTTCATTACCGTGATGGAGGCAAGTTGCTTTCCATTCTGCCTGCCAAGTACTTGCTCCGTAAGATCGTTGCCCCATTTTGGAGACTGCGTTTGCAGCACAAAATGAGAAGGGGAGATTGACTTATGAAGACTTGGCTGCTGAGACCACCATCCCAGGATGACCTGATCCAGGTTTTACAAGCTTGGCGGGTCTGGCTGTTGGCTGCAATTATCGGCGCATTACTGGGAAGCGCAATCTATGCTATTGTTCCGCCCAAATACCGAGCCCAGGCCACGGTCACAGTTGATCATAACCTGGAACAGGCCTGGTCGGATGCGGACACCGAGCGTGACTTGATGACCTATCTTTCGCGCGAAACCCAAAAAGTGATGCAGGTCGCCTGGGACGATGCTACCTTGCAAATGGTCGTGGCTCAGAATCCCAGTGTATCCATTTCGAGTCTGCGGTCGGGTGTGTTGCAACTCAGCCAACCCAGTGATGGAGCCTGGCATTTCTGGGCGGTCGATCGCGATGCAGGTCGGGCTGCAAGGTTGGCATCTACCTGGGCTAGTGCATTCTATGATCGATCTTTGCATGGGGTGGATATTGCCAACCAGTTACTGGCTGCACAGGCTGCTTTGCTTCAATCATCGTCGGATATAGATACTCTCTCTTCGCAGATCGGGGCTTTGGAGAAGGAATCCTTGGGCATCAGCCCTTATTTGCAACTCAACCTGAGCCAATCTGAACAGATCCCCGCCAAGCGCCTAAACGAGCCTTTGATCTCCATACTTGGAGGAGCTGGGATCGCATGGGCTATCACTTTGCTCGGGCTTTTGTTTGTGGGTTCCCGCAAGGAGAAAAGTGGCAGAGGGTAAGGATCGATTGGATCGGCTTGCAGATTTCTTGTGGGGATTGGCGTTGGTCAGTCTTCCAGTCACCAGTTTTCCATTCATGCCATTTGTCGGCAGGGAAACCCAGGTGCGCCCGCTTTCGATCTATCCTATGCTTCTATTGTTGCCCCTGCTTTTGCTTCAAATGTGGAAAAAAAGGATCAAGATCTGGCATGCCGTCTTCACCCCTTTGCTTGTTTTTATACTTATCATCTTTGCTTCAGCATTTGCCGGGGCTTTTTATGCTCCGCTTGATTTGCGCGGCCAGGTTTATTGGGGACGAGCCCTGCGTTCTGCCAGCACAGTAATCATTGGGATCGGTTTTTTCCTGTATGCCATCTGGACCACGCGCAGCCGCGACGAGTTGTTTGCCAGCCTGAAGTGGCTTTATCTTGGTTTGTTCATCACTTTTCTGTGGGGTGTCATTCAGGTGCTGGTTTTTTCAGGCAGGATCATGTCCGAGAATACGCTGGATGCCATTCAGAAAACCATTTCCATCTCCGGAATATCTCTAAAAAATCTGCGTATCCCGGGTTTTGCCCTTGAACCTTCCTGGCTGGCTGGTCAGGTCGCAGTCATTTATTTACCCTGGTTGTTCGCTTCCATTTTGACTGGATTTAAACTAACGCATTGGCGCTGGTTGGAATATTTATTGACTGCCATGGCTGTTTTTCTTCTGGTTCTGACGTACTCACGCAGTGGTTTATTAATGACCTTGGTTGCCTGCGTCCTTGCCCCCCTGTTTTTTGGGCGTGAAAAACTGCTCAAGGTTTTGGAATGGTGGAAACAGCCACTTAGACTCGATCCGGAACAAAAAACCGGGCGGGTGACTGCTTTTGCCTTGCGTTTGGGTATTATCGTGGCACTGGTCATTGTTTTAGGGATTGGTTTTCAGGCACTTGGACGGAATTCCTACTTTTCAAAAATATGGCAGTCCCGTAAGAGCAATCTGGTTGATTATATGATCGATATATATGCCGGACCACGCCTCGCCTATGCTTGGTCCGGTTTGGAGGTCTTCAGCCTGCACCCCTGGACGGGCGTGGGTTTGGGAGCGACCGGTTTCTATCTGTATTCAAACTTACCCGATTGGTCAAAGACATTTGTTCCTGAGATTTCTGCACACCTCTCTCCAGTAAATTCAAGTTTCCCGAATACCAAGAACCTGTTCGTTAGGATAATCGCCGAAACAGGTATCTTGGGTTTGGTAGCATTCTTGGCTTTTCTGTTTTACTTGCTGGCTCAGATATTGACCTTTGGCAGTGTTCCAGGTGGGGAAGCTCGATTTTTGGGGGTTACAGGTATATTTACCTGGATCGTTCTGATCCTTTTCTGTTTTACACAGGACTCATTTGCCATGCCCAATATCTGGATAAACCAGGGGATGTTATTGGGAGTTACTTGCTTGACATCCAAAGCTGTGAATAAGATCCCGAGATCTTGAACTAATTCATCCATCCCACCCATAAATTTGATAAGTGAAATATTGAGCATTAAGAAACAAATTGCGTTATCATTAGACCATGCGCACATTTGAATCGCCATATATTTCTGATTGGTTTGCAATCACATTACGCTGGCTCAGTTTGATCGGATTGACAATAACTCTGACCATGGCAGATCAATTGATGTTTCCGCGTAATCTGCTTCTGGTGGGGTTAGTTGCCTGGAACTTGATCCTTTCGTTTATCGCAGGCATCAATAAACGAATGAATTATCATCGCCAGATTAGTCTGGTTTTCGATTTGATTGCTGCAGGTGTCATCTTTTGGTTGCAGGGAGGTTTTAACGGTTCTGCTTTTTGGGTGGGAATACTTCCAATTTTTTCCGCATCCATCTACTTTGAATTAAAAGGGGCAATTCTGGTAGGACTGTCGATGATCTCATTTCAAATGTTGACCACCATCACGCAATTCCCTATAGGATATGCCCTTCAAATCTCAGGAAATTCAGCCTTGGCTACAATGGGTGTAAGCCTGTTGTTTGGATTACTAGGAAAAGGTGCCAGTAAAGCCCTGCGCAGGTTACATCAGAAATTTCTTGAGATCCATGAAAGAAAACGCCGTTTTGAGAACGAACGTGTACAAGCAATCTACAATCTGACATCCACACTGGTGGCAACACTTAACTATCAAAGAGTCCTTGATTCTGTTCTTGATATCAGTATGACAGCCTTGAGTTCGGATTCTGATACCATACCCGAAAAACAGACCACCAGTGCGGTATTGTTGTTTTCACAAAAAGAACAATTAGAAGTTGCATCAGCCAGAGGATTTTCTGCATCAGATATACGGATCGTACTACCTTGTCGGAGAGGATCATTGGCAAAAGCAGTTGAAGGTGGCGAGCCAATTTTGATTGATCGAATTAATGAAGACCCGGAATTAGGTCAATTTATATCTCTCCACAACTGTTATCAGGTTTATTGTTTTCCACTGCGAAGTGGTTTCTCTGTTTATGGACTCCTGATATTTGGACATCCTGTTGCCGGGTATTTCACACAGGAAAGACTTGATATTCTGGATATCCTCAGCCGCCAGGCGGTGATAGCCATCCAGAATGCACGCTTATACCAGAACATTGCTGATGAACGCGACCGCATGGTGGAAATTCATGAAGAAGCCCGTAAAAAATTGGCGCGCGATTTGCATGATGGTCCCACACAATCCGTATCTGCCATTGCCATGCGGGTGAATATGGCACGAATCATGCTGGATAAAGATGTTAAAATGACTGCTGCTGAGCTTGTTAAAATAGAAGATCTTGCCCGTCGGACCACGAAAGAGATCCGGCATATGCTCTTTACTCTGCGACCCCTGGTGCTTGAATCCCAGGGACTGGTGGCAGCTTTGCAAGCCAGTGCTGAAAAAATGAAAGAGACTTTTGCCCAGGAAGTTATCATCAATGTGGATGAGACTCTTCTCGATGAAATTGAATTGGGCAAACAAGGTGTGATCTTCTATCTGGTGGAAGAGGCGGTTAACAATGCCCGCAAGCATGCCAGTGCAAATCACATCTGGGTGAGCTTGAAACCTGTGGAACAGAAGATCGCCTTGCTCGAGATCTATGATGATGGGTCCGGATTCAATGTAGCTGAGGTCAACCAGGCTTACGATGAACGTGGCAGCCTTGGTATGATCAATCTACGCGAGCGGACAGAGCTTGTAAACGGGTTCCTCAATATCCTTTCAGCTCCAGGCAAAGGCACCAAAGTACAGGTCTTTATTCCATTGAGCGAAGAAGCTGCCGACCGAATGCATAATGCGATCGGTAAAAAATAATATCCCCCTATTTATTGGATTGTTAATATGCCTGTTGCAGCCGGTATGTATTACTTTGCACACAATCTCTATGAACACAATTGTCCCCCGGTCATCCTGATCCATGGCGCAGGAGGATCTCACCTTTCCTGGCCGGCAGAGATTCGTCGTTTACCTGGACATCGCGTGCTGGCAGTGGACCTGCCCGGTCACGGAAAATCTTCCGGATTGGGGAAACATTCCATCCCGGAATATGGCCGGAGCTTGTTGAACTTTATGAATGCCCTAGGACTATACAAAGCGATCCTGGTTGGGCATTCCATGGGGGGGGGCATAGCCATGGATCTTGCGCTCGACCATCCAGATTATATACTTGGTCTGGGGTTGATCGCCTCAAATGCCCGCCTGAGGGTGGCTCAAGCTGTTTTGGATGGGCTGGCTTTGCCTGCCACGGTGCCTGCAACCATTCAGACCATCATTGAATGGAGTTTTGGTCCTCAGGTGGATGCTGGTTTCAAAAGATTGGCTGCCAACCGGTTGGCGGAAACACGCCCGGCAGTTCTGTCCGGAGATTTGAAAGCCTGCAATAATTTTGACGTGATCGAGCGCCTGTCAGAGATCGATCTCCCTACACTGATCGTGTGTGGCACCGAAGATAAAATGACTCCCTTGCGTTATTCCGAATCGATGGCTGAGAGTATCCCACATTCAGCATTGCAAACCATCGATTTGGCCGGGCACATGGTAGCACTCGAACAACCGCGCCGGGTGGCTGGTATTTTAAATATTTTTATTAAGAGCATTAATTACATTCCAGGGGTATGAGTTATTGAAAAACCTGTATACCCTTCATTGGGCTTTACACATTTAAATCTGATCTACAGGTCTGGAGACAGATAGATATATGGTCCGATGGTGTTCTGACCAATATCCGGGTCATTCCGTTCAGAATTGTCTATCCAGCAATTACACGAGAAATACGTGAGCTCTTCTTTGAATTGTTCTCTCACGGATAGCCCTTTTAAGAACCATTCAGAATCATTCGCAGGATCGTTATATACAAAAAGGGAAAGACTGGTCAGTTTTTCATTTAGGTTGTAAGTCCCTGCGTAAAAACAATCAATTCCATTCTTTTCAAAATTATTAAAACTGTCATCAAGATCGTAAAAAACCTGGTTGTGAGCAGTACCTTCAAGAGTGACATTCACATGCAGATCAGTTCCAGCGTGGTCCATGTTACCTGTGTAAAAACAGATCTCATACTCTGCTCCATACCAATGCGTGTATGCAGAACTTGCATAGACTGCCAGCCGGTAGGCAAATTCAGACTGACTGTTTGGGTCTGGCAGAGGCCACCATTTTGAATCCAGGCCTCCACTGCACATATGTCCCTCAATGAACGGAATAGGATTGGTTTGTCCGGTAAAACCCTGTCCTCCACAAAAATTGTCCGCATAATCAAAGGTTCCGATCACCTTTCCTGAATTATCATATTCAGGTACATTGCTTTCGTTGCTCGACCAGGCATACTCATCTGTGAACAACCCCAAGGAATTGTTCGGGATCTTTGAAAATGGATGAACATCTCGCTCTCCAACATTGAACCCATCAACCCCTGATTTTATCGGGTAATTAATTTCATAGCGTTCTCCACAATATTCATATCCAAAACTGTAATCATCGCATTCATTGTACGAACTATACATGGCATGTTTGTCCTGGGATACCCACACAACGGGGTGTGTGGTACCCTCCCATGCAAAATCAATGGGGTAATAGCGTTCCGGATTGTCATAGTGTCTGCTGATGGCAATGGTGGCTACTCCCCAAACGTTGGGATCATCCCGCGGATTGACAATTAACATGCGAATTACTTCCGTGTCTCCCTTGTGAGCATTTATACCAAGGATTGCATCCCCATAATCAAATGGATAAGCCATTACATAGGTAATGAGAACTCCCTGGGGACCCTGGTATTCGGGGAAGATGTAATTTGGAAAGTTCCATATCCCGGGTGAGGTTTTATAGATTGGGGTCACCTGGTAAAAGCGCATCACCTGGTTTAATGAAACTGATTCATCTTCGTTAAATTTCATAATGGGAAAGAAGGTATTAGCCATCCATTCTTCAAATCCATCACTTAGACCATCATTGTCAATATCTCCTCCGCCACCTCCCATGGCGGGCATATCGATTTCATGGGATGTATTTGTCAGACCCGGATCCGGGATCGCTACTGCTTGATCGTCCACATTGATACTTACTTCAAAAGGAAGATTTGCACCTTCTCCCCATCCAAACAGATCATCCCATGGATCCGACAAGATCCAGTTGCCTTGATAACTCCCGGAAATTACTGGCGAGATCATTTCAAGTGTGATTTCCACACTTTTATCGGGCTCAACATTGTATGGAAGATTGATGATAGAAATGGCTTCCATTTGTGTGCCGCTAAAATACTGCAGGCTGTAATCTGTCGTCCACACGCAGGTTCCAACATTCTTTACGATCCATGTAATTTCGAAATTTGTAGCGGATGGAAAGACCTTTCCACTTGGAATAGTTTGATTTATCAATTTTGCGCTGTTGGAACAAACATCTTCAGTAACAGGTTGAGTTGGTGTAATAGATGGGTTTGGAGTAATTACTGTGTTTGGAGATGCAACCGTGGAAATTTTATCAGACTGGTCTAGAATTCTTAATAAACGCGGCATCCATAGCAGCCCGGAAGTCAGTAAGATTGCCAGAAAGCATATTATTAAGAATATTCCAACTACGATACTGCCGACAAGAAATTGATTTTTCCAGAAATATTGGTGGGATGATTGTGAAATTGGTTCAGGTGGGATCGGAAAAGGTCTTTTGCATCTGATACAATAATTTAGATCAGGAGGGTTCTTAGTACCACAGTATTTGCATTTCATTCCAGGTCTCCGTTCCTAATTGAAATGTAGGTTCTAATTATATAATTAATACCAAAGCTGATCTCCAAGGGATGCGATTTATTTGGTTATTCGGATAATGGTTTGTAAGACTGGCAGAACATGGTCTTATATGCTCTTTGTTTGTGGATCCATCATTGCAGAAAGGATTGCTTCCGCATTTCGCAGGGCATTAGCCCGGTGGCTGATGCGATTTTTCTCCGGTAAATCCAGTTCCGCCATGGTCTTGCCAGTTCCGGGGATCAAAAAGATCGGATCGTATCCAAATCCATTGCTGCCGCGCTCCTCCAGGATGATCTCTCCCGGGCATTCTCCACTGGCAAGTTGCACATCACCATCCGGGGTTGCCAGCGCCACGGTGGCCTGGAAGCGTGCCAGCCAGGGCCGTTCTTTATTTTGCAGGATTTTTAGCAGGTAATTACGCCTGTCTGCATCTGTGGCATTGGGCTGGGGGGCAAAGCGATGTGAATGTAACCCCGGCAGACCATCCAGGGCATCCACCTCCAGCCCGGAATCATCTGCCAGAGAGATCAAACCGCTTGCTTTAGAATAAGCCACAGCTTTCAGGGTTGCATTTTCCGCATAAGTGGAACCGTCCTCACTCACCTGCAGATCCAGTCCAATTTCAGACGGGGTCAGCAATCGAAGGCTCAGGTGGGACAGGATGGCGCGCATTTCTTCCACTTTGCCATTATTATTGGTAGCCAGCAGTAATATTTTTATGTCCATTGTGCAATTGCCCAGGCGGCATGCTCCTTGATGAGAGGATTGGGATCTTCAAGCAGCGATCTCAATGCCTGCTGCTTTTCTTCTGAATGACCGCTGTTGGCGAGCGCCACGATCACATTTCGAAGATAGCGATTGCGGCGGGTGCGCATTAACGCACTCCCTTTATATTTACGGTTGAACGAATGTGCATCCAGTGTCAATTCTTCCAGCAGGTTGGGGCTGCCATCCAACGCACTTTGAGAATAAAAAGCAGCCCCATCAAGGGTTGCAAAATGGTTCCATGGGCACGCCACCTGGCAGATATCACAGCCAAAAACCCAATTATCCATGGACGGGCGCAGGGCTTCAGGGATGGATGACTTCATCTCAATGCTCAGATAAGAGATACATCGCCTGGCATCCAATGTGCGATCGGGCAGGATGCAGCCTGTCGGGCAGGACTGGATGCAGCGGGTGCAGTTCCCGCATCGGTCGACGGCAAAGGGAGCATCCAATTCGAGCTCTATTCCCAGCAGGATCTCTGCCAGAAGAAAATACGATCCCTGGCGAGGGTGGATGAGACAGGTGTTCTTGCCGATCCAACCCAACCCGGCGCGTTGGGCCAGGTCGCGTTCCATAAGAGGTCCGGTATCCGTATAATACAGATATGGAAAGGTTCTGCCCAACCTGTCCTGAATAACCTGGACCAGCGCCTCCATCTTCTTAGGCAGGACCAGGTGATAATCCGGTCCCCGGGAATAAGCTGCAATCCTGCCAGTCAGGTTGTCTCCCTGAACAGATTCTGCAATGTTTGGAGCAGGGTAACGAATACCAAGAACCAGGATCGAGCGACAATCAGGCAGGATACGATGCGCGTCCGCCCGGCGCTCCCTGGCACGCTCTGTTGCCAGGTAACCCATATCAGCATGCCGCCCCAGTGTCAACCAGTTTTCATAGATTGACAGATGGGGCGGTGGATCAGGCGAGGTTACACCCGCCAGGTTGAAACCCAGCCGATGGGCTTCGGTTTTAACAAATTGGGTTAGAGATAGCCTCACGGTTATGGGGTTGCAGTGCCATTAACCTGGTATTGAACAAAAAGGATCGTTCCAAAATTGTAACCTTTATCGTTTTGCAATCGGAAAGCTGCCAGGTAGACCCCGCTTTTTACCGGGGCTGTCAGTGTGACTGATACATCGTACTCTGCACCGGGTTCGACAGTCTTGGTGAGGAGTACATAACCCGGTGGGGATGCTACGATCTCGGGCCAATTGGCTGCCCATCCATAGATCAGACGGTAATTTGTTGTCCAGGTGCACTGCCCATTGTTACGGACTTTCCAGGTTTTTACAAATTTGGAGCCGGGCGCAACCGGAGAGTTATCTGGAATGGTGACATCATCCACATACGCCATATTGTCGCAAGAAACCTGGGTTGGCAGTGCTGGCGTGTTGATGAGCAGCGTTGTAGCGGTAAATTCAGGCGTGTTGGTTATCAGTGGTGTCTGTGTGGCAGAAAGAGTCGGGATCTCAGCTGGTGTTTGAGAGGCTTCCGGTGTATTTGTAAACATAATGGCAGTCTGGGTAAGTTTTGCCCCTACTGTAGCAGCAGCCTGGGTATAGATGGCATCCACGCTGGCTGCATCAGGTGTTGATGTTTTTGCCCCGCAGGCACTCAGGGCCAGGACCAGCAAAGCAGAAACTATCCAGATGGGTTTAATTCGACGGATCATGACATTCTCCATTAATGCTTGCAGCTTTGCATAAAACAAGTCTGCATTTTATCGGTAGGGATGGTGGACATAAAGACCTTATTATTTTGAATGCAACGTCTATACCGGATGTTTCTCCGGAATTTGATGTTAATTACACGCTCAGTAAGAAAGCAGCTGATCTATTCTGCAATTGTTTAAATCTTCTAACAATATTATATCTTATCCGAATGGCCTTTTATAGATCACTGACTCCTAATTTGTTTCTTCTAGCATTTTGCTTTCTTGTCTAATATCCAATTCAAAAATTTAATGAAACCTGGGGTGTGCGCTTTTTATTCAAAGCACACACCCCATTCCCCTGTATATTTATTTTTATTGAAAGATCTTACGGTTTGACCTTGATGGTCAAGGACATGGTGCAAATTGTGTTACCGCCATCCACCAATGCCCATGTTTCAGAATATGTTCCGCTGGTGGCAGGAGACAGCATGTCAACTGTCAGGGCGATCGTTCCGTTCTTGACCACATCCAAAGGCAGGTCTTTGATATCACCAAATGCGGGTTTATGCATTTTTGTGCCATTGACGTAGACAAAATCTATTACGGATTTATTCCAGTCGAAGGTGCCGGTGTTCTTGACGGTCCAAACCAGGTCAAAATCGTAATTTGCGGTAAAGGATGTGTTGTTGGCCGGTGTTTGTGAAACCAGTGCACAGGACCCAGTGGTGGATATGGGTGTGGTCCGCGTGATGCGTGCTGCAGTCCAGAGAGCATCATCCTGGACAGGCGAGCCAAGTGCTTGAACCTTCAGGAAGAATACGACCGACTTGCCAGCCAGTGAATTGAGGTCCACATCCACGGTTGTGTAGTTATTATCGTATTTTTCATCCCATTGACCCAGGTTCTTGATTGGGTCTGCACCTACCTGATAGTCCAGGCGGAAGCGCAGGAAGCACACTGTGGAAGCATATTGGCAGCCAAGTTTTGCCTGGAAATGATCACCGGTTTTCACATCAAAAGCTGGGTACTTACCTGTGATGTAGCCATCATTTACATTCTGAGGGTGAGTCAATAGAGCTGCATCTGCACTGGTAGTGTTGTTTTCAAGTTGTGGTGTGTTCAATTTCATCACAAAACCTAGCGGATCGCTAGTGGAACCTACTGTGCAAGCTGTTGGACCGGCAGCGCATTCCCAGGTTGCCAGGTTGTAATTGGCTACAAAGTCGTAAACGATTGCTGACACGACCGGGTTGGCAACAGTGATCTTTACCCAGAAAGCGCTGTTAGCCGTAGCGCCAAATCCAAAAGCCACGCCGGAAGCATTTCGCAGCATCCAATTTCCGCTATATGCTTTTTCGGTTGAAGGAGCGGTCAGGGTTACACTGACATCTACAGTCTGATTAGGGGCAACATTGCCCGGTAAAGAGATTGCTGCCGCACCACCCATCTGATCGCCATTTACAAATATCAAGGAGTAGGACGAAGTCCATGTGCAGGTGCCAATATTTTTCAAGCGCCAGGTCTTAACAAAAGTTGTCCCCGGGGAGTATTTTGTTCCATCCGGTACACTGACATCTGAAACAAACGAGACCCAGTCGCAGCGCGTAACTGTTGTGGGTGCAGGTGGTGTCGAAGTTGGAAATGGAGTTACCACCGGCAATATGAAACCTGTTGAAGTCGGTGCGGTTGTTAATGTTGGCAACGTTATTGGTTCTGATTGTTGGGTGGAAGTAGGTTGGCCTCCTCCCTGGTTGGCTGCCTGGGTAAGCAACGCTTCCATGGTTTGGGCAGCAGCTGTAACCATGGGATTGAAGGTCGCAACTGCGTCGGGAGTGCCGGCAGGACCACAGGCTGTGACGAGTAAAAGTATGGTGGTTAAGAGCATTGGGAAAAGGAATTTATTTTGAGTACGCATAATATTCTCCTTTGTCTGTTCTAAGTTCAGACAACGATTAGTAGACGCTTGACAACGAAAAAAAGTTCCCGACTTCATATCCTATTCTACTGAGTTATTAAGGATAGTCAATAGCATTTTCAGGGTCTTCAATACCCTATTAATGCCTACTCCAGTTCAATGCCTTGTTTAGAAGAAACCACGCAGGATGAGCAGGAATCCAAAAATGATCAGGGGGATTCCTATAATGGCTCCAATTATGGTCAGGCTGACAACGACCCCCACGATCATCAGTACTAGACCCAATATCGCAGCCACCAGGCGCCCGGTCAGTGCGATGATTCCCGCCACGAGTTTCCATAAAGCCATAAAAGGCCATAACAACCAATGTGGGTGATGATTCTTTTGGGTCATTTGATTCTCCTGTTAAAGATCTAACTTCTCGTTACAAAACAAAACAGGTCCTGTTGGAGGGCTTGTTTAAATATGATTAATATTGTTTTAAATATATACGCAGCCTCACCGGGCAAGTTTCATTATGAAAGTATGGGAGATCTCATATCAAAGGCTGAAGCGCACAAAAAAGCAACGATGAATGGGAAGATTCATAGTCTGGATCTATCGGGAGTAATGATGGGGTTCGGACGTTCTGGGGGAGTTCGCAATTTAAATCGATAAGAAAGTTGTCCAAAATGGATGATATCCCCATGTTTGAGGCGGTGCTCTTCTTCACCACAGAGCATTTCATAATTTACCCAGGTTCCGGCTTTCGAACCCTGGTCTTGGATGGTAAAAGTATCCTCGATTCTGAAGATGATAGCATGCAACGCTTCAATAGAAGCATCCTCCAACACATAGGCGCATTTTGTGGCATCCGACCCAAGACGGATCTCTTTGGTAGGCAGTTGCAGTTGTCCTCCGGCCGGCATTTGTCCAATTTGTGGAAGGGGCTCAAGGAAGGCGAAACTTTGTTTTGAACGTCTTGTCAAAATGTTCTGTTTCTCGTCGATCGGGATAGCAATGCTATTAATTGCTATTTTGCTTGCCTTTCTTCTGGCCCGCCTTCTATAGCTGATGCCTATCAACAACCAGACCAGGATCAGGCTTGCCAGGATGCCAACACCTAATACCAGCAATTGCCCATATTGTTCCAGGAAGATCGTCAATTGTCCTGGCGTTTCAGCGATGTTGACTGTTATAGGGATGGAAATGCTGGTTTTTTGTAGGCCAAACACATCCTCCGCCATCACCTGGATCTCATGCCTGCCATTGGAGATATAGTCGCTAAGATCCCATGTGAACACATCAAAGGGTTCGGATGTGTTCGTCGCTACACTCTGACCATCAACCAGCAGGCTGGTGCTTGCTAGCGGGCGTGGTTTTCCATCCGGAAACTCGATGATCATCTCGAGCCTCTGGGAGGCAGGGAAGAGGCTAGCACTGTCGTAATTCCCTTGCAAGGGATATTGTCTTAATACCTGGTCAGGAGGTGAGACCAGGATTGGGTTGGGGGGTTGAATATCCATCTCAAAGCTGACCGGACCCAGGTCGACTTGCCCGTCCTGGGTGGTGACCTGAACTGCCAGGGTATGACTGCCGGGACTGGTCAATCCGGTGGTGTAAGTCAATTGGTAGCTGTTCTGTAAAGGTGCCAGATATTCCGCCAGGCTGGGAAGTGCCTCGCTGCCGGAATACAGGAACAGCTTTCCCCCGGTTTGCGTCGCCAGGTCGATAAGCGCCTGGTAGCCGGGTGAAAGCGGTGAATCTGCGGAAGCCACCACCCATACGAACACATGCACGTCCAACTGGATGGCGCGCAACGCCAGACTTTGCAGGGTGGAGAGGTCATCCATACCCGTCATTGGGGTGATGAACAAAATGGCCCTTCTTGCGCCAGGTTGCAGCAGGGAGGTGGAAGCCAGGTCGATCGCTTGTGACAGGATATCCAGTGAAGGGATCAATTTTTTTAAATCCGGCTGGTAGGCTTCCAGGCTTAGCAACCAGGATTTCGGGTCACTGACATGGAAGGCGCTCGGTCCTCCAGCCGTTACCAGACTGTAAGCATTGTTTCCGCTGCCGGGCAGATATTGTACCCAGGCTTTCAATTCTGTGGCGATCTTATCGTATCGGGATCTTCCTTGCTCATCAAGGATTGAAAAACTATAGCCCGGGTTGATGGCAGCCACAAATTCCAATCCCGGGTCAATCCTTTTCATACCATCCAGAGGTCGCTCCAGCCCGTCTTCCAAAATTGTGAACTCGGATTCGGTCAGTCCGGAGATCAAATTCCCGGCGGTATCATACACATCTACCGAAACCTTGATAACCGGAAATGAATCTGTCTTCAAATTGTACATGGTATCGCGTGGAGCATCCTGTGCCCGGGCGGATTGTGGTATGAACAGGAATAGGATACATAGGAGCTGAAAAGATTTGTGAATGGTGGTTCGGTTCATTATTCCCATTCGATCGTAGAAGGCGGTTTGCTGGTGATATCGTAAACGACCCGGTTGATCCCGTTTACTTCATTAACGATTCGGTTGGCAACCCTTCCCAGAAGCTCATAAGGAAGACGCACCCAATCGGCGGTCATGAAATCATCCGTAACGACAGCACGAATGGCGGCTGTTTCCTGGTAAGTGCGCACATCCCCCATCACGCCCACCGACCGCACCGGAAGAAGCACCACAAATGCCTGTGAGGTTTCAGCGCCTTTACCGATCAGACCAGCCTCGGTCAGTTCCCGGGTCAGGATGGCATCTGCGGCTTGCAAGCGCTCCACTCTTTCGGGTGTGACTTCACCCAGGCAGCGTACGGTCAATCCCGGTCCAGGGAAGGGTTGGCGCCAGATCAAGGCTTCGGGTAAACCCAGGGCTTCACCCACCGCGCGCACCTCATCTTTGAAGAGGTAACGCAATGGTTCCACCAGTTTGAAGTCCATATCTTTTGGCAAACCGCCAACATTGTGATGGGTTTTAATTCGGTCCGCTTTGTTCCTGTCTGGCGCTGAGGATTCAACCACATCCGGATAGATGGTGCCCTGCACCAGGAAACCGGGTTGTCCGAGATCCCTGGCCTGCTTCTCAAAAATGCGGATGAATTTCTCGCCAACTATTCGGCGTTTTTCTTCAGGGTCGGTCACACCGGCCAGAGCTCGCAGGAATTCTTCGCCCGCCTCCACAGTCACCAGTTCCGGTCCAAGCATCTTTCTAAGTGTGGCGGTGACCTGCTCGGGTTCGTCCTTGCGCATCAAGCCGGTGTTAACGAACATGGCCACCAGTTGATCACCAATGGCATGGTGTACCAGTGCGGTCGCCACGGAAGAGTCCACCCCACCGCTGACCGCTGCCAAAACCCGCCCATCGTCAACCTGGGCACGGATACGCTTAACACTTTCTTCAATGATAGATTCCGGTGTCCAATCTGTTCTGGTCCGGCAGATGTCTATCACAAATCGGCGCAGGATCTCGGCTCCATCTGGTGTATGCCTCACTTCAGGGTGGAACTGCACACCGTAATATTTTCTGGATGCATCCCCGATGGCAGCATGGGGACTGTTTTCCGAACTGGCCAGGCTGGAGAATCCGGGGGCCAGCTGGGTAAGGCGGTCGCCGTGTGACATCCAGACCGGGAATGGCGTACTGGGTAGCAAGGTGGTATCCGGGAGGGGTGTGACTGTTGCTGGGCCGAATTCGCGCTCGCTCGAAGGGTCGACACGCCCACCCAGTGCTTGGGTCAGAGCTTGCATGCCATAGCAGATCCCCAAAATGGGTGCACCAGATTCAAGGATATAGTCCTGGATAAAAGGCGCACCCTGGGCATACACCGAGGCTGGTCCGCCGGACAGGATGAAGCCTTTGGGTTGAATAGCGAGCACTTTAGAGGTTTCAGTATCCCATTGGAATAACTCACAGTAGACCCGGGCTTCACGCACCCGCCGGGCAATCAACTGTGCATATTGCGAACCGAAATCGAGCACTGCTATTGAATCCATTGTCAGTTTTACCCTGGTCTTTCTTCAGAAATTAAATGAAAATGAAGGAGTCCAAATTCCTGGTACCTGCCCCCGTTGACGACCAGGCGGTAGCCATTCTGGGTCAGTTTGAATTCGCCAACCAGGTCTTGAACTGTGCTAATCAGGTCGTTTAAGAAACCTTGATCTTCCGCAGATAGAGTTTCGATCGACTCGACCTTCCGTTTGGGTACCAGGATGACATGAAAAGGGTAAGCTGGCTTGGGATGGTAAAATGCCAGCAGGTGGTCTGTTTCACGCAGGCGTTCGAGCGGGAGGGCAAAATTCATGTTTTTGAACAACCATGCCAGGATGGAACCACCTGGGTGCGTCCTTGAAAACCTGTAGAGCAGGTCAATCACAATTGCCAAAAACGATCTGGTCCCCTTCCATTGAAGCGATGCAAGCCAGCGATTCGATGGGAACACCAAGCGGGTTCAAAAGTTCACGGCCGCCTTCAAAACTCTTCTCGACCAAGGCACCAATGCCCACCAGGCTGGACCCGGCAGTTTGTGCCAGGCGCACCAGTCCCATTATGGTGGAGCCGCTCGCCAAAAAGTCGTCAATGATCAACACTCGTTCTCCGCTTCGTAGATATTCCGGGGATACGATCAGCTCAGCCATATTACCCTTGGTGTGTGAAGGTGCCAGGGTCAGAAAGACCTGGTCTGGCATGGTGATCGGTTTGTGTTTGCGGGCATAGACCACCGGCAATACCAGGTGCAGGGCGGTGGCTATGGCCGGGGCAATGCCGGAGATCTCTGCGGTCAGCACCTTGGTTGCGCCTACGTCCTTGAAACGGCGCGCAAACTCACGTCCGCAGGCATCCATCAGGACTGGGTCGACTTGGTGGTTTATGAAACCATCCACCTTGAGAATACCCCTGCCGAGATTGCGTCCGTCTTTTATGATGCGTTGTATAAGTTCTTCCAATGGGAGCCTCCTGGAATTAGTTACGAAGATACACTCATTGTACAACGGCCTGTCTGAACATGCCAGAGGTTCAAGTTTATTTCACACGGACCAGAGCAACCAAATCTCATTATTAGTGACTGAATGTGGTTTGGAAACAATTTGGATCCAGATTTTTTAAACAAAAATTACGCATAAGCTCCAAATATATCCGGGAGGGTGTGTTAGAATCTTCTCATGAGCAAAAAGCCAAAATTGATCCTGGCTTCCAACTCTCCGCGCCGCAAGCAGTTGCTGGCGCTGACAGGTTGGGATTTTGAGGTTCACCCATCGGATATCAATGAAGACCTGCTGCCTGCTGAAAGCCCGGGAGGATATGTTCTTCGCCTGGCACAGGGCAAAGCCCGTGAAGTGGCTCGCTTGAACGGCGGTTCGGAGATCATCCTCGCAGCGGATACCACCGTGGTGGATGCGGATGCCATCCTTGGCAAACCCGTTGATGCACCTGAGGCTGCTTCCATGTTGCGCGGGTTGCGCGGGCATACTCACCAGGTTTATACCGGGTTGGCAGTCTACCGCTCGCGGACAGATAAACTGGTGACCGATCTTTGTGTTACTGATGTGCCCATGCGCAATTACCCGGACGAAGAAATGCTGGCTTACATCGCCAGCGGAGACCCGCATGACAAAGCCGGCGCCTATGCCATTCAACATCCTGATTTTCACCCTGTGGAAAATCTCACCGGCTGTTTCGCCAGTGTGATGGGCTTGCCCTTGTGTCACCTGGCACGTAGCATTGGAAAATTAGGCTTCAATGCGCAGGTGGATATTCCGGCTGAATGTCAGTCTGCCCTGGATTATGATTGCCCGGCCTGGCGTACGATCTTGTTGGAAGAACCGCTTGGATGACCCTGTCTGGTTTAAAGAAGTTTTGAAAGGTACTGAATGAGAAAAACGACCTGGTTTAATATGATCTTGATACTCGCCCTGTTGGTGGCCTGTTCACCGCAAAATGTTGGCACCCAGACCACCCCTCCGCCTCCCCAGGTGGGGGTCACTCCAGCTCCTAACGTGGAAAGCGCAATGCAGGTCTTCATGGATGCCTGGATGGTGGAAGATTTTTCATCCATGTATGCCATGTTGACCCAGGCCAACCGCGATACCATCCCGATGGAAGATTTCTCCACCCGTATTAAGAATGCACTCAATGCCATGAATGTGGCTTCCATGGAATATAAGATAACTTCCGCATTGACCAATCCGCGCACTGCCCAGGTGGCTTATCACATCACCTATCACAGTGTCCTCCTGGGAGATGTCCAGCGTGAACCACTGGCACAGCTTAGCCTGGAGAATGGCGAATGGCATGTTCTTTGGGATGATGGTCTCATCCTGCCTGAACTTCAGGGTGGCAATACGCTCCAGGTGGACTACCGCATCCCGGCTCGTGGCAATATCTATGACAGCAGCGGGGATGCAATTGTGACCCAGGCTGACGCCATTTCGCTGGGTATCGTTCCAGTCGATGTTGTCCCGGATCAATCCGGCCTGTTGTTTTATGAATTGGAACAGCTCACAGGGGTAAAAGCTGGAACGATCGCGGCGCAGTATGAAAATTACCCCGAAAATCCGGCTTATATCCCTGTTGGTGAGACTACTGCGGAAAGGTTTAATCAACGCTCATCCGTGTTGTCCAACTATCCCGGCTTGTGGTGGTTTGATTACTCGGCTCGCTATTATTTTAATGGCGGCATCGCCCCGCATGTGGTTGGATATACCCAGTATATTTCACCGGACAAGCTGGATGCCTACCGGCGCCTGGGCTACAGCGGCGCTGAGAAAGTGGGTACATCCGGTGTGGAAAAATCCGGTGAGGAATACCTGGGTGGAAAACGTGGCGTGTCCCTGTATGTTGTCGCGCCCGATGGAACCATTCTGGGGAATCTGGCCAAGGTGGACCCGCAACCTGCCCAATCCATTTACCTGACCATCGACCGGGATCTGCAACTCAACGCCCAGGAGGCTCTGGGAGCATTTAACGGCGCAGTCGTGGTTTTGGAAAAGAATACTGGCCGTGTACTGGCGATGGCCTCCACGCCTGGTTTTGACCCGAATGTGTTTGAGCCTGCGAACTACAATAACACCACTGGTATCAGCGATCTGTTCAACAATTACAATCAGCCCCTGATCAATCGTGCTGCCCAGGGAACCTTTGCGTTGGGCTCGATCTTCAAGATCATCACGATGGCAGCTGCTCTGGAGACCGGGGCTTTCACACCCGAAAGTATTTACGATTGCCAGTACGATTTCACTGAACTGGGTGCCTCCCATATCCTGCACGATTGGACCTGGGAGAAGTGCGAAGCCCAGAAAGCCGAGAACCCCGATATCACAACCTGTACGGTCAAACCCAGCGGTGTTATAACCCTGCCGGAAGGGTTAATGCGCTCGTGTGACCCCTGGTTCTTCCACATCGGTTTGACACTCTTTAACAATGGATTGGGAACTGCCATTTCGGATATGGCAAAGGGATTCGGTCTGGGTGCTGCCACCGGCATCCGGCAGATCGATGAATCGGTCGGTGTTGTGCCTGTGCCTGGCGATGGGGTTGAAGCAACAAGCCTTGCGATCGGCCAGGGTAATTTGCAGGTCACTCCCTTGCAGGTCGCTTCTTTCCTGGCCGCCCTGGGCAATGGCGGTACCCTCTTCCGTCCGCAAGTTTTCGAAAAAGTTGAGAATGTAAATGGCACTGCCACCCTGTCCTTCACACCGGAAAAACTGAGCAGTCTTCCTATTTCTTCGGAGAATTTGCAAGTCATCCAGGATGCCATGATCAGCGTGGTCAAGAACCCGCGCGGCACTGCCTACGCCCGTTTTTCAGGGTTAAGTATACCGGTGGCAGGCAAGACCAGCACATCCGAAACCGGTTTTTCAGACCCGCATGCCTGGTTTGGTGGTTATACATTGGCCAACCGTGAAGACAAGCCGGATATCGCCATCATTGTTTTTGTTGAGAATGGAGGCGAAGGTTCTTATTATGCCGCTCCCATTTTCAGGCGTATTGTGGAAAGTTATTTTTATGGAAGACCTCAGAGTGTTTACTGGTGGGAGTCTTCCATTGGTATCACGCGCACTCCGACACCTCTCGTTACTGAGACTCCCACCCCATAACACCCACGGCTCTTTTGACGGAAAGATTTGATTGGATAATTAAAGGACACGGATCATTACGAATATTGGCTTGATCGTTCGTGCTCAATCAGGTTTCTTTGTGGTCCAGACCGAATCTGGTCTGGTCACCTGTCAATTGCGTGGACGCCTTAAACAGGGGCGGCATGAGGGAGATATCGCTTCCATTGGTGACCGGGTTGCCATCAGCCGGATCACAGAAGATACCGGTATGATCGAATCGATCGAAGACCGCCAGCGAGCCCTCATCCGCCTGGACCCGCGCCCGCGCGGCGTTTACAGGCAGGTCATACTGGCGAATCTGGACCAGGTGGTGTTCGTCTTTGCCTGTTCCAATCCTTCTCCTCACAGGCGTATGCTCGATCGCTTTCTTGTGATCGCCGAAAAGCAGCGTATTCCTTCCTTGATTGTCGCCAATAAAACTGATTTGGTGGAAAAACCTGAGATGGAAAAATTGTTCGGCCATTACCCAGCTCTGGGGTATCCAGTCTTATACACTTCGGCCAAAAAAGATATCGGAGTGGATGAGCTGCGCCATCAATTGACAGGGAAAATATCCGCCCTGGCGGGACCCAGTGGCGTTGGGAAATCCAGCTTGTTGAACAAGATCCAATCCGGCCTGGGTCTGATGGTGCGTGAGATCAGCGAATCCATGAACAAAGGCCGTCATACCACCAACTTTCGGCAATTGCTGCCCCTGCAAGGGGGCGGATATGTTGGCGATACCCCAGGTCTTAAATCCCTGGCTCTGTGGGACACCGAACCGGAAGAATTGGATGGTTATTTTCCGGAGATCTCGCCACTGGTACACCAATGTAAATACAACAACTGTACCCATAGACCTTTTGAAGTGGGCTGTGCGGTGCAGGCTGCCGTTGTGGATGGATTGATCCACCCCGAACGGTATGAATCATATGTCCGCTTGCGCGCCGGAGAAGAATGAGCGGGGATAATTGGGGCTTGATCGGGCACGAATGGGCTGTGAAAATGTTGAAGCGGCACATTCAGGAGGATGCTGTGCGGCATGCCTACCTCTTCACAGGTCCACCAGGAGTTGGCAGGAGAACACTGGCGTTGCGCTTTACACAGGCTCTCACCTGTCCTCAGCCACCTGCACCCGGAGAAGCCTGCCGCACCTGCCGGACTTGCATCCAGATCGATGCCATGCAATATCCCGACCTGGATGTTTTGCAGGCTGAGCATGAGGGTGGAACCCTCATAGTGGAGCAGATCCGCGCTATCCAGCATGGATTGTCGCTCAAACCTTACCAGAGCAAATATCGGGTTGCCATCATTCTGCGATTTCAGGAGGCCAATCTTAACGCTGCCAATGCCCTGCTAAAAACGCTGGAAGAAGCTCCGCAGCATGTCATCCTGATCCTGATCGCGGATAATCCTGAGCAACTGCTGCCAACAATTGTCTCGCGCTGTGAGGGTCTCCGCCTGCGTTCACAATCCGTAGAAAGCGTTAAGAATTTTCTGCAAACCCGTGGTGTGAATCCTGACAAAGCCAGGCTTTTGTCACATCTCTCCGGTGGCAGACCAGGTTACGCCCTGCGTCTTGTGGAAGATGCCAGTATCCTTGAACATCGTACTCGCTGGCTGGATGAATTGAATGAACTTCTATCTTCCAATCGTAATCAGCGCTTTGTCTATGCCGATAAATTAAGTAAGAACAAAGAAGAATTGCGTCTTGTTCTTGAATGTTGGGGCTCCTATTGGAGAGATACCATGCTGGTTGGTTCTGGCTCAAACATAGACCTGATCAATATTGACCGGCAGCAGAAAATTGTTACGCTCGGTAATAAGATTGACCTGCCCCAGGCACGCCGTTTGGTGATGGATATTGAAAAAAGCATTGAGCAACTGGATAATAATATAAATGCACGTCTTTTGCTGGAAGTCCTTTTGTTGGACTGGCCTTTTTTGTGATAATTGGAAAGCGAGAACAACTTGAACAATACATCTGATCACCCGGACCAGACCGGGGACAACGCTCTGCCCGAAGTGAAACTAGCAGGCTTACCTAAAAAACTGCGTGAGGCAGTGGGGCGAGCCGGTTGGCCCGAACTAATGCCTGTGCAAATGCGCGCCATCCCCCACCTTTTGCATGGACAGGATGTTATGGTCCAGGCTCGCACCGGCAGCGGCAAGACCGGTGCTTACCTTCTGCCCATGCTCGAGCGTCTCGACTCCAGGAGCGCTCACCCCCAGGCGTTGGTCCTTGTCCCCACGCGCGAGCTGGCTCACCAGGTCACACTGCAGGCCAACCTGCTGCTCGACCTCGCCGGATTGCGCAGTGTGGCGGTCTACGGTGGGGTGGGCTACTCCACCCAGGTCGAAGCTTTAAAAGGAGGTGCCCAGGTAGTCATTGGCACGCCTGGCCGGGTATTGGATCATCTCCTCAAACGCACTTTCAATCTGGACAGGTTGCGCATGCTGGTGTTCGATGAAGCTGACCGCATGCTCTCGATGGGTTTTTATCCCGATATGCAGCAGGTGCAGCGCTATCTCCCCAGGCAGGTTGTGCATACTTGCATGTTCTCGGCCACTTTCCCAGCCGCAGTCCGGTATACAGCCGCTGAGTTCATGCACAGCCCGGAATTTCTGACTCTTAGCAGTGATCATATTCACGTTACAGAAACTGAGCACCTGTTTTATGTAGCTCCTGGCATGGACAAAGACCGCAGTCTGGTCCGTATCATCGAAACCGAGAATCCTTCCTCAGCTATAATTTTTTGCAATACCAAGGCACGCGTTCATTACATCAATGTGGTACTCAAACGCTTTGGCTATGACGCCGAAGAGATGAGTGCAGACCTGTCACAAAACGAGCGCGAGCGGGTTCTCAACCGGGTCCGGCGGGGTACTTTGCGTTTCCTGGTGGCTACAGATGTAGCCGGGCGCGGCTTGGATATCCCGGAATTATCGCATGTCTTTCAATACGAGCCACCGGCCGAGGCGGAGAACTACATCCACCGTGCTGGTCGCACCGGGCGGGCAGGCAGTACTGGTGTGGCGATCACACTGGTCAGTAGTGTCGAAAAACCCCAACTGGATCGCATTGCCAGGCAATATGGCATCGAGATGGTAGAACGCTCCTTGCCTACGGATGAAGATGTGGCTGCATTGGTGGGTGAACGCCTGATCGCCTTACTCGAAGCCCGTCTGCGCCAGCGCGATAAGCTGCAAACTGAGCGCAGCCAGAGACTGGCTCCCCTGGCGCACAGCCTGGCTGAGCATGAACATGAAACCACCATCATTACCATGCTACTGGATGATTATTACCAGCAGATGTTGCATACACCCATCATTCAGCCCGAATCAGCCAAAGTGGCAGAATCCGAACAACCGGGTGGGCAAAAACCCGTGCGTAAAAAACTCGGCTGGAAACGACGCCGAAAATAATTTGCAGGATCAATCGCACAATTAAGGAGATAATATACCCATGAAAATACAAGATGTCCCTTTTAATACAATCGATTGGAGCACCATTACCCCAACAGAGCACAAAGGCACGACCGGCATGGCTTACTGGCGTACCTTTGAGATGGGCAATATCCGGGTGCGCATGGTCGAATATACACCCGGCTACATGGCGGATCATTGGTGCCCGCGCGGTCATGTTTTGCTGGTCATGCAAGGGGAGCTTCATACCGAGTTGGAAGATGGGCGTACCTTCATACTTACACCCGGCATGAGCTATCAGGTGGCGGATGATACCGATCGGCATCGTTCTTCCACGACTACAGGTGTGCGCTTGTTCATTGTTGATTGATTTTTTTGCCATTGCCAAAAAAGCACACCGTCGTTATAATAAGTGCCTGCCCGGGCGGATAGCTCAGTTGGTTAGAGCAATGCGTTGACATCGCATAGGTCGTAGGTTCGAGTCCTATTCCGCCCACAGGAAAAAAGAAACCGCCAACAAGAAGATGTTGAGCGGTTTTTTGTATTCGTTCTTTCTTGTTGAGACTTTGGTTTCTTTCTGAATCCAATGGAAAAGGGGAAGTACTTTCCACGATCCCTGTATACGTAAAATATGACTATCAGTGAGCAGCTTGATTCATATATACTAACCGAATCGCAGCTGTTATTGATACTCATCCTGGAATTGCCAGGGCTATGGATCCAAGGACTCCCGAATTGTCACCAAGGAAGGGTGGGACAATATAGGTATCGATATTATCTATGATTTCATTTGTTTGAACATATTGGTTCAAGATTTTTTTGACCTTTATTCGGATGCCTACAAATAGAGATCCTTTTTTCATCACCCCACCACCCAGTATGATGATTTTCGGTGATAAGGTCAGGACAAAATTTGCAATCGCATGCCCGATATAATCAATTTCCAATTCCCAGAAAGGATGATCCTGCTCCACCCTTTCGGCTGGGACACCCAGGCGTTCCTGAATGGATCTTCCGGATGCCAGACCTTCAAAACAATCTCCGTGGTAACTGCATGCTCCTATGAACGGATCTTTGCTCCGATCATGTGGGATGCTGATGTGCCCCATTTCGGGATTTGTCATTCCCTTTAATATCCTGCCATCTCTAATATAACCACCCCCAATCCCGGTCCCGACCGTTATATATAGTGATGGGTCCAGACTTCGGCTTGCCCCCCAGAGCGATTCGCTGAGAGCGGCTGCATTTACATCGGTATCGAAAACAATATCCACCTCAAGCCTGGATCTTAGCAGCCCCACGAGATCTACATTTTGCCAACCGGGCTTGGGCGTTGATGTTATATTTCCATAGGTGCCCGAGTTGATGTCAGAATCGATGGGTCCAAACGATCCCACCCCGATCCTTTCGAGACCATTGTTGAGATAAAAAGGTCTAAAAAAATTAACGGCTTTTTCTATCGTTTTTTCAGGGTCTTCAGTTGGAAACCGTAACTTTTCGATCAGCCTCCCGTCGGCGTTACCGACAGCACAAATGAATTTGGTTCCCCCCGCCTCAATTCCGCCATAAATAGGTTCTTCCATTGATTTTCCAGTAATAAGAGATCTTGACCTTGTAATTGAATGTAATCGGTGAATAATCCTGCCTGGTCTATAAGAATGGATTAGTTGATCACAGAAGGCATGTCTCCAATGAGATCACATCCTCCTTTCTGCAACCAAATAAAAGGTGTAATTTTTAGCTATCATCTACCTGCGATGATATTTATTTTAATGGCAGTCTTTATCCCGGTATGGAGACAGAAAAGATTATTAGTCATGAACATCAGCTGATTGGTTTGTTCATGATGCGGATCTTGCAGCATGGATCATTGCTTTCAATACAATGGGTTTCTTCAAGTCGGTATATTTTTCCCCCACTGACCCAGGAGAGTTCTTCCTGGAGTATTCCAAACACAAGGTGACAAACGGATTTACTGTTGTGGATCGTTCCGTTAACCCGATGGTAATCTATGGTCCAAAGCATATAATTATCATCCATCTTGAAGGTTGTATGAACATCAGTATGGTGATTGATTAGCGCGTCCAGGGCTTTGCCACTGAACAATAAGCGGTTGGGCAGGGATAATAACCTGAACTCCAGGTCTTTCAGACCCATCTCGTGTCCATATTCGCGTAAAAGATGTTTGAAGCATGATCGTCCGGATCGGATTGCCAGGCCTCGTCCTGCAGACAAACCATAATTCCTTTCCAGGGAAGCCTGCACCTGGGGGAGTGTCTCAAACGAAAGGTCCAATTCTTGCTGATGGAGAATCCCGGTTTCCTTGGACTCTGGTTGGGTGGTTTCGTTAAAGATGGAAAAAATCTCGTTATTGCTGAATATTTCCTCCATTCCCGATAATATGATCCGCCCCATCCGGTTCTTGCATGTAAATACTGGTGCAGATAAATCGATCAAATGAAGGGTTCTCCTCTGTGAAATATATTTGTAGAAAGGATACGTTTGATCTGGGCAGTAATGTTTGGAAATAGAATGAAGGATTAAAAAAACTAATTGTGGCTTTTTATGGGATTGATTTTTTATATAATAAGGTAAAACTCACTTGCGTTTTACAACATCCATTTCAGCCAGAATGCTGTAGAGCAGTTCCAACAGCACTTTCTTAACCGAATCTCGCTCCATTGCCACGCATGGCAATAATTTTATGTTTGGATCCAGGCGCAGGGCATGTCGTAAATCTTCAATTTCCCAGGCATCCTCTTTGTCCTGTTTATTGGCAGCCACCACGTAAGGGGTGGGTGCATAAGCGCGGAAGGTCTCGAGAATTGTTCGTGCTTCCCGAAAGGTCTCTGGGCGGGTGCTATCGACCATGACAATAAAACCCAGCATACCTTCAGAAAGGATCTCCCACATGAAATCAAATCTTTTTTGTCCGGGGGTTCCAAAAAGATAAAGCACCAGGTCATCATCCACCGTGATCCGACCAAAGTCCATTGCCACTGTAGTTGCTTCTTTAACTGCTCTCTCACCGCGTGAAGAAATTTTACGCTCGGTTGAGACCACATCGATTTCACTCACCGATTGGATGAACTCAGTTTTGCCAGCGCTGAATGGGCCAGTGACGACCATTTTTACTGTTTGCATACGCACAAATTCCTTGAATAAAGCATTTTTTATCGGGGATGGTATTCCCGAATATTCTGGGATCCATAGAACACATTTACATGGATCGGATCCGGTTGATTAAACGATTGACCAGTGATTTCTGCTCTTCCTTGTTTTCTGTAGGGAAAGAGAGAGTTTTCCCATCAACAAGTTGTCCGCTTGGGCGAATGATCTCCACCAATCCTGCTTGTAAAAGTCCAAAAATGATCCGGCGAAAATCAAGATCGGACATCTTGGTGGCGTGAGCAATCTGGTTCATGGAGTTCTTGGGGTTAATAAAAGAAACAACCCGCCATTCCTCCACGCTCAGATTGATCTTCTTTAGGTCAGCACCAGGGCGGTCAGCAAACTTTAAAGCCATATCGAGGCTGGGGATCTCATCCTGCAATTGCTCCCACTCCCGCAGTTGGCGTGAACCTTCGATGATCAGATTTTCCAGGTCCAGGCGCACATATATGCGGTTACCGGGTGGCAGCATGTCGTTTTCGAAGCGGAAGAATCCTTCCATCCATGTGAACATGCGGTGGGTAACATCCATGCAATATTGCTGAATACTGAGCAGGATATCTGCTTTACTGATGTATCCGGCATTGATAAGCATCAAACCAAGCTCTTTGTCCGAGATCGTATTGCCATGTTGAATTATGGCGCGATATTGATTGGCGGACAATTTTTTGGCTTTGTTTAGAACGCTTGCCAGATTACTTTCTTCTTTTTCGATTTGTGCGAAAACCAGTTTGCCTTCACGGAAAGAAACCTGGGCTGTTTCTCCCGGACCTTCCACGATCAGTGTGCCGGTCTTCTTAGCCAGGTTGATCAAGTTCAAGATCTGCGTGAATGTAATATCTCTCAGGTTACCCCGAAGAGCCATGTCTGGGCCTCAATATTGCCTAAATTCAATGAATTTAGATTATACATGCAAGGTGTTCATGCGTCAAACCAGGCGCGTTAGTTCACATAGAATGTTACTGAAGGAGTATCGTTAGGTCAAAAGAAAATGTTACCGAGGCTAACGATGTCCGAAACGGAAACCATGAATGTGAACGAACGCAGGAAGTATATAC
>Ga0172370_10001325_pt1 | contig 37926 bp, 20 predicted proteins | sample LakKiv5m_FD_114538 | JGI IMG/M metagenome (GOLD analysis project Ga0172370, IMG submission 114538) | Freshwater microbial communities from Kabuno Bay, South-Kivu, Congo - kab_022012_11.5m | ecosystem: Environmental > Aquatic > Freshwater > Lake | place: Democratic Republic of the Congo...
CGGCTTGACACGCCCCTCTGCGATGGCTATAATCCCCTCGTTCCCAAGCGGGTGTAGTTCAGTGGTAGAACGCTTGCTTCCCAAGCAAGATATCGTGGGTTCGAGTCCCATCACCCGCTCACCCCGTACGCTTCAGTTCAGTTTGAGGGAACGTACGAGGCTCATGGTCGAGGCCCCGCCTCGACCTTTTTGTTAGGCGATTTGTAAGGTTGCTGATATGCTGGCGATTCCAGCGGCAAGTAAAATCAGGTCGGAGGTTGACTCTATGACGCATAAAAAGGGAACCATTCTTTATGTTGAAGATAACTCTGACAACAGGAATCTCATCCGCCGTGTATTGAACGCGGAGGGATACGCCATGACGGATGCCATGAATGCTTCGCAGGCGCTGGAACACCTGGAGAAGGGCGGCGTGGATTTGATTTTGATGGATATCAATATGCCCGACATGGACGGTTACACCCTGACCGCCAAGATCAAGAACATGCCAAAACACGCCAACATTCCGATCATTGCAGTCACAGCCAACGTAATGCGCGGCGACCGGGAGAAATCCCTTGAAGCGGGATGTGACGGCTATATCCAAAAACCGATCGACATAGACATGCTTGGCCAGCAGATCGAACGGTTTATAACAAGGAGCGCCAATGTCTGATTCAACCCCTGCCGTATCCGATACACAGCCCATCCGCAAGCCCACAATTCCAAAGGACGCGACGGTACTGGTTGTGGAGGATAACGTTTCGAATTTCGTACTCATTGCCCGGATGCTGGGATATTTGGGCATCCACTGCGAATGGAAGACTTCAGGCTACGAAGTAGTTGAATACGCGGACACCCTGCCCCGACTCGACCTTATCCTGATGGATATTCGCCTGCCGTACGAGGACGGTTATGGCGCGTTGAAAAAGATCCGCGCGTCGGAACGCTTTAAGGCCGTCCCTATTGTCGCGGTGACCGCCGAAGCCAGCCTTGAGCAGATGAACAAGGCCCGCGAATCCGGTTTTGACGGTTTCCTGGGCAAACCCCTCGATCCAGATCGATTCCCCGATCAAATTCGTCGAATCTTGAGCGGAGACCCGGTCTGGGAGTTCAGTTAATCCTTAATGACATCCTTTCAACCGAAGCCAAAAACCGACCCAAAGCAAAATAGATTTAAGGGCAGCCTTGCCGCCACACTCGTTCGAACGCTCTTAATCTTTACGTTCATTCCCCTTGCCATCATGGCGGGGATGGCATATTTTCGCACGCGTGCAATGCTGCGCGAACTGGTGGTTGAACAGTCTCAAAGTCTCATAAGCACACAACTTAAAGAGGTGGAAAGCAGGATCAAAACCAAGGAAATCCGCCTGGACCGCCTTATTTACCGGGACGATTTTACATCCCAGGTGGAATTGGGACTTCATGCAAATCCAAAGGGGGCGGGATTCCAAAACATCCGCTTGAAATTGTTGCGCGAGTTTCGCGCTTTGAACACCGAGGAGGGCGCGCCGGTCTTTAATCAGTTCTTCCTGGCGGACTCGAAAGGCGTCATCCGAGTTGCGAGCAATGCAGATTGGGAAGGGGTCACGCTGACCGATCGCGCGGTCTTCGATCAATTTTCGCCCGGGCATCGATCCTCCGCCCTGACGGATTTTGCCCTCTACCCCAACCAGCTTGTCCTGCTCACTGCCGTGGACTACAACACAAAATCGGGGTCGAGGCTCGGAACGATTGTTGGGATTACCGAAGCGCAGGAATTGCAGAAAATACTCGGTTCACTCATGGACCTGAGTCCGCTTGCTGAAGCATATTTCATTATTCCTCCCAACCAATTTATTTTCAGCGACACATATACCGGGGAACTGATATTGGTCGAACCATCCTCCTCGCAGGAGGAACATATCCTCCCCGCATTGGGCGGGATGATGGGACAGGCTGCCCCCAAACCCATCGCGCTTGAGTTCGACAGCGCCGACGGCCAACCCGTATTGGCGCAAATACAATGGCTGTCCGGAATGCACGCCGGCGTCGGGCTTGAAATCCATCAGGACGCGATTTACGGAAAATTGAACACCCTCGTGCCTTTTACACTATACCTGGTCCTGATCGCGCTCGCGGCCATGGGGCTTGTGCTTGCGCTCGGCACAAACCGCGTGATCAAGCCCCTGCAAACACTGGCAAAGATCACCAGCGAATTTGCAAATGGGGACTGGAGCAAACGCGCTGAGGTCCTGGGCACAGACGAAGTGGGGAACCTGGCTGAATCCTTCAATCACATGGCGGATGAGTTGAGCGATCTCTATCATTCGCTCGAACAGAAGGTGGACGAACGCACGCGCCAGATTCGCATTGCCGCAGAAGTGGCCCAAAGTATTACCGCCCTGCCCAACATCGACGATCTTCTGAATAAAACCGTCGAACTCCTGGTGCAGCAATTAAAGTTCTATCAGGCCAATATCTTCATGATCGATCAATCTGGCAGGTATGCCGGCCTGCGAGCCGCATACGGACTGGCAGCCAACGATCTCCTGAAGCGGAATTACAAACTCGAAGTGGGGTCCGCATCCATCATCGGCTGGGTCAGTTTGAACAATCAAGCGCGCGTGGCTTCGGACGTCCTGGAAGACCCAATCCACCTGAAGAATGAATTGTTGCCGCAAACGCGCTCCGAGGCAAGCGTGCCGATATCCATCGGGAACCTGGTGTTTGGGGTTTTGGATGTGCAAAGCACGCAGCCCGGCGCGTTCAGCCCCGAGACAGTGGTCATGCTGCAGACACTTGCCAGCCAGATCGCGGCCGCGATCCGGAACGTGGGACTGGTCGAATCCAAGCAGGTGGACTTCCAGGAATTGGCGCGTTTGTATCGTTCCAGCCACGCCATCGCAGAAGCAAAGAGCGAGGCCGAAATCCTGGAGGCGACCGGCAAAGTCATGCAGGAGGCGCCTTACCCGGTTCTCGTGCTTGCAATTGGTAAAGGCGTGCTTGAAATCATCACCCTGGCCGATTCCGGAAACACACTTGGCAGTACTGCTGAACTGCGCCGGTATATTGACGCACGTATCCCCGAAATCAGGAACTATCTGTCCGCCGGCCCTGTCATTACAACAGGCGGCAGCGCCGAAACGCCGCAGCCCCTGAGGAAAATCGTGCAACATCTTGGATTCGAGTTCGCGGCCTACCTGCCAATCCACAAGGGGGATGAACTTGCGGCGGTAATCGTGCTGGGGGCAAATAAGCCGGTTCTCAACAGTACGACAGTGCAGCCTTACGCGAACCTCGCCGACTTGATTTCCGTCACACTCGAAAAAATCGATGCATCCACGCAAACTGAAAAGCGCTTGCAGGAAATGGAAGCCCTGACATCCATCAATCAGGCGATTTCCACAACCGCGAACCTGCAAAATTTCTTTGCCATTCTCCACGAGCAGGTCAAGCTAATCATAGGTGATTACAGTTTTATCGTTGCCCTGTACGACGAAAAAAGCAACAGCATCAGCATTCCTTATGACTACGAGGAAAACAAGGTCACCTCGCTGGAGTCATTCCCCCTGGGGGAAGGATTGACTTCCATCCTGATTCGGACACGCCAGCCCCTTATGCTCGTGGAGGATACGGAAAAGCAGGCGGCCAGGCTCGGAGCAAAAATATCCGGCAGACCGGCGCGATCCTGGATGGGAGCGCCGATGCTGATTCAAAACAAAGCCATTGGCGCCTTGATCGTTCAGGACCTCGAGCACGAGCATGCCTTCAACGACAGTCACCTGCGCTTTTGGGCCGCCCTTGCCGGGCAGGTGGGAGGCGCCATTAATAACGTTCGCCTGCTGGATGACAGCATGAGCCGCGCAATTCAACTCGAGACCGCCGCAGAAATCGCGCGGGATATCAGCGGCTCCCTCAACCTGGACGAGTTGCTGGTCAAGGCAGTCAACTTCATTCGCGAGCGCTTCGACTTTTATCACGCCTCTGTGTTTTTGCTGGATTTGTCCGGGGAGTTCGCAGTTATCCGCGAGGCCACCGGCGACGCCGGCGCACAGTTGAAACGCGCCGGGCATAAAATGGGCGTCGGTTCAAAATCCATCGTTGGGTACGTAAGCAGCCGCGGCGAGCAATTGGTGGTTAATGACACCGCCAAGGATGCGACCTATTATGCCAATCCCCTGCTCCCTGAAACTCGCGCCGAAGCCGCCATTCCCCTCAAAGTGGGCGACCGAATCCTGGGCGCCCTGGATGTTCAAAGCACCCATCCCTATGCTTTTACCGAAGATAACCTTCGCAGCCTGCAGATTCTTTCGGACCAAATGGCGATTGCGGTGGTGAATACTGAACTATTCGCGGAGACCCAGGAGCATCTATCCCAACACCGTCTCCTGCACCATATTACAACAACAGCCGCTTCAGGAACAACACTGGAAGAGGCACTGGAAGGCGCAGTGAACGGCTTGCAGGTCACGTTGGGCGGAGACCGCGTCACAATCCTTTTGGCGGACCGGGCCCACGAAGAACTTGAAGTTAAAGCCTCAGTCGGGTATTCCGAGGATGTGGCAAAAACCAGGGTCCCCTTCGGGATCGGCGTGACTGGCTGGGTGGCCGCGCATCGTCGTCCGCTGAGGATCAACAACGTCGGTGAAGATTCACGGTATATTCAGATTAGTTCCAACACATGCTCCGAATTGGCCGTGCCCCTGATTTATCGTAATGAACTGCTGGGCGTGCTTAATGTCGAAAGCGAACAGATGGATGCGTATACGGAAAACGATGAAGAGATGCTGGGCACGCTTGGAGGCAGCCTGGCGGCCATTATTGCGAACGCGCGCCTCCTTGAACAAATCCGAATGCAGGCTGAACGCGAGCATCTGATCTATGAAGCAACCAGCAAAATCCGCCGATCAACGGACATTCAGTCCATTATTACAACGACCGCGAGCGAAATCGCAAAACTCACGGGCGCGCGCCGCACTGAAATCAAAATTGACCTCGGCGCAAAGGAAGGCGGCTCCGCGAACAGAAAACCGGAGAAGAGACCATGAAGAACGACACGACCATCAAATCACCCTGGGTGGCACGCCTGCTTAAGCGCACAGGCGGATTCTTTCTCCCGGTCATCGTGGCTATCCTGCAAATCGCGACGAACACCATCATTGGGATGGCCGTCTTTGTCATCCAATTCAACGCCCAGCTAAATCCACAGCAGTTGATGGAGTCGGTGCAGGCCGCGCTTATTCTTACGCTCGCCAGCAACTCCCTGCTCCTCGTGCTGACCTATTTCCTTTGCCGCCAGGCCTTTGCCCGCCTTCAGCAGTGGAAGGCGGGACAGCCGCTCAGCACAAAAACGCCGGAAGAACTTGCGGCCTGGAAACAGATTGCCACCTTTCCCCAGCGTTATGGTACATTGGCGGTTCCCTTCTCGATTTTCATCATCATCCTGCCTTTAAATCTCTATCAATATTTTGCTCTAAAAATCACATTTGACCAGGTGGTCTACACTTTTCTGGGCGGCAATGCCTTTTCGTTGATCGTCATCCTATTGGGCGTCATCGGCATTGAACAGATTCTTGCGCCAGCCCGCGAAGTATTAATTCCACAGGAATTTGAATCGCAATTGGCGGGGCAATCAGGATTCAAAATCCTGATGAAAACCCAGATAATCGTGCTTGCGCTGTCGCTCACCACCATTCTCCTGATCGCGCCTCTCGGCTACCGTCAGATTTCCCTCATTCTGCAACAAAACGTTGATCCGACCCTGGTTTTACGCCAGTATCAAATTCAATCCATCATTACCACTGTCATGATCCTGCTCGCTGCGGCAGTCGTTTCCTACCTGCTGGCCCGCTCGTTTTCAAATCCGTTCAAACAAATTACTGAAACGGTCAACCGCGTGGAACAGGGCAACTTGCGGGAGCGCGTCCGTCTGGCCGGAAGCGACGAGGCCGGGGAACTGGCAATTTACTTTAACCGCATGATCTCCCGCCTGGAAGAATTGCAAAGTTCGCTCGAAAAACAGGTCGAAGAACGCACCGCCCAGTTGGAAGCCGTAAACGAAATCGGGCGCGCCGCCAGCGCCACTCTCGACCTGAACGAACTGGTCTCACAGACCATCAACCTCATCACCGACCGCTTCGGTCATTACTACGCGGCAATCTTCCTCGTCGACCGGGATGTCGTGTGGGCCAACCTGAAAGACGCAACCGGAGAGGCGGGTCGCGTTTTGAAGGAAAGCCGGCACCGTTTGCCGGTCGGCGGAAAAAGCATGGTCGGCGCGGCCATCAGCGAGCGGCGGGCGCGCATTGCCCTGGATGTCGGGGTGGAGCCGGTGCGTTTCAATAACCCCCTGCTCCCGTACACGCGTTCTGAAATCGCCCTGCCCCTCATTGCTGGAGACCGCGTTTTGGGCGCGCTGGATGTGCAATCCATGCGGGAAGCCGCCTTCAATGAACGGGATATCGATACCATGCAGGGCATGGCAAACCAGGTGGCCATTGCACTCGAGAACGCCCGCCTCTATCAGGAGGCACAGGACAGTCTTGGAGAACTTCGCACTGTGCACCGCCAGTTTTTGCAACAAGCATGGAACAGCCCGATCCAGGAAAAAGGGGAGATCAGCTATGCAGTGGGAGGCGAGCCGGGCGAATCGTTATCGGACGGCACCGCCATGAATATTCCGCTGGAATTACGCGACCAGGCCATCGGCCAGATCCTGCTGGAAGGAGATCAGGAATGGACATCTGAAGAGCGGTCATGGGTTGATGCAATTGCCACACAGGCCGCCATCGCCCTGGAAAATGCGCGCCTGGTGGAGGAAAGCCAGTCTGTGGCGGCGTTTGAGAAATTGAAGAATGAAATTACGGCCAAAATCTGGTCGTCAACTACAACAGATGGAATTCTGCAATCCGCAATCCGGGAACTCGGCCGGGTGCTGGATGTGGCAGAAGCAACCATCGAACTATCGAACGATCGCCCCTAGAGGTTCGTTTCGCAATGGATAAACCGCTTCCTGAACAAAACATAAGCGATCATGCCCGGCAAAAGGATTGGCGGGAACGCTTTATACGCGCAATGTTGATTGGCGCATCTGGCCTGGGGCTTTTTGCCATCATTCCTGTTGTGTTAATTGCGCCAACCCCAATGCTCAGAGGCGTTTTTATTGGCGTCTATCTGACCGTGCTGGCCGCTACATTGATCCGCCTGCCGTACATGGTCAGGGCAGGCGTCATCGCAATTCTTCCTTTTATCCTGGGCGCCGCAGCGCTCACGGAAACCGGCATTCGCGGACATGCGCTGGCGCATCTTCTGGCCTTTTCCGCCCTCTCTGCGTTGTTGTTCGGGCCGCGCCTGGGAATTATCGCAATCGCAATTGGCGAAATTGCAATCAGCCTTATGGGAACGCTCCTGCTTAACGATTATTTGATGCTCACAGGAGAGTCTTCCTATAAAGGAGTCGTGGGAGACTGGATCATTGGAGGCGCATTATTCCTCATACTATCCTGGGCAGTGAATTTGGGATTGCAAATGCTCCAGGAGGGATTCAAAGAAACGCGGCTCGACCTGGTAAGCACCCTTTCCAAACTCCAGGATTATCAACAAAACCTGGAAGAGCGCGTGGAAACGCGAACAGCCGCGCTTGAAAAGAAAACGAGCCAACTTAACGCGGTCAATTACATCTCCCGCCAAATCGCAGACGCCCAGGATATCCAGGCGCTTCTAAATCAGGCCGTAAACCTGGTCTCCGATCAATTCGACGCCTACCACACCGGCATATTTCTCATCAACGAACAGGGTAACTACATCACCCTCCAGGCCGCCTCGAGCGATGGAGGGAAACGCCTGATCGATCGCGGATACAGGCTGCGGGTTGGAATGCAGGGAATTGCAGGGCGCGCGGCAGACGGGAAAACGGCGCACATTGGACTGGACACTGGCGGGAATGCCGTCGTCTTTGACACTCCTGAGTTGCCTGAAACCCGCTCCGAGATCGCATTACCCTTGATTGCAAGGAACCATTTAATTGGCCTGCTGGATATTCAATCGGCCCAGTCGCAGGCCTTTTCCCGGGACGACATTGAAGTCTTCCAAACTTTGGCCGACCAAATCGCCGCCGTAATGGATAACATCCGCCTGCTGAGTGAAACCCGTGCACTGGTGAATCAACTGGAGAAATTCTCGGCATATCAATCACAGGAAGCCTGGCAGAAATTCACAAGACACCGCGCCCCGGCATTTCAATTCACCCCGCTCGGCACCCGGCCGATCTTCCCTTCCCCGCCATCGGACAGGGAAGGCGCGGAAAGATTTACAATCCCCCTGCTCTTGCGCGGACAAAAAATTGGAGACATCACCCTTCGCAGAAAAGAGAGCGCTCAAAAATGGACACAGCGCGAGCGCGACCTGACGGAAAAGATTGCAGAACAGGTTGCGCTGGCTCTCGAGAACAGCCGTCTTGTGGAGGATGCGCAGAGGAACGCCAAACGGGACCAACTGATCGCGGCTGTCTCAAGCCGCGTGCGCGAAACGCTGGACGTGGATACAGTGATAAAAACCGCCGCGCTCGAATTGCAGAAAATCTTCGACCTCAAGGAAGCTGAAGTGAGCATCGGTTCCCTTGTTTCGGATAACGCGCCGCGAAAGCAGGGTTGACATGGGAACTCCCGGGACGACTTTCAACCTTACCAACAACAGGGAAGCTCGCAATGCGATCTTTGCCGCGATCGCCCTCGCTTCGATTGCGTTCCTAAGCCTGAGCATTCTTGTTTCCCCGCTGCTGAACAATCAAAAACTTACCACATTCACAATCATTGAAATTGTTGTCATCGTCGGGCAAATCCTGACCATTATCTTCAGCGTAACGCAAATCTTCCAGGGCAAGGTGGAACCGGCTGCATGGCGGTTGGTCTACTCGTTTATGGTAACCGCCATCGCCAGGACACTCCTGCGCGAGTCAATCGGCCTCCCATTTGGAATTCTCTCTGCGCTCATCGTACCGGTCGTCGGCTACCTGACACTCCCAACGCAGCCGGCTGCCCGCGCAACCATTCTGGGTTATGCGGTTGGCAGCGCCATCGTGATATTCGACCTGTACGCCGGCAATATTTATATCCGCCAGTCGACATCGGCAGACCTTGAAATTGCCAGCAGGAATCTGGCTCTCTTTGTTTTCGTAATCCAACTCGCGGTACTTGCCACCCAATCCCGCTCGTTGAACCTGACCGCAAAAATCGCCAATTATTTCTCGCTCTTTACCCTCACAGCAATCGTGGCAGTTGGGACTTCCGGCATTCTCATCGTCGCGAATCGGCTTGCGGCAGGCGGCAATAATGCAACCGGCGCCGCCCTCACGCTTGAAACCCTGCGGAACACAACCATCGTTACCGGCGCGGTTGTTGCATTCTTCGGCGCAGTGCTTGGCACATTGATTGCCACTTCACTGACAAAACCACTCCAAAGACTCTCCCAAGCCGCCACCCAGATTGCGTCTGGAGATTTAAAGGCGCGCGCACACGTTGACACCGAAGACGAGATCGGCCTGCTTGGCGGTACATTCAACGACATGGCCGATTCGCTCAAAGACATTGTGGACAAGTTGGAATCCAAGGTGGAGGAACGCACAAAAGATATTGCACGGCGCGCTGTGCAAATGCAGACTGCCGCAGACATCGGGCGCGCGGCAACTTCACTGCGCGACCTTGAAAGCCTGCTCGTGCGAACCGCACAATTGATCAGCGACCGTTTTGGTTATTATCACACCGGCATCTTTCTGCTCGACGAAACAAATGAATATGCCGTCCTGCACGCCGCCAGCAGCGAGGGCGGCCTGGTCATGCTCGAACGCGGCCACCGCCTCAAAATCGGCGAGACGGGCATCGTTGGACATGTCACCCGGGAAGGAAAAGCACGCATCGCGCTGGACGTTGGGCAGGATGCTGTTTTCTTTGACAACCCCTACCTGCCGGATACGCGCTCGGAAATGGCGCTCCCGCTCATTGCCAGCGGGCGCATTCTGGGCGCGCTGGATGTACAAAGCACCGAATCACAGGCCTTCAGTGAAGAGGACATTGCAACCCTGCACATCCTTGCAGACCAATTAGCCATTGCCATTGAAAATGCCCGCCTGTTTGGTGAAAGCCAGAAAGCCCTGGACGCCGCCCGCATTGCCTACGGTGAAATTACACGCGAGGCCTGGGTGAAGATACTCAAAAGCCAGCCGCGCGTAAGCTACCTGGCCACACCTTCCGGCAACGCCCAGGAATTGCTGGAACCTCCAAGCACGGAAATACTAAAAACACTGGAGAGCGGCGACCTCATCACGTCCAGCGATGGACGAAGCATTGGCGTACCCGTTTTGATCCGTGGAAAAGCGGTGGGCGTTCTCAGGTTGAAAAAATCAGAAACGGCATCGCCATGGAACGAGGAAGAAATCGCGCTGGCCATTGCCATATCGGAGCAATTGGGCGGCGCGCTGGAAAGCGCACGCCTGTACAAGGAATCCCAGCAGCGCGCCGCTCGAGAGTCGCTGGTTTCGGATATTTCCGCGCGCATCAGTTCCCTGCCGCGCGTGGATACAATCCTGCGGGAAACAGCCCAGGAACTCGGCCAGGCCATTGGAAACGCCACGGTCACATTCCATCTGCTCGAATCCACCGATGGACAGGATCAGGACAAGGGTTGGTAAGAGATGTCAAACACGAATTTCCATTCGGCAGAATTACACACCCAGCGCGAGCGCATCCTGAATGCATTCCTGGCGGTCGTGCCTTTCATTGGAACAATTGTCTACCTCGTCGCGATTCCCAGCACAATACAGGACAAGGCATGGTTTACAGTTGCGATTTACTCAATGGGCTGGCTGGGATTAAGCGGAATTGCCCTCCTGCGAAAAAGACTCCCGTATACCGTTAAAACTGTGAGCATCCTGGCATTAATTTATCTGATCGCGGTGCAGTCCATCCCATCCTATGGGTTTGCGAGTGGGATTCAGGGCTGGCTCCTGGCGCTTACGATATTAAGCATTATCTTCTGGGGAAACAGCGGCGGCTACGTCGCGTCCGCTTTGGGCGCGGCAACGATGGGCGCAGGAGGAGCCTGGGTGCTTCTCACGCGCCCCATCCTTTTATCATCCGGGTCCACGGGAACTCCCCTCGCATGGGCTATAAGTTCGGCGGCCTACCTGATAATCAGCATTGGCGTAACAGTGATTCTTTCGAACCTGCTGAATACATTGGAGACCAACCTGGCAGAAAAAGGACGCCTTGCAATGGAATTGAATCAAAAAAATCTTAGCCTGCAGGAGAATGCCAAATTATTGCAATCGTATGGGCGGCAATTCCAAAAGCGCGCGTCACGCCTGCAAGCCATTGCAGAACTCTCGCAGACGATCACCTTAATACAAAACCCCGATGAACTTCTTCCCGTCATCACGCGCTTGATCAGTGAGCGTTTTGGTTATTATCACACCGGCATTTTCCTCATCGATGAAGATCGCAGGTATGCGATTCTGAGGGCAACAAACAGCGAAGGCGGGCGCAAAATGCTGGCGCGGGGGTATAAATTAAGAATCGGCGAGGCGGGAATCGCAGGATTTGTCGCCCAAAGCGGCCGCCCGCGGCTTGCGCTGGACACCAGCGAAGATTCGGCCCACTTCAATAATCCCAATCTGCCCGACACGCGTTCTGAAGTTGCCCTGCCCCTCCGCGTTGGACAGGTTGTCATTGGCGTGCTCGATGTACAAAGCACTGAACCATCCGCGTTCGATGACGAGGATTTGGATATCCTGAACACCCTGGCAAACCAGGTCGCCACAGTCATTCAGAACGCGCGCCTCTTTGAGCAGTCCCGTTCGGCCTTGCAGGGTTATTCACAAGCCGGTCACCGCTTGTGGCGCGAACATATCGTAAAAAGAACATCCGGATATGCCTACCGGCCGGACGGCACCCTGGCCTCCGCCCCGCCAGAGAGCAAACAACAACTGCAAAATTTAATCGCTTCCGGCCAGACTGTGGTCCGGAATGCCGCAAAAGCAGGGACAGCGTCAACCCTGGCAATTCCCGTCAAATTACGCGACCAGGTCATCGGCGTAATCCACGTCGAGTCAACCGACGAAAAACGCATTTGGTCAGACGATGAAATTGCAATCGTGCAATCCATATCGGAACGCGCCGCGCTTGCGCTCGAAAACGCCCGCCTGTTCGAAGAGGCAACCCACAGGTCGGAACGCGAACGCGTCATGGCGCAGGTCACTTCACGCATCAGCGAATCGGCCAGTTTCGAGCGCATCCTTCAAACCACCCTGCAGGAACTCAGTCACTCACTGGGAGCAACGCGCACATTCATTCAACTTGAAACTCCGTCATCCGATGAAATCGAAACCTCTCCCCACCAGCATGCGGAGGATTAAGAGGCGTTCATGATTCTGGCACGCAAACTACTCAATCCAATTTTATTCCTGTTCGCAATTGCGCTGACGGGCCTGCTTGCATACGCTTATTCCAGTTATCAGTCCCAATATAACCAGCAGGAGGAACAGAATCTAAACGCGTTAAACGAGATCTTTCTGTCCGAGATCAATAGCCTGCAAAAACTGGCGCTGGGACTTGCCGCCGAAATTGCCGGCAACCCGGCGGCACAGGAGGCCTTTGCCGCGCAGAATCGCCAGCGACTGACAGAATTGACCCTGCCGGGTTTTGAAAAATTGCAGGAGTTCGACGTCGCTCAATTCCAGTTCTACCTGCCGCCCGCGACATCCTTCCTCCGCCTGCATTCGCTTCAAAACTACGGCGATGATCTATCGTCATTCAGGCCCACTGTAATTCTTGCAAATGCCAGCCAAAAACCGGTCTCCGGGCTGGAATCCGGGCGCGGCGGGTTGGGTATGCGCGGCATTGCACCGGTCTACTTTCAGGGCAGGTATATCGGATCCGTTGAAATTGGCATTAGCGTTGGCCAGCCGTTACTCGACAGCCTCAAGAAAAATCATGGCGGCGATTGGCGCATTTTACTTACCCGGGAGTCCATGGTCAACGCCCTGCCGGAAGAAATCACAAAATTACCGCAGGGACCCACGTCCAGCCTGCTTTTGCTTGGCTCCACACAGGATGAGACATTTTTTGGCGAGGCAGAATCCTACGAATCCGCGCTAAACGGCACATCCCAGGTCTATCGCGCCGTCGTGAACGATAAGAGTTACGTGATACTTTCGTCGCCCCTCTATGATTACTCGGGGAAAATCATCGGCATTGTTGACATCATCCAGGACCGCACTGCGTTTGCGGCCGCGCAGGACAGTCGTCTGGCGGCTGTCGGCGTGGCTGGTTTCATCACCCTGTTCTTCTCGATACTGATCGTTGCCCTGTTCACGATACAAACACTGCGCCCCATCCAAAAATTGACCCATGCCGCGGCCGACATCGCTTCCGGTGATTTTTCCCGGGAGGTCAAGATCAACTCGAAAGATGAGATAGGCGCCCTGGCATCTGAATTCAATGACATGACAGCGCAGCTCCGTGAACTGGTTGGTGAACTAAAAAAGCGCGTCGCCGACCGCACCCTGGAACTGGAACGCCGCACCCTGGAACTTGAGGTCATCAGCGAGGTCGGACACGAGATCACAACCGTCCGCGATGTGGATACCCTGCTCAACCTGGCTGCAAGTCTCATCAGGGAACGTTTTGGCTATTACCATGTGGGTATCTTTCTGATTGACGATCATGGAGAATATGCCGTCTTGCGCGCGGCCAGCAGTGATGCCGCGCAAAAAATGCTCGAACAGAACCACAGACTCAAAGTGGGCGAAACCGGCATTGTAGGGTACGTAGCCGGTACCGGGCTGCCTCGCATTGCCCTCGATGTCGGTGCGGACGCAATCCACTTCCGAAACCCATTATTACCAGAAACCCATTCTGAAATTGCGCTCCCCATGCGAAGCCAGAGTCTTACGATGGGCGTGCTGGATATTCAGGTCACAGAATCCTCGGCGTTTGATCAAAGGGATATCAAAACGCTGCAATTCCTTGCCGACCAACTGGTGGCCGCCATCGAAAATGCCCGCCTGGTGCAGCGCGCGGAAAACGCCTTGAACGAACTAAACCGTGCGTATCAAGTGCAAACCCAGCAATCATGGAAAAAGGAGATTCAAGATCGCGGCCGGGTGGCGTTTGAATACGATGGCGCACAGATGAAATCCCTTGTGAACCAACTCCCTGCCAGCCTGATCAGGCAGCTCGAAAGAGGCAGGGCGGTTGCCTTGAATGCCAGGCTGGGCAAAGACGCGGAATACAAGAGTTATAGTCCAAACACACTTATTGTTCCACTGGTGGTGCTCAACCAGATTGTCGGTGTGATTGGCCTTGAGCAGGAAGATCCGGAACACGTCTGGGCCCCGGACGAAATCTCCATAGTCGAGGCCGCCGCCAGCCGCGCTGCGCTCGCGCTGGAAAATGCCCGCCTGCTGGAAGAAAGTCAGAGACGCGCCCGCAAGGAACATGCAATTTCCGAAGCCACAGCACACATCAGTTCAGTGCTTGATGTCGAAAACATCCTTTACACGACTGCCGAGGAATTGGAACGCATATTGGGCGGCTCGGAGATCACACTGCAATTCCATACCGACGGCGATGAAAGCGGCAAGAGATGAGTTTATTATGAATACGAACTCAAAAAAACCAACCAGGCGCAAAACAGGTTTTCTTTCGAATCTTCGGGTAAACCGGAAACTTGGTTTGCTAAACCTTGTGATGGGCATGGGAATCGTTGTGATATACACGACTGGCATCCTTGGCATGCGCGATATGCGCTACCACTTGACGAACATCTACGATTACCGGTTGATTCCGGTTGCCGAGATAAACCAGACAGAGACCGTGATGGCCGACATCCAGGCCCGCCTGGCCGTTTTAAAATCGCAGGATATGAGCAAGGCTGAACAACAGGACGTTTTCAGTTCAATCAAGACGCTCGAAACTGTCGTACTAAATAATATTGGCCGATATGACACGCAATGGGTAACCACGGCAAATCCTGAATTCAATGCCTTGTTGAGTAGCCAGGATCGCCTCGAATTACAGGAAAAGGAACTGGCCACACTTCAGCAATTGCATACTGATTTTAATTCCTACCTCACGGCCAGGGATGAATTTGAAATCGCCCTCTTGTCCGGCCATTACAATGAAGGCCTGGCGGATGCAACGCAGTCTGCCGTGACTGAAGCGCGCGGTCAATTGCGGCGCCTTATCGACGTCAACCGCGCTTATGCTGAATTTTCCATCGCGACCGCGCGCATGGCATATACCCGTTCCCTCAGCATCATGGGCATTACATTGACCATTGCAGGTATTCTGGCGGTCTTTCTTGGGGTTGCGATTTCACGTTCCATCATTCAACGCCTGACCAGAGTGCAGCAGGCGGCAACCACCATGCAGCGGGGAAACCTGCTCCAGCGCGCAGAGGTTTACGGCAGCGACGAAATCGCTTCGCTTGCAAATGCATTCAACCGCATGTCAGGTCAATTGAATCAAACCGTAACCGAACTGGAACAACGCGTCCACGAAAGAACGCTGGAACTGGAAACCGTCAGCGCATTCAATGAACGCCGCGCGCGTCAGTTCGCAGCCATCGCGCAGGTGGCGGGCGCCATCAGCGCGTCCCAGGGACTCGAATCTCTTTTGCCCCAAATTGCAAGGGTAATCAGCCGGCAGTTTGGCTTTTACCATGTTGGCATCTTCCTTCTGGATTCAACCAATGAATACGCCATCCTGAGAGCGGCCAACAGTGAGGGCGGCGCGCAAATGCTGAAGCGCGGCCATAAATTGCGCGTGGGGCAGACCGGCATTGTGGGGGCCGTAGCCGAGAATGCAAAACCGCGCGTTGTTCTTGATACCGGCGCAGATGCGGTTTTCTTCAACAACCCTGATCTGCCAAACACACATTCCGAGATGGCCCTCCCGCTTTTTGCCGCAGGACGAAAGGTGATCGGCGTCCTGGATGTACAGAGTGAGGAAGCAAACGCCTTCCGGCAGGAGGACATCGAGACCCTGTCCACTCTTTCCGACCAGGTTTCCATTGCAATTGCAAATGCACGCCTGTTCGAAGAGACCCGCCGGGCGCTGAACGAAGCCGACGTAATCTATCGCCGCAACCTGCGTGCCGGGTGGAGCAAATTCACCCGCGCCCAAAAGTTGACCGGAATTCGTCGAATTGGCGGCGAATCCAGCATCCTGAGTGAAACGTTGGAAATCCCCGGAATGAAAGACGCCTCCCGGTCAGGCGAAATCCATCCGGGAAAGAATATCACGCAGGATGGCGATTCCCACCTGACGATCCCCATCAAGTTACGCGACGAAGTGGTTGGCGTCTTGAATGTCCACACAGATGCCGGGCGGGACTGGAGTCAGGATGATCTTGACATCGTTACCGCCATTATCGAACGCGCCGCGCTTTCGATCGAGAATGCCCGTTTACTGTCAGAAAGCCAGAAACTTGCCAATAAAGAGCGTGTCATCAGTGAAATCGCCGCAAAAGTCAGTTCACACACCAACCGAGACAACATTCTGCAAGTCGCCGTGTCCGAGATTGGCCGCATGATACCCGGCGCTGAAGTGGTCATTCAGTTCAGGCCAACCGATGCGCAAAAATAAGCCGGGCAAGAGGTATTTATTATGTTTCGCATGCTGAAGAAATTCCTTGGCCCCCCCGTCTTCGAAGGTGAAGCGGAACGAACGCGCCTGGCCGGCATCTTGAACTTTATGCTATGGCTTGGGCTCGTCACATCATCGGGCGCCCTGATACTCGCGCAATATCTGGTGGTCCCCGGGAACAGGCTCTCCCTGAGCATTAATTTTGGGTCGCAGGTCATCATTTGGATCGTCCTCCACATCACTTTGCGACGCGGCCATGTGCGGACATCCGCAGCGGCCTTTATCACATTGATCTTTGTCACGATGGTATCCCAATTGGTACAGCGGGCGGATATCCTGTCCGGGGTCGGCGTCGTCAATTTTTTCATCATCGTTTCGCTTTCCACCCTGTTGTTGCAGGAAGCCGGGATTATTTCGTTTACAATCCTTTCCATCGCTTCGCTATTCGGTGTGTATTTCGCCGCCAGCAACGGCTGGATAATTCCGCGGCTGGTTCAACCCACTCCCTTTTCAGCATGGGTGTTTTACTCAGCCGTCTACCTTGTGGTAAGCGTAATTCTATATACATCCTCCAGCAGCCTGCGAAAAGCCATCCACCGTGCGCAGACCAGCGAAAACAGCCTTGCCGCCGCCAATCGTGAATTGCAGAGCCTGAACCAGAATCTGGAAGGAATGGTCGCGGAACGTACGCAGGCCCTCGACAGCGCAAACACCCATAACGCACGCCGCGCGAACCTCTTCCAGGCAATCGCCCAGGTGGCGCGCGCCATCACATCCATTAACGAACTTGAAACCCTGCTTCCCAATATCGCAAATCTAATCAGCGAACGATTCAACTATTATCATGTAGGTATCTTTCTCGTAGATGCAGCGCGCGAGTATGCAGTTTTAAGTGCAACCAATAGCGAGGGCGGGAAAAGAATGCTGGGCCGCGGGCACAGGCTGCGCATTGGGCAGGTGGGTATCGTGGGATACGCGACGGGTTCAGGGAGCCCGCGCATTGCATTGGATACGGGCAAGGATGTCACATTCTTCAACAACCCGGACCTGCCTGATACGCGATCTGAAATAGCCCTCCCCCTGCAAATTGGCGGCGAAATTATTGGCGCGCTGGATGTGCAAAGCAAGGATGCCAATGCGTTTGAGGATGAGGATATCGCCATCCTGACCACCCTCGCCGACCAGGTGGCAATTGCCATTCAGAATGCCCGGCTTCTAAGAGAAACGCAAACCGCATTGGCAGAGAGCCAGGCGTTATTCGGAAACTACATTCAGAAGGCCTGGACTACCACATCAAAATTGACCCCGATAACCGGTTACCGTTTCACGGGCACAATCCCCTCTCCGCTGGATGGCCCCATTAACACCCCGGAGATGCGCACTGTTCTCGAGGAGGGAAGGGTTGTGACAACTTCCGGGACGAAAGGCCAAAACTCAGTTACCGTTCCCTTGAAATTGCGAAGTGAAACCGTTGGCGTCCTCAACGTCAACGCCCCCGCGGGAAGGGAATGGGATCCAGACGAAGTGGACATTATCGAATCTGCTGCGGAACGCATCGCGCTGGCGCTTGAAAATGCCACCCTGCTCGAAGCATCAAGCCGTCTGGCAAAACGCGAACATCAAATCAGCGATATTTCAGCCAAAATCAGTTCGGGGACGGAAATGGAAACCATTTTGCGAACAGCGGTGGAGGAACTTGGCCGCCAGATCAGCGGTGCAAATATTATTTTGGAGCTCGAAAGCAATGAATAACCCACAGATGGACATGCCGAAAAGCCATCCTTCACCGTCCAGGTCTCCGTCTACAGACAGGCAGCGGCGCAATGCGCTGATCGTCTCGATTACGATGACGGTCATGGCAATTCCATCTGTTGGGCTTTTTATCTATTATGGCCTGGCAAATGATGTCTGGCAATTTAATGTTTTCTCCGGCCTGATTGCGGTCTCGGGCATACTGAACATTGCTGCCGTGATTCTCACCCTGCGTGGAAAGTCCAATACCGGTATGCTGCTGTGCATCTCCGGCGCCATGTTCGTCATATTGATCGCGCCGTTTATGCTGCAGGGAGCGGGTTTCATCCTGCTTCTGGCTGCCGTCATCATTTCAACTGCAATCACGGCGCTTGCAATGCCGGCGCGGTTCTCGCTTTGGGGCATCTTGATTGGCTTGACTGTCGGGACGATGGCCATTCTGCTGGACATCAACATTGGCGGAGACCGGGTTAAATCCCCCGAAATCGATGTATTCTCCCCCTACATTGTCGCCACACTCGTTGTCGTGTTTGCCCTGACCACGCTGAGAGAATTTCGAAGATACAGTTTACGCACCAAAATCGTGCTGGGAATCATCTTCACCGGGGGCATATCCGTCGGGGTGCTGGCAATTTTTGCCATAAACCGCGCGGGGCAGATTGTCAACGTAATTACCGATAAATACGAAAGAGGCATCAGTTCCCAGACGGAGACCCAACTTGCCAAACTTGTTGATGACGAGGCAAACAAGGCCGATCTCCTTTTTGGGGATGCGCAGGATGTTGTCGAAGACATCACCGCCTACCGGTCTGAACTCGAAAGCCAGAGCACCCTGCTCGGACAGGGCGCGTACTGGGATGCGCACACAAAATTGTTTCAACTGCCGCAGGGTCAATATGGCAACACATTGAATGATCCCGCCTCCATTTTTGTCCCATCCACTGTTCCCGTCGATGAAGCTGTGCTTCAAGACCTGAACACATCCGCCTACCTTGATTTTTCTGCAGGAAATTTTCTGGATAAGTATCCACATATTGCAGCGCTCTATTACATAAGCGGCAAAGGGACAACCACCTACTATCCCAATGTCAACCTGGCCGCCATTATACCGGCCGACTTCGATGCATTGGATGAGTCGTTTTACACAATTGCAAGCCCGCAAAAGAACCCCGATCGAGGCATCCGCTGGACTGATGTATACCAGGACCCCGCCGGTCAGGGGTTGGTGGTGACTGCATCCGGTCCTGTTTACGACAAAGGCGGAATCTTCAAAGGAGTGATTGGCGCGGACTTGCAACTGGCCGCAATCGCAGAAAACCTGTCAACCGTAAAGGTTGGCGACACAGGCTTTGCGTTCCTCCTGGATGGAACAGGGCATATTCTTTTCATGCCGCCGCAGGGATATGCCCAATTTGGATTGGTACAGGAACAAGTGCCGGCAAACGAGACGCCAAAGCAGACCATTCTTGAGTCTGGAAACGAGGAACTGCGTACTGTTGTCAGCCAGATTGCAGCCGGAAAAAGCGGGGTATCCATAGTCGAGTTGGATGCCGTTGACACCTATATTGCCTATGCACCCTTAAATACTTCCGGCTACGGGCTGGGCATAGCCGTGCCGGTATCTGAGTTGAACATCGGCGTCATTACAACCCGCGTCGAAATCCAGACCGAGACAAACAAGGCCATGCAGGCCGCTACATTTATCGTCCTCGGTTTACTTGCGGGATCCATTCTCCTAAGCCTGGGGATCGGTCAAGTGATAGCCACGCCGCTCAATCGTCTTAAGCAGACAGTGGGGCTGATCACAACAGGCGACCTTTCAGCGCGCGCTGCCGTTGAATCAGAGGATGAGACAGGTACACTTGCGGAGGCCTTCAATGCAATGGCGGACAAGCTTCGCGAAACGCTGTCCGGACTCGAACAACGTGTGGCCGAACGCACCGAAGAACTCAATAAAGCCAACGATAAAAATACGCGTCGCGCATCCCAATTCGAGGCAATTGCACGCGTGGCGCACACCATCAGTTCAACCCGGGACCTGGATTCACTTCTTCCGAAAATTACACAGGTCATCAGCGCACAATTCGGTTTTTATCATATTGGCATCTTTCTAAAGGATGCGCTCGATGAATACGCCGTGCTTGTCGCCGCAAACAGCGAAGGCGGGCAGATGATGTTGGCGCGCCAGCATCGTTTAAAAGTGGGAGAAACCGGCATCGTCGGGTTTGTGACGAAATCCGGTCATCCGCGTGTCGCGCTCGATACAGGCACCGATGCCGTGTTCTTTGAAAATCCCGATTTACCGGAGACTCACTCGGAAATAGCCCTGCCGCTGCGAACAGGCAACCAGGTGATCGGCGCCCTGGACGTTCAAAGCACTGAAATCAACGCCTTCTTTGAAGAAGACGTAAACATCCTGTCGACACTGGCCGATCAGGTAAGCATCGCCATTCAGAATGCCCGGTATTACGAACAGGCAAACCGGGCCCTTATCCAGGCAGAAGCAGCCACCCAGCAATTGAGTGTCCAGGCCTGGAAAGAGTTCAAGGCCACGGCTCCCCTGGTTGGATATCAATTCGATGGAGTGAACGCGAAGCCGGTCCATGAAACAACCAACGGCGCTAAAACAGGCGGCCTTGCTGTTCCATTACGATTACGCGGGCAGACCGTGGGTACGTTAAGATTAACCTCCGTCGACCCGAAGCGCGAGTGGACGGAAGACGAGATCGCCCTGGCACAGGCTGCCGCGGAACGGGCTGCCATCGCCCTGGAAAGTGCCCGCCTTCTCAGGGACGCCCAACAACGCGCCGCCAAGGAACAAACCATCAGTGATTTTTCGGCAAAAATCGGCGGACTTGTAGACCTGGATGGCATCCTACAGACAACCGTTCAGGAGTTGAGCAAAAACATGCCCGACGCCGAAGTTGCAATTCAACTCAGAAGAAGAGATTAAGGGTTATCCCATATGAAATCCCGTCTCGTGAACAAAGATACCGGACGACAGGAAGCGCCTTTCCCCCGCTTCAGCCTAAGGGTTAAGTTGCCGCTTGTCGTAATCCTCTTAATGGTGCTCGCTTTTATTGTGGCAACCTACCTAAGCGTGCGCGCATCACGGATCGCCCTGACCGACACACTGAAAGGGAACCTGGAGGCGGATGCCAAACTGCAATCGGAGTTGACGCGTTCCTATCTGATTTGGACTCGAGGCATGGCAATTGACCTGGCGGCGGCGGCGGAGGCGAACAAGTTCAAGGAAGAAGCCATCCTGCGCACAATCAGTAAATCCCTGGAAAACAACGATCAGGTCTTCGGTTCGACCATCGCGTATGAGCCTCGCCAATTTGACCCAAGTTTGTATTATTGGGCGCCATATTACAGCCGCACAGCAGACAACGAACTTCGGTTCACCCAATTGGGAAATCCTGGTTACAACTATTTCCAACAGGATTGGTACACGCTCCCCAAAGCCCGAAGCGCGCCTGTCCTCTCCCCTCCATATTACGATGAAGGCGGCGGGGAAATATGGATGGTTACCTGGAGCGTTCCATTTTATGGCGATGACGGAAATTTCATCGGCGTATCAAAAGCCGATATTGCCCTTTCCCAGACCGAGGAATTCGTAAAACAGATTGCCGTGGGCGAACAAGGTTATGCCTTTTTGATCGACCAGAACGGTGTAATTTTGGGCATCGGCAACAACGGCGGCCAACACGAGACAATGGTGGACACCATCCTGAACGGCGAAAAAACGAATGAAGCCGAAAAATGGAACGACATGATTCGAGCCATGCTGCGCGGCGAATCAGGCTTTGCAGATGTGGTCGACCTGCCCGGCAACCCGATGTTTGTTGCCTTCGAACCCATCGGCCTTGACACAGGCTGGTCAATGGGATTGGCGTTTCCGCAAACGGAACTTTTCCTGCCGGCGGCACAACTCCAAAATTTCCTTATCATCATTGCATTCATGATTGTGACGGCGTCCGGTTTTCTGCTATTCTTATTTACGCAATCCATCACGATGCCCCTCCAGCGGCTGGCATTGCGCGCCAGTCAATTTACGCAGGAACAGGTTCGTCAAAATAAGGCGCAATTCCTGGAACCCATTCAAATAAAAACGCGCGACGAATTACAGGATCTGGCCAATGCCTTCAATCAGATGAACGTGGAATTTGTGCACATATTCGAGACGCTGGAAGAAAGGGTGGTTGAACGCACGGAAAACCTGAATGTCGCGTGTAAACAAAGCGAACGCCGCGCAAAACAATTTGAAACCGCCGCGCAAGTGGCAAAAACGATTGCGTCCATCCGGGACCTGGACACGCTCCTCCCGCGAATTACCCAGCTTATCAGTCAGCAATTCGGCTTCTACCACACCGGCATCTTTCTCCTTGACGACGCGCGCGAATATGCCGTTCTGAGCGCGGCGAATAGCGAAGGAGGCAAAAGAATGCTGGCGCGCGAGCATAAGTTAAAAGTCGGACAGACCGGCGGCATCGTCGGGTATGTAACCGGCACGGGCAATGCCCGCGTCGCCATCAACACAGGTGCAGACGCAATCCATTTCAACAACCCCGACCTGCCCGGCGCCCACTCGGAAATGGCAATCCCTTTACGTATTTCCGGTCAGGTCATGGGCGCGCTGGATGTGCAAAGCACGGAACCGAATGCATTCGGCCAGGAAGATATCGAGGTTCTTTCCGCACTTGCAGATCAGGTTGCTGTGGCCATTCAAAATGCCCGATCCTTTAGCGAGATGAAAAAAATGCTTGCCGAGGCACAGCGGGCAGCCAGTAATGAAATCACCCAGGCATGGAAGGTTTTACAGCCTGCGCCCGTGGGTACCGGCTATCAAAAATCCGGCTCATCCTTCAAGCCCCTGGAAGAACCGCTTGACGGCGAACACATTCGCCATGCCGTGGAAAAAGGTGAAACGGTTGTCCAACCCTCGAATCTCGTCGTTCCCATCCGCTTGCGCGGCCAGGTAATCGGCGTGATAAATCTCCGAATGCCTCGGAGCCATAAATGGAGCGAAGATGAAGTGGACATTGCCGAGGCCCTGTCGGAACGGCTTTCACTTGCCATCGAAACTGCCACGCTACTAAACGCCACCCAACGCCGCGCTGGTATTGAAAAAATAACTTCCGAGATCTCCGGCAAAATCAGTTCTTCAACCCAATTCGAGACCATTCTCCAAACAGCCGCGCAGGAACTCAGCCGCGCTCTCGGCGGCTCGGAAGTGCTCGTACAAATTGAGCCGGTCGCGCTGGGCATGAAACCCGAAAACTAAGTGAATATGCCAGGAAAAACATCCATGTGCCGGACCCTCCTTCAAAAAATCACCCGCCTCGTCATCCTGCTTTGTGTATCCCTGACCGGATGCCTGCCGCTTGGTGATTCTTCCTCCACAGGCGAAATACGCATTGGCGTGATTCCACCGCTTACAGGAAGCATTCCCAACGTGGGCAAATCCACCGTCGAGGCCGCGGAGATGGCGGCAAATGAAGTGAACGAAAACGGAGGCCTTGAAGTCGGCGACAGGAAGTTCAATATTGTCCTAATCATAGAGGACAGCCAGGATAGGCCCGAGACTGCGGTCGCCATGGCGGAAAAACTGATCAACCAGGAAAATGTTGTGGCGCTCGTTGGCCCACAGGCAAGCCGCAATGCCATCCCGGTCTCCAATGTGGCGGAGAATGCCCAAATCCCCATGATCAGCCCGTGGTCAACCAACCCCGAGACAACGCTGGGGAAAAAATACGTGTTTCGTGTGGCATTTATCGACCCGTTTCAAGGGCAGGTTATGGCGCGTTTTACATTTGAGGAGCTCCAGGCCACGAAGGTCGCGGTTTTATATGATATTGCCAGTTCCTATAACCGCGGCATTGCCGAAATATACAAACAGGTGATCGAAGCGGCTGGCGGACAGGTAATGGCTTTCGAAAGTTATACAACCGGGGAAGAGGATTTCTCGCTGCAATTGACAAAGATCAGGGACAGCGACGCCGAAGTGCTTTTCCTCCCAAATTATGAAAGCGAAGTGCCCCTGCAAGTGGAACAGGCACGGGCCAAAGGCATTGATATTCCGATTATCGGCAGCGATTCCTGGGGAACCATCCTGCCAGAAAATCGGAAATTCCTCGAAGGATCATACTTTAGCACTCATTACGCCACCGATATTGCGGACGAACCCGCCCGGACCTTCATCGAAAAATATCGTACATTATACGGCCACACACCGGACGATGTTGCGGCGCTGACATACGATGCGTTTGGCCTGCTTTTCGATGCCATTCAAAACCAGGGACTGGCGGACTCCGAATCGATTCGAACCGGCCTGGCAGGAATCGAATCATTCACCGGCGTGACAGGCACAATGCAATACGCCGGAAGCGGCGATCCCGTCAAGAGCGCCGTCATATTAAAAGTTGTAAATGGTGAGTTCGTATTCTACAAACTGGCAACGCCCTGACACCAGTCATCGTCTTGCCGGATAAACCAGTTGGAGGTTGCATGCGCTCCTGGACAAAGAGTCTCATGGCGCGGCTTGTCATATATTTCCTGGCCCTTTCCGCGATCGGCGTTGCAGCGACGGCGTGGATCGCAGTTGGAAATGTGCGGAATGTTCTTACCCAGTCGGTCTATGATCGATTGGGCGCTGTCGCGACCCTCAAAGAAGACGAACTCAACCGGTGGATTGCAGACCAGCAAAACGAAATTCGGTTTTTCGCACAGGAACCGGAGATAAACCAATATCTATTCAACCTGGCCCTTTACGAGGAAGATTCAAGCAATTACAAGGCTGCTTACAATATATTACTTTCACAATTGAACGCTGAAGCGCAAAGCAACTCTTCATTTCAGGAAATATTTCTTCTAGGCCCGGTCGGCGGCAAGGTATTGGTATCAACAATCCGGCAGAATGAAGGCCAGTATCGCGTCTCCGATAGTTATTACACACAGGGACGGCTGGATTTCTACATCCAAAACGTATATACATCGCCCCAAACCGGCAAACCGACCCTGACCATCTCGGCCCCTGTCCAGGATGCGCAAGGCAACCTCACAGGCGTTCTTGCGGCCCACATCAACCTGGATCGTCTCGATGCCATCATCCTGCAACGCACCGGTCTGGGCGATACCGGCGAAACCTATGTGGTGGATCGATTGAACAATTTTGTTTCCGCCGCGCGTTTTGGAGATAGAGAATTCCCGCGCGGCGTGCATACGGAGGGAATCGATTCCGCCCTGAAAGGCGCAAGCGGAAAGGGCCTCTATGTGAACTATGACGGGGTTCCAGTCGTCGGTGTTTACAGGTGGCTGGATACATCGGAAATTGCCATCCTGGCCGAAGTAAGCCAGCAGGAAGCATTTGAACCCGCCCGGCGGCTGGCGTACCTCATTCTTGCCACCGGCATCGCCGTTGCATTTATCCTGGCTTTTGCCACATATCTGCTTGCCCGTCAAATTGCACGCCCAATCCTTGCAATGAATAAGGTCGCTGCACAGGTTGCATCCGGGAACCTCGAATGGACTGTACCGGTTACGACACAGGATGAACTCGGTACGCTCACCCAGACCTTCAACCTCATGACGGAACAGATCAGGCAGTCCATATTGGAACTTGAACAACGCGTGGCCGAGCGCACGGTTGACCTTGAAATTGCCCGCCAGCAAAGCGAAAAACGGGCGCTTGAACTCGGGACCATCGGCGAGATTGCCAGCATTATCACCGGCGAGAAAAAACTCGGAACCCTCCTGCCTTTGATTACCCGGCTGGTAAGCGAACGTTTCGGTTTCTATCATGTCGGCATTTTCCTGGTTGAGGACACAGATCAATTTGCCATTTTGCAGGCCGCCAACAGCGAAGGCGGCCAGCGAATGCTTGCACGCGGCCACAGGCTGGAAGTGGGAGGAACGGGTATCGTCGGATATGTAGCCAAAAAAGGGGAGCCCCGCATCGCGCTGGATGTTGGATCAGATGCCGTTTTCTTCAACAATCCCGACCTGCCAACCACCCGCTCTGAAATGGCCCTGCCGCTCATCTCGCGCGGCCGCATTACCGGCGTCCTGGATGTGCAAAGCGATCATCCTGGAGCCTTTACAGAGACCGACGCCCATACACTTGGAATCCTGGCCGATCAAATCGCGACAGCCATTGAAAACGCCCGTCTTATCAGCCAGACTGAACAAGCCTTAAGCGAAGCACACGCCCTGTACGGCCGGTACGTACAGGAAGGCTGGAGCGCGAGCATGGAGAAGGACAGCGCCATTGGATACCGCCAAACCATGACAGGCGGAAATCTATTGACCTCTGCGGTGGATTCAGATGAAATTCGACAAGTCATGAACCGCGGCACAGGGGCAATTTTCCATGCAGACGGAACCACCGAGGAGGCAACAATCGTAATCCCGGTAAAACTGCGCGGACAAGTGATTGGGGTGCTAAACATTAAAGCTCCCACAAAAAGCCGCAGTTGGACACAGGAAGAAGTAAACCTGGCGGAAGCAGTTTCCGAGCGCCTCTCACTTGCCATTGAGAATGCCCGGCTATTCGAAGAAACGTCGGAACGCGCGAAACGGGAGAGCCTTGTTTCCGAAATCACGACAAAAATTCGCGGCACGAACAACCCGGACGAAATGCTCAGGATCGCCGCGAAGGAACTGCAACGTGCGTTGGGCGCCACGCGTGTAGAAATCATTCCGAAAAAATCCTCGCCGCCGCTGGAATAAAAAGGATTGCAGGATAACCATGACACATATAATTGCAGTATCGAATGAAAAGGGCGGGGTTGCAAAAACCACCACCACGCTATCCCTGGGAGCCGCTCTCGCGGAAATGGATCAACGCATCCTGCTTGTTGATCTTGACGCGCAGGCCAACCTTACCCTGGCGCTGGGTCTCGAGCCTGGGGAAGCGGAGCATACATCCAGCAATATTCTCATTGAAGCCGCTCCATTATTGAGCGCGGTTCGCGGTACAGATGATGAAAATATCGATCTTATCCCATCCAACTCCCGGATCGAAACCTCGGAACAATTCCTGCCTGTGCGCACTGGCTATTCAGGCATTTTGCGCCGCGCGATTGAAGAAACAAGCCCCCTAAAATACGACTATGTGCTGTTCGATTGCCCGCCGGCCCTCGGGGCAATCACATTGAACGCCCTCAGCGCCGCCGACCTGCTTCTCATCCCCACACAGGCGGAATATTTTTCCGCATATGCGCTCCGCAATATGATGGGATTGATCCGCCGCGTGCGCGAGGAGAGCAACCCAAATCTTGCCTATCGTATCCTGGTCACCATGCTTGACCGCCGAAATCGAACGCACCGCAATATTCACGATCAATTGCGTTCCACTTTCGGGGAGGGCGTCTTCAATACGGTCATTGAAGTGGACACCAAGTTACGCGAAAGCCCAATTGCCGGGCTGCCAATCACACGTTACAGGCCCGGTGCGCGCGGCGCCCTGCAATACCGCGTCCTTGCCCAGGAGTTAATGGAATATGCCAAAGAAACAGAAAAAAATCGACAGCCGTCTGAATAAACTCTTCAAGGACATCCAGCCTGAGGAAGCGCCATCCAAGCCGAGGCAGAATAAGGTCACGCGGGATGCTTTTCCCGGAGCGGAAACATCGCGCGCCGCCCTGGACCGTCCAACATCGACTTCCACAGACTCCACGGCTCTGCCACGCACAAAACCACTGCCTGCTTCCGCGCCCAAACCAACCTCCCGCCGTTACACCGCCGCGCCGCCGATTCTGGCAGACTTCAAACCGGTCGAGCGGGATGCGAATGCATCCGGCCTGGCAATAAATTTCCAGACAGGCGAGCAAAACTGGGCCACACTTCAGGTTTTGGATGAAACATCGCAGCGAACCTGGAGCAAGAATGACCAACTGTTGATAAAACAGGTGACGGATCAACTCTCCCTCGCCCTTGAAAACGCCCGCCTGTTCGAGGAGACGCGCGCGCGCGCCGAGGAACTCAGTTCACTCAACAGAATTGTATCTTCGGCCAGCCAAACCCTTGAAATGGACCAGCTTCTGGATACATTGCTTCTCGAGATCCTGGACGTAATCAAATTCAACTGCGGATTGATCTCCCTCTACGATGAAACCACGCAAACGCTTGTGCTGGTCTCCCATCATAACCTGCCCGCCCCCCTCCTTGCCAAATTTCAGACCAGCGGGATGGCCGGCACACTCTGTGATTATGTAAACCAGACAGGCCAACCGCTTGGAATAAATGACCTTCGCGAAGGCTCTCCCATCGACGCCTCCGGACTTATTGCAAACGATATTCATTCGTATTTGGGCGTGCCGCTGGAAGCAAAAGGCCGCATCCTTGGAACGCTTTGCACCTTCAACCAAACTCCAGGCCTCATCACGGACCGTGTAATCGACCTGACCCGATCCGTCGGCATTCAGATTGGCTTTGCCATCGATAACGCCCGCCTGTTCAAGGAAACACTCGAAGTCGAGGAAGCGCTAAAAAAATCGGAAGAAGCGCTAAAACGCCAAAATCAATATTTGGGGGTTTCGGCGGAAATTGGCCGTCTTGTAACATCCACCCTCGATTTGAATGCAATCTTCACACAAACCGTCAACCTGATCAATGATCGCTTTGGCTTCTCTCATACAGGCATCTTTGTCGTGGAGGAAACGCGCTTCAACGCCATCCTGCGCGAAGCCACCGGGGAAGCAGGCGCTGAAATGAAACGCCAAAAACACCGGCTGCCGTTGGACTCCAAATCGATTGTGGGCAAGGTTACATCGGAAGGAAATGTGATCGTGGTAAACGACACCGCCGGCAACCCCACCCACAAACCCAATCCCTTATTGCCAGAGACGCGGGCAGAAGCCGCCATTCCGCTGCGAATCGGCACACGCATCATCGGCGCCCTCGATATTCAATCCACACAGGTTAATGCATTCACAGATATGGACATCGAGGTTCTGCAAACCCTGGCGGACCAGATCGCGGTCGCGATCGACAACGCCCGCTCCTTCGAACTTTCACAGCAGGCAGTGATGGAAATGCGCGAGATTGACCGGTTGAAAAGCCAGTTCCTCGCCAACATGAGCCACGAGTTACGCACCCCCCTGAACTCGATCATCGGTTTCTCCCGTGTGATTCTCAAGGGGATTGACGGCCCCGTCACGGAACTGCAACAGCAGGACCTGACCGCAATCTATAACTCCGGCCAGCACCTGCTGGGCCTGATCAACGACATCCTCGACCTCTCGAAAATCGAAGCGGGCAAGATGGAACTGGCCTTCGACGAAGTCAACATGGCAGACGTCACGAACAGCGTCCTTTCAACTGTAACTGGTTTGATCAAAGACAAACCCATCACTTTGAAACGGAACATTCAACCGGACCTGCCAACGGTTCGGGCGGATGCGATCCGAATTCGACAGGTTATGATCAACCTGCTGTCCAACGCGTCCAAATTCACAGACGAAGGCGAAATCTCTGTCGAGGTTGCCGTCAAGGACGGCCCCGCCGGGCACCCCGAACTAATGGTCGGCGTCACAGATACCGGCCCTGGAATTGCCCCTGAAGACCAGGCAAAACTATTCCAGGCATTTTCACAAGTGGACGATTCGCCCACCCGCCGAACCGGTGGAAGCGGACTTGGGCTTTCCATCAGCCAGCACCTGATCCAAATGCACGGCGGACGCATCGGCATCGATAGCACAGTGGGGAAAGGAAGTACGTTCTTTTTTACACTGCCTTTATTCCGCCGGGACAAGGAAGGCGGCGAAGTTGTTGGGAACAGAAAGGTGATTTTGGCAATTGACGATGATCCACAAGTGATCGGCCTTTATGAAAGATACCTGCAGCCTCAGGGTTACCAGGTCATCCCGCTTACAGATCCATCCCGCGCAGTGGAACGAGCGCGCCAGTTAAAACCGTTTGCGATTACGCTGGATATCATGATGCCGGGAATCGACGGCTGGCAGGTGTTGAACAGCCTGAAATCAGAATCAGCCACACGCCACATCCCAGTGATCATATGCAGTATCCTCGAGGACCAGGAGAAAGGTTTCAGCCTGGGAGCGGCCGGTTATCTCGTAAAACCGATTCTTGAAGAGGACCTTGTCAACGCCCTAGACATCGTCAACGCCGACAAAACGATCCACGAGGTGCTGGTTGTGGATGACAACCCGGATGACCTGAGGTTGATCGGAAAAATGCTTATCGACGATGGCCGTTATAAACCCATCCTGCTCGATGGAGGGCGGAAGGGCTGGGATGCAATTTCCGCGAACCCGCCACAGGCTGTGATTCTCGACCTTTTTATGCCGGAACTGAACGGCTTCGAGATTTTGGGATACATGCGCGCAGACCGGCGGCTGCGGGACATTCCTGTCATCATCATCAGCGGCGGGGAAATCACCCCGGAACAAAAAAACCAGCTCGAATCCTTTGGACAACGCCTGCTGACAAAGGGCATGTTCAACGAGAAGGAATTGTTTACAACCATACAACACGCATTGAAAAAGGTTAAATAAATTGGCAAGGAGTAAATATAACTGTGTCCTTTACCATCAAGTGTCTTGACTGTGGAAAGACCGCGCCATATTACCCGACTTCCGTGAATTGTCCGAACTGCAACAGCCAATGGCGTGAGGCAGAATATGATTACGAATCCATAGCCAGGACATTTCTCGATCGACTCGCAAAACTGCCCTTTGATCTCTGGCGATATAGGGATTTGCTCCCCCTCCGCAACCCCAACCCCAGCCTCGCGCTTGGGGAGGGAGGCTCCCCCCTCCTTCCAGCCACCAACCTCGGAATGATGCTGGGATGTCCAAATATATTCATCAAGGATGAGCGCCAGGGACCAACCGGCTCATTCAAGGACCGCCAGGCCTCAGTCACAATCGCCGCGTTGAAGGAAGCCGGTATCACGGAAATGGTGGCGGCGTCCACCGGCAACGTCGCGATTTCCTATTCCGCCTACGCGGCCCGTGCCGGGGTGAAATTATGGGCATTTGTCACAAGCCTGGTACCGGCGGTAAAAATGCGCGAGATTGCATTGTACGGAAGCCAGGTCATCAAAATCACGGGGTCCTACGATCAATGCAAGCAGGTGGCCCAGGAATTTGCGCGCCAGCGCGGGTTATACCAGGATATGGGCGCGCGCACCATCACATCCATCGAGGCCATGAAAACAATCGCCTTCGAGATTGCGGAGCAGATCACAGCCGTACAAGGGCCGGGCGAGAACACCCCCTGGCGCACACCGGACTGGTATGTGCAGGCCATCAGCGGCGGAATGGGGCCAATTGGCATTCACAAAGGTTTTCGGGAACTAAAGCAAATGGGATTGATCGACCGCATTCCGGCATTTGCACCCATCCAGGCCGAGGGATGCGCGCCCATGGTGGACAGCTGGAAAAAGGGAATGGAGACCGCGGAACCTGTGGTGTCTCCCAAAACGCGTATAGAAACCCTTGCAACAGGCAGTCCCGGCCGCGCCTACCAACTACTGCGCGCGCTCGTGGACGAGAAACACGGCGTCTTTGAGAGCGTTTCTGACGAAGAGGCCTTCCGCGCGATGCATGTTCTTGCGAAAATGGAGGGGATATCCGCCGAGCCTGCCGCGGCCGTGGCATTTGCAGGGTTGTTCAAATTAATTCGCGCAGGTGTCATCAAACCCACCGACACGGTAGTGGTAAACTGCACCGGTCACACCATGCCTGCAGAACAGGCCGTCCTTGGCGACAACTGGTCGCGTGACGTCAAGTTCCCATCACGTGAGCAAACTCCCGAGGAAGGATTGCTCTCAGCCCTCACACAGGTTGCTCCCGAGCGCTTTCCACGCGTGGCAATTATTGAAGATACCGGGGAAGCGCGCCACCTCATCCGCCGAATCCTGCAATCACAGGGCAATTTCACCATTCTGGAAGCTTCGAATGGCCGCGAGGGTCTTGAACTGATCCAACGCGAGTTGCCAGACCTGATCATCCTGGACTTGATGATGCCTGAAATGGATGGCTTTGCAGTTCTGGAGGCGCTGCGCGGCAGACAGGAGACTGCCGCCATCCCCGTCATTGTAGCCACTGCCAAGGAACTGACCTCCGAAGAAAAAGCCCGCCTTGGCGGGCAGATCCAGTCGCTCATGCAAAAAGGGGATTTTCTCAACGACGAATTCCTGGAGGAAGTCAAAGCTTTGATCAAATAAGGCGCAGATGTCTGCGTCTCACCTGCTTCTCAATCGAAAAGGTCGGTGGGTTTTGCACAACAAACAAACAAGCGGCATCATGGCCGCGCTTGGTTCTGCAATCTTTTTTGGCCTGTCCCCGGTATTTGGCAAGTTGGCAATCAGCCACGGGTTTTCACCACTGGCTGTGGTTGCCTTGCGAACCAGCCTCGCCGCAGGAGCGCTGCTCATTATTGTCGTGCTTTTCTACCGCCAATTCCTTTACATCTTTCCGGTGGGATTGCTTGGCTGCGCGTTCGCAGGCGTCATCAATGGATTGGGCTCACTGCTATATTACCTGGCCCTGGGCAGGCTGGATGCAAGCGTCGGTCAACTGCTCTACTCGCTATATCCCTTCTTTGTTGCGCTCTGGCTCATTCTCGACCACCAGCCTCCAACCCGCCTGACTCTTTTTCGCATCAGCCTTGCGACCATGGCCGTGATCCTGCTCACAAGCATGCCTGAAAACAAGGTTGACCCCGTCGGCGTCCTGATGATGCTTGGGGCGGCTGTTCTGTATGCAATGCACCTGCCCATTAATCAGCGCGTGCTTTATGAAGCCCCTGCGCCAACCGTAACGCTTTATACCCTGCTTGCCATGAGCATGGTGGTGGTGCCTGCCTATTTCCTGTTCGACCGGCAATGGCCGGTTTCAGACGCGCCGTGGCAGCCGGTTCTCGGCCTCGCCCTGGTCACATTTCTTTCGCGTCTTTCGCTCTTTTTCGGGGTCAAGAAGATTGGCGGTATGCAAACCGCAATATTGGGACTGGGAGAACTGTTGATAGCCGTTGTGTTTAGCCATCTTTGGCTGAACGAAAGCCTGACCGCGCCTCAATGGCTGGGCGCAGTCGGGCTGGGCCTTAGCCTGATCCTCGTTACCTTCGAAAAAAACCTGCCCGCGCCCCATGGCGGCAAGACCGGCTGGCTTTCATGGATTCGCTCCCCGGATTTACCCAAGGATATTTTCGGCCCCTACGAGTAGACAGGTTATTCATCCCCTTCGAAAACATATCCGGTTCCACGCACACTGGCCACCTGTTCTGAAAGCGAAGGAAACTGGTCAAGTTTATGGCGCAAGCGGCTCACGAGCGGTCTGAGGATTTCCGGCGCCTCCCGCTGGGATGTATCATATCCCGGCACCAATAACACAAGTTCGCGATGTGTAAAGACCCTGCCCTCGTTTTCCATGAGTATTCTCAAAAGGCGGCCTTCCGCCGGCGTAAGATGCTCAACCTTATTTTTATGACGAATTTGCCGCCTCGATAAATCCACAACAGTACCATCCTTCAACGTGAACTCTGCAATCGGTTCATCCAGATCCGAGGAATCCGGTGACCCACTGCGCGCCTTCAGGCGGGCCGCACGGCGCGTCAGGCCCTTCTTCACGCTTGCTATCACCTGGACCGGTGAAGCGGGTTTAAGCAAATAATCATGAATTCGCAGGCGCAACGCCTGAATCGCCGTCTCCGTGGATCCAAAAGCGGTCAGCAATACAATTTCAGTTTCCGGCGACACCTGGTTCACAACCTGCACTACTTCCAGCCCATCCATGCCAGGCATACGCAGGTCAACGATCATCAAATCCACAGGGTGTGTGCGAACATGTTCCACAGCGGCCTGGCCATTCGGGGCGGACGCCACGAGGTAGCCTTCGAGTTTCAGGATGTCCGTCATGGATTGACGTGCAACCGGCTCATCATCCACCACCAAAATATTCGATTTCATTGTTTGCCTCCTGTCGGCAGGAATAAGCGAAAACACGCGCCTGGTTTGCGATCCGGCAGCAATTCCAACAATCCGCCGTGCGCCGTGACAATATTGTAACTCACAGTAAGCCCCAGCCCCGTCCCCCTGTCCTTTGTGCTGAAAAATGGCTCGAAGATGTTGGATTGCTTCCCGACCGGGACACCCGGGCCATTATCATGAAAGATGAATTCCACCCCGCCTTTTACCGAACGGGCTGTTACCTTCAAGATTCCGCCGTACGGCATGGCGTCCATCGCATTCAGTATGAGATTGATGAAAATCTGCTGCATCTGGTTTCCAACCGCCATCACTGTTGGAAGTTTATCCGGCAGAATACACTCCACTTTTACATTGTTTTCGGAGAGTTGTTTTGTCATCAGACTCACCACATACTTCAGCACCTCGCCCAGGTCGATCTTTTCCTGGGATATTGCACCGGGGCGGTAAAAGTCGAGCATTCGCTGGACGGTTATCATCAGGCGTTCCAACTCGGTACGGGCAAGATCAAAGTATTCCTTTCGTTTTTCAAGTGGAAGTTCCTCGTGACCAGCCAGGTGCAGGCAATTACGAACCGCCTGCAGCGGATTATTCACTTCATGCGCAATGGACGCGCTCAAGCGCCCGGCAGTCGCCATCTTCTCGGCTTGCAGGAGCGCTTTTTGAGAATCCTCCACCTTGCGGACATAATCCACCTGTTCAGCATACAAGCGCGCGTTTTCCATGGCAACCGCCGCCTGACGCGCCAGGATTTGGAACATCTCCAGGTCTGACACCCGAAAAGATGGCTCATCCATGCTGCGGGCCGCGTAAAGAACAAGGGAAAAGTTCGGGCGGATGATTGGCACGAGAATCGCGGATTTCAATTTGAGGTCCGCGAGAAGCGCCTGTAATTTTACATCACCCGGCCCGCTCGTGTTGACCAGGAGCGGGGCGCCGGATTCGTCTGCAGCCCGGAGGGGTCTGCCCAAGGCGGAATCCTTTTCTTCCGGGAATAATGTTCCTTGTGATGCAAGCAACTCCAGCGCACCCGTCGCCGGATTCCGCTGATAGTATGCTGCGTTCGAACAGCGCATATGCGTCCGGATCGCAGTGACAATCAGGTCAGGCAGGCGATCCAGCCGCGTTTCTGAAAGCAGGGACTCGGTGACGCTGAAAAGCGGACGCAGGGTTTTCGTCCGCGCCGCATCCTGTTTCTGCTGGCTGTCGGCGAAGGCCTGCCGCACCGCATCGATCAATTCACTTCCCTGCCCAAACGGCTTCAGGATAAGTCCATCCACTCCCTGGCGCAAAGCGCGAATGGCTGTCTCCACCGTGCCATGACCGGTCATGATGAGTACGGCGGCATCCGGCTGTAAACGCTGGGTATGTTCGATCACTTCGAAACCATCCACTTCGGGCATGCGAATATCCACAAGCAACAGGTCTATCGGATGTTGTCCAAGGTAGGAAACGGCTTCGCGCGGATTTGTGAAGGTTTCCACCGCATATCCGGCCCGCGTGAGCAGGCGCTTGCATAATAATGCAATGCCCGGTTCGTCATCCACCACCAGAATAAAGGGAACGTCCATGTTTAGATGGGCAGCCAGACTGTGAATACGGAGCCGCGGCCAACTTCGCTTTCGACCTGAATCGTTCCACCGTGATCGGAAACAATTCCATATGTGACGGACAATCCCAGTCCCGTACCGCCCGAATCTCCTTTCGTTGTAAAGAACGGCTCAAAGATGCGGTCCCTGGCGCCGGATGCAATGCCCACGCCGCTATCCTTCACCGCCATGACAACCCACTCACGCCCATCCTTCGCCTGCATCGACGTTCCAAGGTTTAGGGTACCGCCGGACGGCATGGCCTGCAACGCGTTGTGGATCAGGTTGAGAAGAACCTGCTTCATCTGGTTGCGGTCAATCGAAACCCAGGGCAATTCAGCCGCAAGGTCAAGCAGAAGATCGACCCTGTTGGTGTGTATCAGGTGGTTTGTCAGCGCGACCACATCCTCGACGATCTCGTTCAGGGATGCGCGCATGCGAGTCCGCTCGCCCTGGCGGGAGAAATCCAACAGGCGGCGCACCACATCGCTCGCGCGGCGGGCCTCACGCAGGACCATTTCAAGTTCCTCGCGATGAATATCATCCGGGGGAGTTTCGTCCAGCACCAGTTCAGAAAAACCGGTCACGGTCGTAAGCGGATTGTTCAACTCGTGGGCGATACCCGCCGCCATTTCACCCACTGCCGCAAGTTTGGCGGCCTGCAGGAGACGGCTCTCCGCGGACTGCTGCGCCTCCATGCGCGCCTTCAACTCGATCTCCGCCGCGCGCAACTGTCGAACAATCTCCTGCAGCCTTTGGTATTGATCTGCATTCGAAACCACAGAGACCAGAATGCCAGCCAGCGATTCGATCGCCAGGAGATCGTTGTGCGAGAAGACATTGTGCCCGGAACTTTCAGCGTCAATAATACCAAGAATCTTCTCCCCCTCTTTCATCGGTACACAGATTTCTGCGCCAGCATCCCAACCCCTGAGCCGCCTGTAATCCCGATCCTGCGCGGTATCGTTGACCAGCGTGCTCTCACCGGTTCTGAAAACGCGCCCGATAATTCCCTCCGACAAGGAAACCCCGCCGCCGGCCAGCGCGCGCCGAACCGTATCTGCATGAGTCCCGCCAAAGCCCTGAATGGTCGGTTTCTGGTCATCGTCCAGGAGAAGCACGGTGGCCAGTTCATATTTGAAATATTGCGCCAGCAGATCTGCAGTGATCTGCGCGACCTCCGATTTATCCGTCAGGCCGATGACCTGTTGAACCACTTCATGAATTAATCCAAGACTGCGGGCGCGCCCCTCCGCTTCCTCACGCAGGCGCCCGTTTTCGATCAAGCCCGCCAAATGACTTGCAATCACGACCATCAGGTGTTCGTCGTACTGGCTGAACGCATCCGGCCTCAGGCTCTCGATGGACAGGACTCCAATCACCTGGCCGCGATATTTTAGAGGGACAAACAACATGGAGCGGGCCTCTGAATGGATTGGCGCAATATCGCTGGAGGCCGCATCCCCAACCCGGCGCAAACGCCCCTCCCGCAAAACGGGTTGAATGGGATGATGGGTCAAAGCGACGCTCATGGCATGCATCTTCCCATCCAAAGTCCGGTAATCACGAAGCAATCTCCCGTCGGTCGAAAGCAGGTACAGCGCGATCAATTCCGTTGAAAAGGCGCGCGAGAGCAGTCCAAACACACGCCGCGCGATCTGGTCGAGGTTTTGAGCGGATGAGACGGTGAGTACAAAGTCGTTGAGCATCCCCAGCCTGCGCAGGTGTCCAGCCATTTCCGAAAAGGTGACAGCAACGTCCACCGAGGGGGCAACACGCGGCGAGAGTTCCCGCAGTTCCTGGAGTTCTGCCGCGGTAAAATTAACCTGTCGCCACAATGCAACTGCGCCAATCAAGCGTTGCCCAATAATAAGAGGAAAACATACCCAGGATTTTGTTCCCGGCTTTAGTTGTGCGCCGGGAATATTGTCCCAATTTGGCTGTCCGCGCTCCAGCGACACGTCCGCAAGATTACGATTTAACCGCCGCAGGATGGGACTGGAATCAATCAGGAGGGAAAGTCCCCTGC
>Ga0172370_10001327_pt1 | contig 37863 bp, 31 predicted proteins | sample LakKiv5m_FD_114538 | JGI IMG/M metagenome (GOLD analysis project Ga0172370, IMG submission 114538) | Freshwater microbial communities from Kabuno Bay, South-Kivu, Congo - kab_022012_11.5m | ecosystem: Environmental > Aquatic > Freshwater > Lake | place: Democratic Republic of the Congo...
ACGAAATTCGGCGGCGGCGGAAAAGCGAGGGCGGGCAAAAATTCCTCCCCCCCCCAACCCCCTTCCTTTTTGCCCGCCCGAGCGTAAAAGTTTTTCAAAATTCAGCGTCCGGATTTTCGCTAAAAAAAGTTCGGATTTCGTTCAGCGTTCGGAACCATAGTTTATAGAATTAACGCCCGTCAAGGTGTTTTTTTTATCATAAAATGCTATAATTATTCATGAAATGCCCTAGCTGATTGAACTAAATTTATTTAATATTATGCTAACCGACAAAGAAATAAAAAAAATCAAAGGCTTATCGCAGAGTCAGGCCGAGGCTAGTTTGAAAAACGATGGCTACAATGAATTACCCGGAGAAAAAAGTAAAAACATCTGGCAAATTATTTTTAATGTCATGAAAGAACCCATGCTGCTCTTATTATTGGCTTGCAGCATAATCTATTTTTCCTTGGGCGATACGCATGAAGCTTGGCTACTGTTCGGCGCTATCATTCTAATCATCAGTATAACCATTTATCAAGAAAACAAAACCGAAAAAGCGCTTTACGCTTTGCGCAACCTAGCCAGCCCGCGCGCCCTAGTAATCAGAGACGGCCTGCATAAAATCATTCCCGGTCGCGAAGTGGTTAAGGGCGACTACTTAATCTTAAGAGAAGGCGACCGAGTAGCGGCCGACGGCGTGATTCTTTGGGCCATAAATTTATTTATTGATGAATCAATTCTGACCGGCGAATCAATGGCCGTGCAAAAAATTACCGGGCAGGCCGAGCTGGAAGTCGGCCGTCCCGCCCTGGGCGACACGCCCTTCGCCTATTCCGGCTCGCTAGTTACCGGCGGCCAGGGCATTGTTTTAATTAAAAAAACCGGCCAAGAGACGGAAATGGGCAAAATCGGAAAGATGCTCAATATCATCAAAGAAGAAAGCACGCCACTGCAAAAGGGGGTTAGCGAGATCGTAAAGAAAGTCGCCAGCGTCGGTATAATTCTTTGCTTAACCGTCGCCAGCGTCTATATCTTAAAATTCAACCAAATAACCGATGGTTTACTGGCCGGTCTAACTTTAGCCATGTCGATTCTGCCCGAAGAACTGCCGATTATCTTAACCATCTTCCTATCTTTAGGAGCTTGGCGCATCTCTAAAAAGCAAGTTTTAACTAGAAAGATCAGCGCTGTGGAGACTCTAGGATCGGCTTCCGTGCTTTGCGTGGACAAAACCGGAACTTTAACGCAAAACAAGATGCAGATTGAAAAAATCTTCATCCCGACCGGCAGCGGCAAAACTCAACTCAAAGGCACTTTTTTTGCTACGGCGACTGATCAAACAGATAAAATCAGCCCATCCTTAAACAATATTGCCGAATTCGGATATTTATCCTGCAAAAAGCAATCCTTTGACCCGATGGAAATCGCCATAAAACAATTCAGCGCCAGCGGACTAAAGCTTGAGGATATAGAAAAAAATGAATTACTGCATGAATACCCTCTTTCCCATAAATTGCTGGCCATGGCTAATGCTTGGCGGCGACCAGACAATTCAATTATCGTCGCCGCTAAAGGCGCGCCAGAAGCTATCGCCGAGCTTTGCCGTTTAAACAAAAAACAAACCTCAGATCTTATGAGCGCAGTAAAAACCATGGCTTTAGATAATTTAAGGATCCTCGGTGTAGCCATGGCTAAAATTAAAGACGATAATCTGCCAAAGCAAATAACGGATTTTGATTTTAAATTTTTAGGCTTAGTCGGACTGGCTGATCCTATCCGCGAGTCGGCGCCCTTAGCCATCGCCGAATGCTATGAAGCCGGCATAAAAATTATCATGATTACCGGAGATTATCCGGAAACAGCTAAAAATATCGCGAAGCGCATCGGCTTAAAAAACGCTGACGAAGCCATCACCGGCGAAGAGTTTGATATGATGAGCGACAAAGAATTATTTAAGCGCTTAAAAGATGTGACTGTTTTTTCCCGCATGATTCCAACGCAGAAATTACGGCTAGTCGAAGCGTTGAAAAAAAACGGAGAAATTGTCGCCATGACCGGCGACGGCGTTAACGATGCGCCGGCCTTAAAATCAGCCCATATTGGCGTGGCTATGGGCCAGAGAGGCACCGATGTTTCCCGAGAAGCTTCAGCCATAGTTCTCTTAAATGATGATTTCTCCTCTTTAGTTAAAGCCATTAAGCTGGGCCGCCGCATTTTTGATAATATCAAAAAGGCCGTGGCCTACGTTTTATCTATCCATGTGCCGATTGCCGGAATCTCTCTCATCCCGATTATTTTTAACTGGCCGCTAATTCTCTACCCGGTGCATATAGTGTTTTTCGAGCTGGTCACCGATCCGGTTTGCTCGGTTTTATTTGAGGCCGAACCAGCGGAAAAGAATATTATGAAGCGACCGCCGCGCGGACGGAATAAATCGTTAGTTGACGGCCATATCTTAAAAATCAGCTTAATTCAAGGCTTCATTATTCTCTTGGCTATTTCCCTAGCCTATATCACATCAACCCTGATGGGAAAAAATGAAGGCCAGGCCAGAGCTATAACTTTCGCCAGCTTAATCTTCTCTAATATCTTTCTAGTCTTATCTAATCGATCCTGGACACAAAGCATGTTCCGTTCTTTATTTAAAAAAAATCCCACGGTCTGGTGGATTTTAGGCGGGGCTATTGTCTTACTATTAATAATAAATTTTTCGCCTAGCTTAAACAATTTGTTTAAATTCTCGCTCTTGGGGCCGCTGGATTTAGGCCTGGCTTTCGCCTTTGGTCTAATTAGCATCGTTTGGCACGAAATTTATAAATTTAGACAAAAAGCTGTTTAACTCTTATGCTGAATCCTAGTAAACTGAACTTACCGCTTTTTAGCAGTTCGCTTTATGTTGCCGCGCAGCTAATCGCCAACATACTATCAACAAAAATTGTCGCGCTGCCGATTATCCATTTGGCTGTTGACGGCGGCACTATTATCTATCCCCTGACCTTTACCTTGCGCGATTTAGTTCATAAAACCTGGGGGAAAAAATCATCCAGGCAAATTATCATTATCGCCGCGACCCTCAACGCTTTGATGTTCGCCCTATTTTGGCTAATCGGCAAAATGACGCCCGATCCAAGCTGGCAATTGCAAACGGCCTATGAGCAAATCCTCTTACCGGTTGGCCGAATAGTCCTAGCCAGTATTATCGCTCAAATTATTTCCGAACTCATCGATACGGAAATTTTTAGTTTTGTTTACAAAAAAACCGGCGACTTAACGGCGGTTTTATTTTCCAATCTGGCTGGACTCCTGGTGGATAGCCTAATTTTTACCTTAATAGCCTTCCTCGGCAATTTGCCGATCATTACTGTCGCGCAAATAATTTTCTCTAATATCTTAATAAAATTAATTATCAGCTTCTTAAGCGCGCCGGCCATAAAACTCTTCCCTCGTTCAGTTAAATTTGAAGAAATTTAGACTTTAGAGTATCTCCCCACCGCCATCAAGCTGGCCAAAAAATTAATCAAAGTTATAGCTAAAAATTCTGAACCGAAAATCGCTAAAAAATTACTATTATAATACTCTAGAATATTTATTTCAAAGTCGGAAAAGAAAACCGCTAAATATGGCTGAAGAAAACTCAGGAACGGATAAAGAATAGCGATAATAACCGCCACGCCTAATCCGGCGTAAATGATTCCGGAAATTAAATAAGGAGCGCGGATAAACCAAGTTGAGGCTCCGACTAACTTCATGATGCCGATTTCCCGGCGATGAGTATAAATGGTAACTCCTACCGTATTATAAACCACTAAGGCCGTTATTAAACCGAACAATAAGCTAAGAGCCAGGCCGAGACGAGAAGCTTTGCCGGTCAAATCGTTAATCTTTGCTAAAATGGCTTTATTATCATCAAAGTCCCTTGATTCAATCAGCTGATTGTCCAGTTTATTCAAGCTAACAATTAAATCTTCATAATTATTTATATCCTTGGGCTGGATGACTAGGATCGGCGCTAACGGATTATTCCCTAGCTCCAACAAAGCTTGTAAAATTTCCGGATCATTTTGATGCTTAGCGCGGAAACTTTCCACCGCGGCCTGCTGGGAAATATAGGAAACTTTTTCAACCGAATCAAAGTCGCTGATTTGGCTTTTTAAAGCTAGAATACGGCTCTCCTCGGCATCTGATCTAAGATACAGACTAATATCAATTTTATCCTTAACCGCGCCGATTGCCGATGAACCCAGAACTTTTACTATTAACAGCAAGTTTACCGATAACAAGGCCAAAACTATAATTATTATCGTAATAACCGATAACCAAACATTGCGCGCTAAATCCTGCAGGCTGAATTTTATTACTCTCAAAATTGATAGTAAAAACATAAAGCACGTGTAAATTATACTAATTGAATGGGCTGGATTTGGGTTCTGGTTTATTAAATTTTTGAACGAGGACTGTTTGAGGCTGCCGCAGGCGGGCGAGTTCCGCAGAAGAAAATTTAATAAACCAGAACCCAAATCCCTATTATACTTAAACCTAATCAATTTATAAAAGATACTTCCCTACCGCCTGATCGCCGACAATCAAACCATTTTCAATGGTAATAACTCTCTTTCTCAATTTATTAACCACGTCCCGATTATGAGTTACTAATAATACGGTCGTACCGAACTTATTGATCTTTTGTAAAATTTCAATAATCTCGTCGGCATTAATCGAATCCAAATTACCGGTCGGCTCATCGGCTAAAAGAATTTTTGGCCGATGCACTAAAGCGCGAGCGATAACGGCGCGCTGCTGCTCGCCGCCGGAAACTTCTAAGGGGTAGCGATGCATCTTTTTTTCCAGGCCGACGATTTTTAAAACTTGCGGCACAATGCTATTAACTTTACTCTGCGGCTCGCCGCAGACCTGTAGAGCGAAACAAACGTTCTCAAACAAAGTTTTACGATGCAGTAATTTAAAATCTTGAAAAACTACGCCGATCTGCCGCCGCAAAACCGGAATTTCGGCCGGACCGATATTGGTTATATCCCAGCCGCCAACTATGATTCTCCCCTGGCTAGGTTTTTCCTCCCCTATGAGAATCTTAACCAGCGTAGTTTTGCCCGTACCGGATTGGCCGACTATGGAGACAAATTCTCCGGGCTTAATATGCAAATTAACCTTATATAGAGCTTTGACATCCGGCGGATATATTTTAGTAATATTTTCCAGCTTAATCATAACCAAAGTAAATTCAATTAAAATAAATCATCACCTAATAATTATTGCGCCATTATTTTAAGGCCGTATTTCAAGAGATCTTCGGTTTCGATGAAACTGCGGTCGCGGCTCTCGGCCCCCATGACGACAACAATCACCGGCCGATTCTTACCATCAACCGCCCTGGCCATTAAACAATACTGCGCTTCGTCAAGATAGCCGGTTTTGGACCCCGTAATAGTCAAACTGCTGACTGATATAAGCTTATCCGTATTAATGATTGTATGATCCTCCTTGGTATTCAACGTGGTAAATTTATATTTAGCCATGGTGCTGGCCTTCTGGATAATCGGATTGGCGTAAACCTCTTTAGTTATTATAGCATAATCGTAAGCCGAGCTCACGTTCTCCGGCGACAAGCCGGTCGGTTCAACAAAATGCGTCGACACCGCGCCCCAATTAGCCACCTCTTCATTCATCTTATTTATAAATTCACTCCTGGCCAAACCGCTGGAGCGCACCAAAGTTTCAATGGCGTTATTGGCTGAACCGACTAAAGCCGCATAAAGCAAATCTTCAATTGTCAAAGTATCACCATCGGCTAATTTTAATCTGGCCGATTCCCATTTATTAACATACTCATAATTATATTCCTCATCTTTTACGCTATAAATCGCCATATTATTCAGGCTCGGCCTGGTATCTAAAAAAACCTTAATGGCGACGAGCTTGGTTAAACTGGCTAAAGGTCTGGTGCTAGTGGCATCCTTCTGCCAAAGAATGGCGCCAGTTTGTTCATCCAGGGCGATAGCCGCTTTAGCGGTAATCTGCGGATTAACGCTAGCGCCGGCCTCGTCGATAGCTAGCGTCCGGCCATTCTCCGAAACAATGCTAATCGGTTCAATCCGAACATTAATAATGCCGGCACCCAGCGAGGCGATTTCGGCGAAAGCAACTTTATCTAAATCAATCGCTCGATCAGGGTGCAGTTTTCTTTCCGGACCGAAGTCATTAATTACTACATCGACATGCTTATCATTATCTAGATTATAAACTCGCAATTCTGAACCTTTAGGAAAATCAGGCGAAGCGGCGAAGCGGCCGTTCTTATACTTATACCAACTGGCCTGGCCGATAACCATGGCCTCGGGATTAGCAAAAACCGCGATACGGGCAAAAGGCAGATGGATCAGCGAACGCACAAAAGATTCAGCCGGATAATCTACCGTTGGTAGGGGGCGCCAAGCCGAATAATTCTTGTCATAATAAAAAACTTGCTTATAAAGATTAGAAGCCTGATCATAAGAAAATTGAATATAGAATGGCTTGTGGTCATCGTAAGCTGACTTATTTTTAAATTCGAATTGATAAACATGGCTGATCCTTTCTAGGCGCCAAGGGTCATCAATCGCTTCGTTCAGTTCAACCACATCCACGCCCGTAGCCTCGCTTAAAATTCCCGGGGCTAAAGAAAGCTTTAGGGCATTATCAAAAGCGCTGACCGTATAGCCCTTAGCGATTGTTTTTTTATCCAAATTTATAAAGTAGAAACGATTAGCCGTCGACTCGTCGGCTTCAGCCGCGTAAATAAAACCACCGGCCATTTGAGCCAGCAGCAATATTAGGAAAAAAAATATTATCTTCGCGTATATTTGACTTTGTCTCACCATACAAATATAATTATAGCATAAAAGTTCAAACAATTCATAATTCTTGATTAAATAGACAAAATAACGCCGGCGGGATTAGTACAATGGCAGTACATCTGCTTCCCAAGCAGGAGACGCGAGTCCGATTCTCGTATCCCGCTCCTATGCTTAAAGGATCCGCTTACATTAAAATTCGCGTCGCTGTTCCGCTTGACGCCGCCGCTAAAGTGCGGCAGGCCTTGGGTATGGCCGGCGCCGGCGTTCAGGGAAACTATGAATACTGTAGCGGCTCCATAAGACAAATCGGCCGTTTTCAGCCTAAGGCTGGAGCGCGACCGGCTATCGGTCAAATCGGGACGTTGGAAGAAGTTGAGGAAGAATTAATAGAAGCCATTTGCCATAAGGACATAATAGAAAAGGTTATTGCCGCAATTAAAAAAAATCACCCTTACGAAGAACCGGCTATTGATATTATGCCCAGATATGATATTGTTTAAAAGCAACGCCGATGTAGCTCAGCTGGTAGAGCAATGGTATCGTAAACCATAGGTCGTCGGTCCGATCCCGACCATCGGCTCCAATAAAAAAATCAGCCGGCCCCGGGCCGGCTGATTTTTTTATATCTCTTAATTAGCTAAGATAAAAACCTTGGCTTTAGTTAGCTGCTTTTGAATGTATTGATCTAAAGTCTGTGCTTTGATAAAAATATATTTTAGACCAAGCTGGCCATTTTTATCATCAATTCTCTGGATGATATAATAGCCGTCGGCCTGAGCGATTATTTTGCTGACCTGATTATTGGCTAATCCGGAAACCGTGGAACCAAATTTATCTGCCGCGCTCTTAGAATCGTAATAAGTTCCGCCGTTATACTCGTCGGCATACTTACCTAACGATTCAAATTCGCTCCCTTCGTTTAATAATGCGTTAATTTTATTTATTCTGGATAGACCAATCTGATTGAAATCTTTATCCAAGACATATTTTATAGCCAAGTCTTCTCTAGTAGCATTAACCGGCAATTCATATTTTATACTTAAATCGCGCCAGGCTAGCCAATCAGCTAAGTAAGCTCGTTTGCCGCCCAAATTTAAATTTAAATAATTGCTATCTTTTATTTTTCTAAAATCATTATAGCTAATGATGCCATGGTTAGTTATAACGGCCGGCACCGATAGGTAATTTGCTATTCGACCGGTAAAACCATTATTGAACCTTAAAACTGCTAAACAAAGGATCAAATAAACCACCGCGGAGAAAATAACTGCTAAAGATACTATATAAACAATATGCTTCCTGGCTATTAAATAAAAATTTTGAAACTCTAAAAAAGCTTTTTTTTTAAATTTCCTCCAGGCTTTCTGTCGCCTGATCATTTTCTTTTCTCGAGCCGCCCGCTTTTTCATTTTCATCTCCTCTTTAAGCCTGATTATTTCTTCACGGCGTTTAGCCTTCTCTAAGCGCCGATTTTCCTTAATTCTCCTTTGTTCCGCCCTAGCTATTTCTTCCAATCTCATCTTCTCCGCCCACTGCTTAGACTCTTCAGCTTGCCGAGCGGCCTCGGCTCGGCGCCTAGCTCGCTCGGCTATCTCAATTTGCTTTTTTCTCTCCTGCTTTATTTTTTCTCTCTCCATTTTTATATTTTCCAATCTCCTTCTCTCTTCCTGCTTCCGCCGCTCTTCCTCGTCGTGCTCTTGGCTTAATCGATGCTGCCGCTCCTCTTCTTTAATTCTTCTTCTCTCCTCTTCCTGCCGCCGAACCGCCTCTTTCAACCGTTTAGCCTCCGACTGATCGGACTTTTCCGGATTAACCGGCTGAATTATCGACGCACTCTCCGCCGCTCTAGATCTGGGCAATTCGGCCTTAATTTTGGCCTTCAGGTTACCAGTCTTATTTGCCTTAACGCCATCAACCCTTCTTAGCGGAGAAATATCTGATTTTGAGTCTAGTTTTTCTTTAACTTCGGCCGGATCCTTCTCGCCGATATAGTTTAAAACTATTTTGCGATATTTTTTGACATCATCCGGATTTAATTTTTTTATACCATCTAAGCTTTTTACCATATAACTAAGCTTAAACTAAAAATGAATCTACTTTCTAAAAAAATAATTAAACCATTTTTGAGGATTAGATATCTCTGAATCAGGCACGGCCTTAGCTTTGCCAGGAATATCAAAAATCTGGTCGCCGATTGAAGAACTAGCTTGACTTAAACCATTATCATCAATTTTTATTACCGTTTTTTCTTCGCCCGGTTTCTTCAAATTTAAATTCAGTCTGGCATATTCTTCGACGAATTGATCAGATTCCAAAGAAGAAACAAAATCTTTTAAAGCCACGCCTTTATTCTGCAAGGCGGCAATCTCCTGTTTAAAATCATTAATTTCTTTATTTATCTTATATTGCTTAATCGCATTTTTAGTAAAAGGCCAGCCAACTAAAACAACCACCGCCAGGCCTACCAAAGTTAAAAATTTTTGATTAAAAAATATTCTTGCCAAGCCGCTCTTTTTCCCTTGATTAATCATATTTACGTTCTATAATAATATTATTATACCAGCAATCAGCCAAAATATCAAAAGATAATTCAAATTCAAATAAGCTAAAATAATCCCCGGCCAAATTATTTCTAAAAAAGCGAAGAGCAAGATCGCTCCGCTTAAGCAATAAAACAGTTCCAGCAAAAAATTATAAATAAAAGTTTTCATACTGCTTGCTAAAATATTTTTTTTAATTTTTGCTTTAGGCTGGTGCCGGATAAATCGACCCTGATTTCTTTAATAATCAGCGCGCCTGCCGCCGAATCTTCGGCTTTCAACCCGGGTATGGAAATCAGAAATTGATACTTGCCGTTCTCCTGGTAAGCTTTAGTTAAATCGAATTCAGCGGTAGCCGATTGCCATTCATCAGACTTAGACGGCGCCTGGTAATTAGTTAGAATATAATTTATTTTCTCCTGATTAATATCAATATTGGCGTTGACATCCTTAAAGCGGGGATCTAAGAGACTATCTTCATTCAGACTGAAAACGCCATCACCGGAAATAATAATATCATCTTTAGTCAGTTCTACCTTAATTGGCTCGCCTGGCTGGAGTTTTGGCGAAGCGGACTGGCTCGACGTCTTTAAAGAGAACTGCTGATAAGTTTCGCTAAGATCAAGCGTTTGGCCGCCGACCTTTACCTTACTCTTGCTGGCTGGATTAATAGTCTGCGCGCTAACTAAACGGCTATTAGTATACAGGGTCAGATTCTTTTGGTTGCCCTCAGCCAACCAAACTCTATTAATCAAAGCGAACTGACTCTGCGCGGTTGTTATATTTTTAGTAACAATATCATCATTAGCGATAAAGCTTAGACGATAAACGCCCTCGTCTAAATCGGAAATTTTCAGGCGAGATTGGCGCTCCGAACTAGCGACTAAATCGTCAGCGACGTGCTCAGTTCTAATTAAACCGTCAGCAGAATAAACCTTGATGTCAACCGGATCATTGTCTTTATTAATATTTAGATCAACGAAATCAAAAACATAATCTAAGTCTTCATTCTTAATATAAGTATAAAATTGGTAAGAACCGCGGAAACCATAATTAATAGACTGCTTCTCTTTAGCCGGGCTGTATTTATCAAGTAAAAATTTATTTTTCAAACTATAATCATACAAAGCGATCTCCTCATGGGCCGGCAAATTGCTTAAAAACTCCTCCACCGTGTCATATTCTCTTTCACGCTCAATTAATCGCCCGCCTGTTTGGCCATAAACAACCGGCCAGACTAAAGCCAATTGATCAATAATTTTATTTTGTAGCGGCTTTAAATCATAACTCCAGGCGATTTTATCATTTAATAAACCAATCTCAACCACCGGAAATTCTGTGGTATTTTTAAATTTTATAGTCACTTTAGCCCGTTCAAACCTTCTGGGCGGACGCAGGGAAAAATAAACCGGATCGCCCTTGGCTTCAGCCTGGCCCTGGCTAAGAACAACTCTTTCGGCCGGCGACAGCTTACCGATAAAAAAACTGGGCTTAATAAAATCATAAATATAGCTGATCCGGCCAGATGGGACGATCTTTAAATAAGTAAACCAGCTTAAGACAACGGCTAAAATTAGCCATAAAGCTACTCTGATCATGATTATATTTCTTTTAGACATCATTTAAATTTTTATTACAGGCTAGGCAGCCGTCTGGATTAATAATTTTTTGAAACGAGGACTGTTTGAGGCCGCCGCAGGCGGACGAGTTCCCTGCCTGCCGGCAGGCAGGCGCAGTAAGAAAATTACTAATTCAGACGGCTACCTTTTAGGTTATTCAAAATTTTTAAATATTCATCGGCCGTATTCCGCCAGTTGAATTTTTTCACCTGTTCCAGGCCGCGCGCAATTAATCTATTCCTTAAGCCTTTGTCGGTTAAAATTTCTGCCATAGCCCGAGCCATATCGTTAATATTATAAGGATCAACCATCAACCCGGCATCACCCACGACCTCGGGCAAACTTGAAGCAAAGCTAGCTATTACCGGACAGCCGGCCGCCATGGCTTCAAGCGGTGGAAAACCAAAACCTTCGTAGAAAGACGGATAGACGAACGCCGAAGCTAAATTATATAAATAGACCTTATCTTCCCCGGCCACATAGTCTAAAAATCTAATATCATTTTTAAACTCAGACTGCTCCCATTTTTTATAAATATTATTGCTTCTCCAGCCTCGACTGCCGGCGATTATTAATTTATAATCTCGCAGTTCGTAATTTTTAATTCGTAATTGATTGTATGCCCCGATTATGCCTTCTACGTTTTTTCGCGGCTCAACCGTGCCTAAATATAAAATAAATTTATCCGGTAAACCATGCTTATTTTTTACTTCGACTAGCTTAGCCGCTTGATCATCGCCCAACTTTCTATATTCTTCTCCGATACCGGAATAAATCACTTTAATTTTATCCGGGCTGATGCTGCAAAGCTCCAAGATATCCCGCTTGGTATTTTCGCTCACTGCCACTACCAGAGAAAAGCGCTTAATCATTTTTCTTACATTGACCATTCTATGCCAAAAATTCTTGCGCCAGCTAAAAAATTCTCCGTAGCGCAAGAAAGATAAATCATGAACCGTAATTAAACTCTTAGCGCCCTGGGACAAGCCGATAAAATTAATATGGGGCATGAAAAATACATCGGCTTCCAATTCTTTATCAATCTTCGGCGAATTAAAAATCTTAAAATAAAAATAATTTAAAATCTTATTCGGATAATTATACTTAATTAGCCTAACATTTTTTTTAGCAAACTCTGGGACATTCGGGCAATCGCCGAAAGAATTATAAAAAAACCGGTACTCGTTTATCGTATCCAGCTCTAACATGCGCTTAAGCAAATTCAAAGTGTATTCGGATACGCCGCTATATCGCGCATCCATTAAAGTTCGTATGTCAACGCCGATTTTCATAATTTTGCCTGAAGCGAAAGCAATGAAAACGTAATCATTCCCATTGTCGAACTAATTAAATTATACCTATTAGGCAAGCCGACCGCTATGCGATTTAAAGTTGTTATATTCCTTCTCTATAAATTTACCGATCCCCTCTTTAAATTTAGCTAAACTAAACTGCTCGGCATGCTGTTTAATAATTCGCGGGTCGAACTTAGCCGCCTCAAAATTATTAAGCGCCTGCACCAGGCTAGCCGCAGTCTGTGCATTAAAAAATATTCCGCTGACACCATCTTTCACAGTTTCTAACGCTCCGCCGGAGGCATAAGCAATCACCGGCCTGCCGGAAGCCATGGCTTCAACCGCAGTAATGCCGAAATCCTCTTCTTGGGGATTTATAAAAGCCAAAGATTGACTATATAATTCAGCTTTAGCTTGATCGTCGACTCGGCCCAAGAATTCAATGTTTTTATGCCCTCGCGCCAGATTTTTTAAGCGCTCTAAGTCAACGCCATCGCCAAAAATTTTTAATTTCTTTTGGGTCTGTTTAAAGGCCTCGATAACTAAATCCACTCTTTTATAAGGCGCTAATCGACCGCCAATTAAAAAATAATCGCCCAGCTCATTAGAAATTTTAAATCTCTCCGTTTCCACCGGCGGATAAATTACGACCGATTCCCGCCTATAATATTTTGAAATCCTTTGAGCCACAAAATGAGAATTAGCGATATACTTATCTACCCGATCAGCCGCCAGCTTATCCCACATCCTAATATAGTTTAGCACTAGGGATATGACTTTTTTAAAATACTTGTTATATTTTAATTCTTCAATATATTCATGAGTATCGCTCCAAAGATAGCGCGTCGGCGTATGACAGTAGCAGATATGCAGAGTCTGGCTTGAGGTAATTACGCCTTTGGCAAACGAGCTGGAATCGGAAATGACCAGATCAAAATCAGATAAATTAAAAAACTCCACCGCCATAGGCATGAACGGCATGTACCATTGATAATGCGAGATGCCGCCGGGCAATTTCTGGATGATTGAAGTGCGAATCTCCCGATGCCGATAATACTTATCGGCATATTTTTTTTCATAAAGCAAAGTAAAAATCGGCGCCTCCGGATATAAATCAGCTAAAGCCTTTAAAACTCTTTCGGCTCCGCCGTCTTGGGCTAAATGATCATGAATTAAAGCTATTCTCATGTTTAAAAATATTCTATTAATGCTAATAATTTTTTATTATTCTACTTGCCTCTTCCTAAAAACCGCTAAAGGAGTGCGGAATAAAATGCTTAAGTCCAAATTAAGCGACCAATTTTCAATATAATAACTGTCCAATTTGACTTCATCCTCAAAGCTTAGGTCGCTCCGGCCGGAAATCTGCGCCAGTCCGGTTAAGCCAGGCTTAACCGTCAAAACTTTTTTGTGATGCCGTTCGTATTTAGCCACTTCCCTGGGCTGATGCGGCCGCGGACCGACTAGGCTCATCTGACCGATTAAAACATTAAATAATTGCGGTAATTCATCCAGGCTCCAGCGCCGGATAAATTTACCTACTCCGGTTAGGCGCGGATCATCGCCGATTTTATAAACCGGTCCGGCTTTAGTATTTCTTTCTTCAATCAATTTCTTCTCAAACTCTAAAGCCTCGTCTCGACCATATTCTTCGCCGACACAATGCTGATAAATCATCGAGCGGAACTTAAATAGTTTAAAAGTGCCATTTTTTAAAACTCGCTCGTTTTTGTAAATCACCGGCCCGCGCGAATCCAGCTTAATTACTAAAGCGATGATAATTAGCAACGGGCTTAAGATAATTAAAAGAAATGAAGCTAAAACAATATCAAATAATCTCTTAATAATCTTACCCCAGCCGTCCAGAGGAGTTTCCCTGACTAAAACTATAGGCAGGCCGGCAATCTCCGCCACTTCAGTTTTTAAAACTTTAGCGCCCAATAAATCAGCCACATACTTAAAAGTAATATGATTGACGTCGGCGAAATCAAACAAACGCAGCATCTCAGCCTTGCTTAAATTAGGATCGCTTTGCACGATTTCATCGATTTGATTAGCCTTTAGGTACTCACCTATTTCCCCTTCCGACTCCAGACTAAAATCATCAAGATGCTTAACGATCTCATAGCCTAAATTCTTACGACTGGAGAATTCATGAATGAGAATATCCGCGGTCTTACTATTGCCAATTAAAACTATCTTATGTACGCCGATACCATGGGCTAAGAGAATCCTTTGAATTAACCTAATAATAATCCTGGCCAAGCTGATATAAGCTATGGCAAGAGCCCAGCCGGCCAAAACGATGAAGCGGGAGGAAAAAAGCTCGCGAAAAACAAAAATCAAAACCACCACTAACATCAATCCGGTTGAACAGGCTAAGACCACCTGATAAAATTCATGGCCCAAACCCCTAAAACCTTTAATATTATAAAGTCCGGCCAAAGCAAAAATTACCAGCCAAGCCGCGGCTATCAGCAATAAAATTTGAAAATACTCTCTGAACGGCAAATTAAAAATTACCGGCCTGATTTCAGTCGCCAGGGCGGTAAAACGAAGATAATAAGCCGAGATACCGGCTAAAATTATCATGATAAAATCCAGCGGTACCAGAAGAAAAGAAAAAATAAGTTCTGATTTTTTCATAAACGATATTATAGAGGAAGCTGGCTGGAATTATTAATTTTTGAAGTGAGGACTGTCTGAGCGAAGCGAGTTCCGCAGCGAAAAGATTAATAATTCCAGCCAGCTTCACAAAATATCTATATCCCACTAATATCAGGGCAAGCTGTAAGCCGGATTCTGTTCCGCTTTTTAAGCGGAGATAATCATCTATCTGGGCCGGTCGTTGCCAACCGGCTCAAGCGAGCCACTTTTCCTTGCGCGCGCAAAAACGCGCGCAGTTTGCTCTTGCTCCAGGCAGGGTTTACCGTCTAATGTTGTCACCAACTTAGAATATGCCTAACCTAAGTTATTCGGATATCCCACATAACTTAAACCTGACATAACTTTTCACCTTTCACTTCGCTAGAAGCGAAGTTAGTATTGTCTCTGTGGCACTTTCCCTAAGATTACTCTTGATGGCCGTTAGCCATTGCCTCTTTTAGCACCGAAGTACTTTTGGAGTCCGGACTTTCCTCGCTGTTTTAGATTAAATCTAGAAATAGCGCGATCATCCGCTTACCCTGATATTAGCGAAATATAAAGGAACAAATTATAAAAAAATACTACCATTAAATAAGAAAAAAGTCAATTTTTACAATAAAAAAACCGCGCACTGAATCCAAAAGAATTCTCATGGCGGTCTGAACGAAAATACGGCCGTTGCGAAGGTTATTCATCGCCCCGCTAGAAGATGGCGCGCCAGCCTATCGGGCTCAAGATGAGAACGGCTAAGGTGATGAAGAATAATCCGACCTTAATCAGCATGCCCGGCGTCTCCTCAGTGAAGACCCCCATAAGCTTCTTCCCGAATTTGCTGTAAGTCGCTCTGTGTTTTTCTTGAAGGCCAATCACCAAGAAGATGATTCCGATCAGCAGAAGGATCGGGCCAACGACTAGGCTTATAGTTCTAAATGTGTCCATAATCTTGATACGGTTTGTTGTTTGTTCGAAGGTTCGGTTACCCAACGAAAAGAACTTACCATTAAGCGAAAAAAAAGTCAATTTTAAACGCGCCGACTTCCTTTGACAAAAAATCGGCTGATATGTTAAGGTATTAGCTAAGATAGCTCTTTAAAACCATGGCTATGGATTTGTGAACTGCCTTAAGTTTCTTAAATCCAGGAAACTCAAGGCAGTTCACATAATCGCCAACCAATAACAAACCAAAAACCATGCAAACTACTACTAAACCTGCTCCTTCTCCTATCTTTCATTGCTTTGCGGAGCTGATCATCCCGGTCAACGCCGTAAGCACGAACATCCAACGAGGTCTTTACGCTGCCGGCCACTACCAACACATCACCGATGAAACGGTGAGACTACAACAAATCAATAGAGAGAGACAACTGCAAGTCTGCTGTCTCAATCGAGGCATTGATGGGGCTATCCTCAGCCGAACTCTCAATGAGTTAGGCAAACGGCTCTGTCGGGAGGCCCCCAACCTGCTCTTAGGGCTTACGGCGCGAATACCAAGAAGCGAGATGCCGCCGGCCTTTCGTGACAAAGATATCGTCGCAGCTGAAGATAACGCAAACGCGATTTTCTTAGACGGATACGGACACCCCTGTTTCCTATTCGTTCAATGCCACGGTGAAACAAACTACCGGCTTAACCTGGTAAACGTGGAAGGACCTTTTACTCCCAGCTACGCTTACTTGGTCGAGGACATACCGACGACGGGATAAACGGCCTTAAAATCGCCCCCTAACTTTCTTCCAACCCCTGGCGCTTCATGTGTCCAGGGGTTTTTATTTATAAAACACCGGGAATTAGCCCGGTGCAAAAATACTTGGTGGACACAGCAGGACTCGGACCTGCGGCCTTTCCGATGTGAACGGAACGCTCTAACCAACTGAGCTATGTGTCCTGATTTTATTTTCCCGCCTTATCTAAAGCTAAGTTGACCAATTTATCAGCCAACTCATTTTTTTCGCGGCGGATATGTTTAAAAATAACCTTTTTAAAACCCAGGGTCAAGTTATATGCCTGAACGAATAACGATGCTAGACCTTTATCTTTAACCTTATATTGCCGGTTAAGCTGCTTGACTACCAGTTCACTATCTAAGAATACTTCAATCTCTTCGGCGCCTAATTCCTTGGCCTTAGCTAAAGCGGTAATTAAAGCCTGATATTCGGCCTGGTTGTTAGTAGTTTCGCCGATATACTTAGAAATTTCTTCTACTGAATTCCCTTGCTCATCTAAAATAACGCAGCCGATACCAGCCGGACCGGGATTACCGCGCGCGCCGCCGTCAGTATAGATTGTTAACTTTTTGCACTTCATAAATAAAAATAAATATTATGGCGGGCGGCTGGAATGGGTGATTTTTGAAGTGAGGACTGATCGTAGTTAGAGCAGACAGATTTGGTTCTTGAGCGCATATGAAATCGTAGTGATTTTCGCCAGTAATCTGGCGAAAATCGCCCGAGATTAATCTTAAGCGAAAGGACCGAATCTATCTGCTCTAGCCAAGCGCCGATTAAATTATATTAAACACAGGCCCTCATATAAACAATCTTCATCTGCGCCGAACGCCGGCCGTTAAATTCATTAAATTCCAAATAATAAACCAGGTCAACCTTATCCCCTATTTTATAATTTTTAAAATTTTCCGACTGGTTAAAAGCCAGCGCCCATAACTTACCGAATCTGAATTTCACATGCTGGGAAGCCGCGCCCATGTTCATTTTATCCATTATTACTAAACAGCGGCTTAAAAATTTCGGTTTCTCATTAGCTTCGCCATATGGTTCAAATTTCTCCAAACCTTCCACCAGCTCATCATTCACTTCGGCTAAATCAATCTCGGCATCAATTAAAATTTTAGAGACTAACTCAACTTTGGCCAATTCTGAGGCGGCTATAGTCTTTATCTTATCGGTAAAGGCGGCTAGGTCTTTTTGGGATTTTAAAGTAAACCCGCAAGCCGCGGCATGACCGCCAAACCTTTCCAGGTGTTCACTCAATTTTTCAATCTGCTTAATAATATTAAATTCTTCAATACTCCGGCCCGAGCCCTTAATCTCTTTGCCGAATTTAGTAATAACTAGGGCCGGACGCGAATAAGCTTCGCAGAGCCGCCCGGCCACCAATCCCATAACACCTTCCGGCCAGGATTGATTATCCGTTTCGCCTAAGTTTGGGCAGACCACGACTAAAATTTTATCAGCCAGCATCCTCTCTTCAATCATTTTCTTGGCATAGGTAAATATTTCCTCGGTAATTTTTTGCCTGGCTTGATTTTTCTCGTTAAGCTGATCGGCAATTTTTTTGGCTTCCGCCTTATCCTTGGTAATCAATAACTCGTAAGCGGTATTAGCATGATCCATCCGGCCGGCCGAATTCAAGCGCGGCGCTATCTGCCAGCCGATCTGCCAACTCTTAATCTCTTTGCTACCGTTAGCGTCAATTTTGGCGGCCCTAATTAATTCGTTGACGCCCAATCTTTTACGCTGGTTGATAATTTTTAATCCCTGCTTTACCAAGTACCTATTTTCTCCAATTAAATCCACCATATCAGCCACCGTACCGATAGCGACTAAATCTAAAATTTTTTCTTCTAATTTAAGCTTAGCGTCTTCAGCCAACTTAGAAGATTCTATGATGGCTTTGGCGAATTTAAAGGCCACGCCAACTCCGGCTAAGTGCCGGTAAGGATAATGACTGTCGGCTTTAGGATTAATGATTAAACATCCGGGCCGGTCGCTTTTTTCGGGCGGCGGCTCATGATGATCGGTAATAATTATATCTAAACCCGAATCTTTAACGTAAGCAACCTCGGCTTTATTGCGAATGCCGTTGTCGACCGTAATAATCAATTTAGCTCCGCTCTTGGCCAGCTCGGCAATGGCTTTTTTATTTAAGCCATAGCCTTCGGTAATTCTGGCCGGGATGTAAATATTGGTCTTAGCTTTTAAAATACTTAGAGTTTCCGCAAGCACGGCGGTAGCCGTTACTCCGTCGGCATCATAGTCGCCATAAATCACTATTAGATTCCCGGCCCTGATATGTTCAATCGTCAGTTCTACGGCTGCGCGCATATCGCGGAACAAAAACGGATCGGCTAAATCATCTTTAACCGAATTAAAAAAAGTCTCAATTTTTTGTTGAGTAATTAAATTTCGATTAGCCAACAGTTGAAGAATGATCCTGTTATATGCGGTGTGTTGTTTAATAAAATCATCCTGAACCGCCGGCTTGACTTCCCATTTATTTGACATAATCATATTGGCGACAGGCATAAATTATTAATTTTTTCGCTGCGGAACTCGCTTCGCTCAAGCAGTCCTCACTTCAAAAATTAATAATTTATGCCTGTCGCCTGTATAATAGTAGAGAACTAAAAAAACGAACCCATGGTCCAGGCCAGCATGGAAAAAATAACCATAATACTTATAACAATCCAAACTACCTTCTGAAAAGGTTTCTTTTTCATATTTATCTCTTTAATAATTTAACAAAAATATCCGAAGGAATTTCCACGCTGCCCTTGCCGTGCGCCTCCATTTTCTTCTTGCCTTTTTTCTGCTTGGCCAATAATTTTTTCTTGCGCGAAACATCGCCGCCGTAAAGCTTAGCCGTCACATCCTTTTTCATGGCGGAAATTCTTTCGGCGGCAATAATCTTTCCGCCTAAAGCCGCCTGCAGCTTAATAACAAACATTTGCTTAGGCAGAGTTTCTTTTAAAGTTGTCACCACTTCTTTGCCGCGGCGAAAGGCTTCGTCCGCATAAACGATCATGGCCAATGATTCAACTATATCCTCAGCCACTAAGATGTCCAATTTTACCACGTCGGCTTTACGATAGCCAAAAAAATCATAGTTAATTGAAGCATAGCCCGAGCTGGCGCTTTTGACTTTATCATAAAAATCAGTCAGGATAGCGGCTAAAGGAATTTCATAATGCAAAATTACCCTGGTCTCATCAATATACTCGGTATTCTTATAAAGCCCGCGCTTTTTCTGGACTAAATTTAAAATCGCTCCGATATATTCCTTTGGCGCGACGATATCAAGCTTTACCCAGGGCTCTTCGATATTGTCAATGGCCGACGGATCAGGTAATTTTTGCGGGCTGCGAATTATCAATTCTTCATCGTTCTTTTTAAGTACTTTATAAGCGACGCTGGGGATAGTAACAATCAAGCCAAGGTTATACTCTCGCTTCAAACGTTCCTGGAAAATTTCCAGATGCAGGAGGCCTAAAAAGCCGCACCTAAAACCAATACCTAAAGCTTCGGAGTGCTCCGGCTCGTAAATTAAGGCTGCGTCATTAAGTTTTAACTTAGCCACCGCTTCTCTTAATTCGTCGAATTCATTGCCCTCGCGCGGAAAAATTCCGGCGAAAACCATGGGTTTGACTTCGTTATAACCCTTAAGCGGCTTGGTTTCCTTACTGTATTTCTGCCAGGCCACGGTATCGCCCACGCCGCATTCGCTAACGTCTTTAAAACCGGTAACAATATAGCCGATCTCTCCGGTTTTCAATTCATCTTTAGCTAAATACTGCGGCTTAAAAACGCCGACTTCTAAAACTTCACTTTGGGCCTTAGTCGCTAGAAGAGTAATTCTATCGCCTTTCTTTAAGTGGCCCTCAAAAATCCTAACATAAGCCACCACGCCGCGATATTCATCGTAAGTTGAGTCAAAAATTAAAGCCCGTAAAAATTCCTGACCCGGCGCCTCCTTGGGCGGCGGCACGCGGTCAATCACTGCCTGTAAAATTTCACTTACGCCCTGGCCGGTTTTACCTGAAGCCCGAATAATTTCCTCGGCTCGGCAGCCTAAGAGCTTGATAATTTCCTTTTCGGTCTTAAGAACATCCGCCGCCGGCAAATCAATCTTATTAATCACCGGGATAATAGTTAGGTTCTGCTCCAGCGCCAAATATAAATTAGCCAGAGTCTGCGCCTGGATGCCTTGGGTTGAGTCCACTAATAAAACCGCGCCTTCAACCGCGGCTAAACTGCGCGAAACTTCATAAGCAAAATCAACATGCCCGGGTGTATCAATCAAGTTTAAAGAATGATTTTTATATTCCATCCTTACCGGCTGCAGCTTAATGGTAATGCCTCTCTCCCGCTCTAAGTCCATCTGATCTAAAACCTGCTCTTTCATTTTCCGCTTCTCTACCGTACCGGTTATTTCCAGCATGCGATCGGCCAGAGTGGATTTACCATGATCAATATGGGCGATAATGCAAAAATTTCTAAGATTGGTCATAATAATTATCTTTTTGAAAAACATAACCCGACAACTTGCCGGGCCGTAACTACCATAATCCTACTAATTTTTTAAAGTTTGGTCAAATTACTTAAAAAAACACGGCTGCCTGATAAGCGCCGTGCTGAAACGACCTAAGTGCTCAAAGGAGCACCCCTCCCCATTTAGGGCCTGCCGGTTGCGTAACCCATAACCCCCTGGCCGCGCAAGACTCTCTCCAACTCTCCGTTGAGTACAAGCGCCTTTTCTTCGCGCGCCTTGATATCCATCGGATCTGGCGGCGATTGCGGCGGAACCACCGCGGCTCCTTGATCGTTGACGATTAAAAGTCCCTCTTTTACTGGTGTTCTTGTCATGCTGTTTTTTGGTCTTGGTTGTTTGGTTTAGTTTGGACAAATTCATTACACAGCCCAGCGAACTCGCCAGGCCGGCACATGCTCTTGCTGGCACTCAAAAACTAGCCGATAATACTCTGCCTGCCGCTTAAATACGCAAGTACGCGGCGTGCACCTAGTAGCGTGGTTAGGATTCTGGCAGCCTCCACAATCGTCCAATACGTCATCCGGAGGCGGAGTGCCAACCTTGTGCAGCTCGCGCAAGAGGCGACGAAAGCTTGAATTGAATGTCATCCGAGCGACTATCCGCCTTAGCCAGATTATCAGAGCGAAAATCAGACAGACGGCGATTGCAATGACGGCGAGCGCCACTAAGACCGAAACCCAAACGGGCGAAAGTGCCAACAAGGCCAAAATAATGGCCAGCTTAGACCAACGTTTGCTTTTCATGGAGTTCCTTTCTCTATTGGTTTTTGTTAAACAGTGAATATGGCAATTTACAGAAATTTTTAATTTAAAAATCTCTAGAAACTGCCATAATTTACTTATTTAACAAGATTTCAAAGTGCGTAATCAATTTAAATTTATATCGCAAAAATCTTACTATGTCAAGCTGCGCTACGGACCCTTAGATTCCCCTAGCCTCGCCCTGGTCCGATGCCGCCAGCTTCTTAGCCGGCCAGCGCCGCTTTAAAGACGAGTAGAAATTAAATAACTCTTCGCTGCGTAAAATCCAACAAACTAACAAATAAATTAACAAGCCGGAAAGAGCAGCGACTAAACCTTGAGTTAAAACTCCTAAGAATCGAGTCATGTCAATCTGGGCGCCGACAAGCAATTTCACGCCCTGAACGGCTACCCCGGCCGCTAGAGCGGCTAAGGAAAATTTTATGGTGGAAATAAAAATTTTGCCTTCGTCGATGCGGCCGATCTCCAAGCTTAACCACAACCAAAGTAAAATTAGATTGATTATGCTAGCCAAGGAAAAAGCTAAAGCCAACCCGGCCACGCCGAGGCGACCAGACAGCCAGATTGATAAAAGAATATTGCAAACTGCCGCTACTAAACCGATAAAGAACGGAGTTTTAGAATCGTGGCGGGCGTAAAAAGCGCGGACTAGGAGCGGAATCAGGCCTTGGGCAAAAAGCGACAAGGAGAAAAAACCCAGAGTATCAATAGTTAAAATCGTGTCCTGCCAATCAAATTGGCCGGTGCCTAAAATAACTCTGATAATCTGCGCGCGCAAAGCCAGAAGAATTATCGTCGCCGGAATAATGAAGAATAATATCTGCCGGACGGTCGCCGAAATATCTTTGACTAAATTCTTTTTGTCAAAAGCCGAAGCCGACATGGCCGGAAAGGCGACGATAGCGAAAGATATGCCGAAAATTCCCACCGGGAAAGACTGCAAATTATTGGCCAAGTTGAAAACCGTCAGCGAGCCGCTGGATAAGGTTGAAGCGATAATGGTAATGACCACTAAATTAAGCTGTGAAATGGCTAAACTCATGGTCCGCGGCACCATCATCAGCCAGATTTTTATCACTTTGGGGTTCTTAATGTCAAAACTGAATCTATATTTAAAGCCTAGCTGGATTAGGGCCGGAACTTGCACTAGCATATGGGCGGCGGCGCCCAAACAAACGCCCCAAGCCAAACCGTAAACTCCCCAGATTGGCACTAAGTATAAAGCGCCGATAATAATACCGATATTATAAAAAATCGGCGACAGAGAATAAACAAAAAATCTTTTAAATGACTGTAAGACTCCGCCAAAAATACTGGAGATACCTAAGAAAATCGGCGAAAGAAACATGATCCTTGATAAAGAAGCAGTTAAAGCGATTTTTTCCTGGCTAAAACCAGGGGTAATTAATTTCATAACTTGCGGCGCAAAAATTACGCCTAAACCGCAAAGTATTAAGAGAGCCACGCCTAAAATATTCAAAATATTGCTGGTCAGCTCCCAGGCCTCATTATGATCATCACCGAACAAGGAGCGGACCTTAGCCAGAGGATTTTTAATGAGCGAGGTGAAAATTGGAATAAAGCCGGCCGATAAAGCGCCGAGAATAAGCAGATTAAAAATCAAATCTGGAATACGAAAAGCCGCATAATAAATATCTAAGCTGTCGCCGGCGCCGAATTGGCCGGCTAAAATTCGATCGCGGAAAATACCTAAAAAACGGCTGATCAGAGAGAAGCCGCCGACTAAAACTGCCGCCATGGTAATGCTATTAACTTCGCCGTTAAATAAACGCTTTATCATAGATAATAAATTGCGCCAGTCAATTTATTTACTTTAATGCGAGCATAGAAAAATTGAGGGATAAATTTACTTTAAAATTTCCTTACAAACATTTTGTTCGGTCGCTTCCCATCAAAATTTTGTTAGAAATTTTAAAGTAAATTCCGAAATTTTTCGTGGCGAGTCTTAAAGCAAATAAATTGATTGCACTCCCTACTAAATCTTAATTAACTCTTTCACTTCTCTGGCAATCATCAATTCTTCATCGGTTTTAATTGCCAGCATCGGCAACTTACCTAAGCATTTTATTTTTTGCATGACCTGATTGCGCGTCAGCGGGTTGCCCGCGCCCACGCTGCCGGTAAAAATAATACCGTCAACCTTGCCGCTAAGCTCGGTCCAATAAGCGCCGATATACTTTATTAGCCGGCCGATAAATAAATTAAAGGCTAACTGCGCCGCCGGATCACCCGAAGAGACTCGTCCTAAAAGTACCTGATAATCAGTCAGGCCGGTAAGACCCTTGATGCCCGACTGCTTATTCAATAAATTATAAAGCTCGTCAACTTTAGCCTGATTAATTTCTCCGGGCAGACTGGCTAGCAATTTAAAAATTATTCCCGGATCTAAATCCCCCGCTCTGGTCATCATAATCAACCCCTCTAGGGGCGTAAAGCCCATGGACGTATCAATCGGCAAGCCGTTTTTTATGGCGGTGATAGAGCAGCCGCCGCCTAAGTGGCAGCTAATCAAATTTATTTTGTCAACTTTTTTCTTTAACAGCCGCGCGCCTTCTTGCGTGACAAATTTATGGGAGATGCCATGGAAGCCGTAGCGATAAATATTATAATTTTCTGCCAGTTCAGTCGGCAAAGCGTAAATTCTGGCCGTCTCCGGCAAGGCGGAATAAAAAGCCGTATCAAAAACCGCGATCTGTTTCACCTGCGGTAAATAAGCGGTGGCCGCTTTGATGCCGGCCAGATTATAAGGATTATGCAGCGGCGCTAAATCATTGTATTGCTCAAGCTCAAAAAAATTTTTATCATTAATTACCAGCGGTTTAAAAAATTTAGGCCCGCCATGCACCACCCTGTGCCCAACGGCCTCTAAATCTCTTAAATCGCCAACTTCCCTTAATAAAAACTTTAAAGCCGTCAGATGATCTTTGACATTCTGAATATTGCCCTGTTTGATTTCTTTCTCCTTTTCACCGATTAATTTGTATTTAACCGAAGTTGACCCGGAATTTATGGCTAAAATTGACATATAAAATCTCTATTTGCGGCTTATGAAGAAACTATATTAAACTCCGCCCAGTCATTTCTGGCGGCTTCTTAATGCCCATGATTTTAAGAATCGTCGGCGCTATATCCGAGAGCATGCCTTGAGGCTTGACTAAACTTAAATCTCCGCCTGGCGCATCCTGCGAAAATAGGCTCTTGCCTTCATAATCCTGGCCGATGATCAAAAGCGGCACCGGGCTGGCTGAATGTTCTTTGTCTATCATGCCGGTCTGCATATTAAATAGGCCTTCGGCATTGCCATGGTCAGCGGTAATTAATAATACGCCGGATTGGCTAAGAACCGACTTAACGATTCGACCGACGCATTTATCTACCATCTCAACGGCTTTAATCGTGGCTTGCAAATCGCCGGTATGGCCAACCATATCGGCGTTGGCGAAATTTATTAAAATAAAATCATAGCTGTTTTTTTCAACCGCCTCGACTACTTTATCAGTTACGCCTTGGGCGGACATCTCCGGCTTCTCCGCGTAGCTGGAAACCGGCGGCGAAGGAATTAAAACCTGATCTTCGCCTTCTGATTTTTTCTCCTGGCCGCCATTAAAAAAATAAGTTACATGCGCGTATTTTTCAGTTTCCGCAATTCGCAGCTGCTTTAAGCCGGCCTGGGCTAAAACTTCGCCCAGAGTATTTTTAATAATTTCCGAAGGAAAAACCACGGCCATGGGCAGATTAGCTTCATATTCAACAAAGCCGGCAAAAAAAATGTTCAAATATTTTTCCCGCTTAAATTTTTCAAAACCCGGTAAAATAAAGGCTTTAGTTAGCTGACGCGCCCGATCAGGACGATAGTTAAGAAAAATTACGGCGTCGTCGTCTCCGATTGTAGCTACCGGCTGGCCATTTTCCGTTATAACCGTCGGCATAAATTCTTCGTCGTAAATCTTATGTTTATAGCTTGCTTCAATGGCTTTTTCCGCCGACTCGCTCTTTTCGCCTAAACCAAGGGCCATGGCATTATAAGATTTAGCCGTCCTGTCCCAGTGATTATCCCGATCCATGGCGTAAAAACGACCGTGCAGAGAAGCAATCTTGCCGTTTGATCCGGCTAAAGACTTATTGACCTCCTGAATAAAATTTAGCCCGGAATTAAATGGCGTATCGCGACCGTCTAAAATCGCATGGACATAGAAATTATTTATCTGATTTTCTCGGGTCATGTTTATAAGAGCCGCTAAATGCTCTATTGAGGAATGGACACAGCCGTTGGAGGCAAGGCTAATAAAATGCAACTTTGATTTCTTAGCCTTAACCTGCTCCATAGCTTTAAGCAAAACTTTATTTTGATAAAAACTGCGGTCGGCAATAGCCTTATTAATTCTTGGCAGGTTCTGATAAATAATCCTGCCCAAACCTAAATTAAGGTGGCCGACCTCGCTGTTGCCTGATTCACCCCAAGGCAAACCTACGCCCTCGCTTGAAGCCACTAAAGTAGCGGAAGGATACTTAGCCAAATAATTCTTAAAATTCGGCGTATCAGCTAAACTAATAGCGTTGCCGGCATAAGGAGTGGCTACTCCCCAACCGTCAAGCACTATTAAAACTATCGGCTTAGGTCGTGTTGATTTTTCTTTATTAACCATGGTAATTAATATTAAATTAGCAAACTTTTTCCGGTCATGGCCTTTGGCTTAGGTAGGCCAAGCAAGGATAGAATCGTTGGCGCGATATCGCCCAGAATTCCATCGCTCCTTAACTTAATTTTATTTTGCAGATGATTGTTAACGATGATAAAAGGCACGGGATTAGTCGAATGTTCGGTATCAATCTCTCCGGTTTTTAAATTAATCATCTCTTCAATATTGCCGTGATCGGCCGTCACTAAAACCGTGCCGTTAGCGCGTAAATAAGCCTCCACGATTTTCCCCAAATATCCATCAACTTCATGACAGCATTTTATTCCGACCTGTAAATTTCCGGTATGCCCGATCATGTCGGGGGCGGCGAAATTTAAAACCGTAAAATCGTATTTTTTCTCAGCTAAATTATTTATAACCTCCTTGGTCAAATCAGCTGAACTCATGGACGGCGTAGTATCATAGGACTTAACATTCGGCGAAGGCACGACTTGCCTAAATTCGCCGTCCACCGGATCAGCATAACCGCCATTAAAAAAGTAGGTTACATGGGCGTATTTCTCCGATTCGGCGATATATAGTTGCGATAAATCCTTAAGTGCTAACGGCAAGGTTTCTTTTAAATCAATGCTTGGATAGGCAGTTAAAATACTATCTAAATCCGGGCCGAAATCAGTCATAGCTACAAACAATAAATCTTTTAAAACTTTTTTTCTTATAAACGAACCAGGATTTGATTTAGTAAAATCCCGCCGCACAAAAACTTTGGCAAACTGCCTGGCTCGATCCGATCTTAAATTAAGAAAAATAACGCTATCGCCATCGCTAATCCGAGGCAGCGGCTTGCCATTATTAGTAATAATATAGGGCTCAATAAATTCATCACTCTCGCCTCGATTATAGCTTTCAGTAATAGCGGCTTCGGCGCTGGAAGACGTTCGGCTCATGCCGTCAATCAGGGCGTTATAAGCTTTCTCTGTTCTTGACCAGGTTTTCTTTCTGTCCATAGCGTAAAACCTACCCATAATCGTAGCGATGGCTTCGCCGTTTTTAAAAACTTTCTGTAGATCCTCAACTAACTTTAGCGAAGCGTACTTTGGTGAATCCCGTCCGTCGGTAAATAGATGCAAATAGACTTCCTTAATCTGATTTATTTTAGCAAAAGATAAAAGCGCCAGCAAATGATCTGGATCGCTATGCGCGCTCATGCCGTTAGAAATCATACCCATCAAGTGCAGGCGGGATTTATTTTTCTTAACATGGCGAACGGCTTCTATAAAACTAGTATTTTTAAAAAAGGTGCCGTCGTTAATGCTCTTGCTGATTCTAACCACGTCTTGCTCAACGATTCTACCGGCTCCGATATTCATATGCCCGGCCTCTGAATTACCGGATTGCAACGGCGGTAATCCAACATGCTTGCCATGAGCCATCAATTTTGTCTCTGGATAATTCTTAATCAGTCCTTGCATAATCGGAGTCTTAGCCAAAGTAATAGCATTGCCCGGACTTGATTTAGCTATACCCCAACCATCCAGGATCACTAAAATCATGGGTAAATGGTCGCTAATATTTTTTATTTTTATCATGAGTAAATTAACTTAAATTATTTTCAATCTCCATCAGGCGATTATACTTTGCCACTCTCTCGCCGCGAGATAACGAACCGGCTTTGATATAATCAGCCCCGACCGCCACGGCTAAATCAGCGATAAAATCATCCGTAGTCTCGCCTGAACGATGTGAAACGATAATTTTATAATTATGCTTTTTAGCTAATTTAACGCAGGCGACTGTTTCTGATATAGTGCCGACCTGATTGGGTTTTATCAAAATGGCGTTGGCCGCATTAGTTTTAAAGCCCTGGCGCAAACGTTCGGAATTAGTCACGAATAAATCGTCGCCAACCAGCATCAAGCTATCGCCTAATTCCTGATTTAATTTTTGCCAGCCATCCCAGTCATCTTCAGCCAGACCATCTTCAATATAAATTAACGGATATTTTCTAAACCATTCATAATATAATCCGGCTAAAGTATCAGCCGTGAAGCTGGCATGATCCAGCTTAAAAATATACCGGCCGTCAGCTTTATTGTAAAGCTGAGACGAACCAACGTCTACGCCTAAAGAAATTTGCTGGCCCGGCTTATAGCCGGCTTTAACGATCGCGGCCATGATTAATTCAATAGCTTGAATACTGGAAGTGATGTCGGGGGCGTAACCGCCTTCATTACCGACGTCCGTATCAAAACCGGCTTTTTTTAGAATCTCACCCAAACGATGAAAAATTTCCGCGCCGGCCCGCACCTTTTCCTTGAAACTGATTTTAAAATCCGGAATAATCATAAACTCCTGAAAATCAAGGTTGGTGTCGGCATGCTTGCCGCCGTTAAAGATGTTAAAACAAGGCGTCGGCAAATCTCTGCCGCTCATAGCCTGCAGCTCATAGCTCTTGTTTATATATTTATACAACTCTTCACCTTGCGCTAAAGCGCCGGCGCGCGCGCAGGCCAACGATACTGATAAAATCGCGTTAGCTCCTAGTTTGCCTTTATTCTTTGTGCCGTCTAATTTTATCATGATATCATCGATCTCGGTTTGTTTGGTTATTTCCAGCCCGATCAATTTAGGCGCGATTTTCTTTTCCACATTTTTAACCGCAGTTAAGGTGCCCAAGCCGTCATAGCGCTCCTTGTCGCCATCACGCATCTCCACGGCTTCATGCACGCCCGTAGAAGCGCCTGAAGGCACACTGGCTCTAGCCGATAGACCATTATCTAACCAAACGCTGGTTTCCACCGTAGGATTACCGCGCGAATCTAAAATTTCACGAGCAACTATCTTCTTTATTTTAGGCATAAAACGATTGATTATAATTAATGGTTGCCATAATTACTTATTATCTCCCGCAGGAAATAATAATTAATTAGAGAATTTCATACTCGACTGTGGCGGTAATTATAATTTCATTGCTGCCGGCTTCAACGGTCGGAGCCGCGCCGCCGCCGCCCATGCCTACGGCCGCTTTGTCCAAGGCATAATAAGGCATAGGTTGACTGCTATTTGACGATTCACTAAAAGAAATGATTTTGCCTAATTTAACGCCAACTACCTTAGATAAAGCTTCGGCTTTAGCTTTGGCCTGGGCCAAAGCCTCTTCTCGAGCCGCCTGTCTCAGCTCTTCCGGATTATCAATCTCAAAAGCTAAATTTCCTACCTGATTTAAGCCGATCATGCCGGCCGCTTCAATAATACTGGAGACTTTTTCCATCTGCCTTAATTTAACATTCAAGTTTTGGCTAACCACGTAGCCGCGTAAAATCTGCCGGCCGCTACTCCAGTCGTACTGTGGCGAAATATAATAATTAGCAGTCTGGATATCTTTAGCATCGATCTGAAAATCTTTTTTTAATTTTTCTATCATGCTGTTCATTTTGTCGGTGTTATCTTTTTGTGCGGCGGCCACTGTTGATTTTTCAACGCTATAGCCTAACTGAATATTGGCGATATCCGGCACGCCGATAACCTTGCCTTCGCCGACAATAACTATGGAATGTGTCAGCTTCGGGCTAACGCCGATGTAATCATGCGCTTTATAGGCATTCCAAGATAGAAGCGCCAGATAAATTGTGCCGAGCGTTAAAAAAGCGCCGGCGAAAACCGTTACGATTTTGTTGGGAATCATAGATTTATAATTTTAATTTTATTAATATTAATTGATATAAAATAGCTATTTTACCAATCCCCTAAGTCCAGGCATGGCCTCGCCACCCAAAAACGATAGCATGGCGCCGCCGCCGGTTGAAAGCCAATCCACATAATTTTCCATTTTCGTCAGCCGCAAGGCCTCAATAGTTTCCCCTCCGCCAGCTACGCCGTAAGCTTGGCCCGTCGAGCGCGTAGCGACTAACCGAGCCACCGCTAAAGTGCCGTGCTTAAAATGAGCATTTTCAAAAAACCCCAATGGCCCGTTCCAAATTATCGTGTTAGCTTCTTTTATGAAATTGGCGAAAAGCTTAACGGTTCTTGGGCCGATATCTAAAATAATCTCGCCCGCTTTTACCTGATTAACCGGCTTGACCTGAAAATTAGCGCTACTGGTTTTCTTAGCTACCAAGACATCAACCGGTAAAAGAATATTTTTGTATTTCTTCGCTAAAACAGCCGCCAAGCTAATACTCTCTTTATCGGCCAGCGATTTACCTATCTTAAAACCATGGGCGGCGATAAAATTATTGGCTAAAGCGCCGCCGATCAGAATCCGTTCGGATTTTTTCGCCAAATTATTTATTAAGGCGATTTTAGTTTCTATTTTGGCGCCGCCGATGATGGAAATCAATGGTTGTTTTGGCTTTAAAACTCTTTCCAAATTTAAAACCTCTTTTTCTAAAAGCAAGCCGACATAACTTGGCAAGTACCGTTTAATCGCGCTAACCGAAGCATGATTCCGATGGCTGACGGCAAAGGCATCATTAACATAGATATCGGCCTGCCGAGCCAAACTCTTAGCGAATTTTTTGTCGTTTTTTTCTTCGCGCTTGTCGAAACGCAAATTCTCTAAAAGCACAATATCTCCGGTTTTAGCTTGTTCTACCGCTTTAACCACCTTATTACCGAGGCAATCGCCGACAAAAATAATCTTCTTATCGAGTAATTCGCTTAATCTCTTAGCCAACGGTTTAGCCGTCAAACCTTTATCTAAATGCGTAGCTACAATTAAACGACAGTCATGCCGCAAAAGAAAGCGGATGGTCGGTAAAATCATGATAATTTTATAATCGTCTTTAACTTTTCTGTTTTTAATCGGCGCGTTTAAATCGACCCGCAAAAAAACGGTTTTTCCTCTTAAATTTTTAATCTGCCTAATAGATTTTATCTTCATAATGCTTGTTATTATTATAACATAAATCAATAAAAACAAAAACCCGCCCGGATCAGGTTCCAGGCAGGTAAAAATTCTGACAATTTATACCAACTAACCTTAGTAAAATATTTTATTTTTGTTCGCTAAGCACTATCTTGATCTCTTTTTCTTCGCCCTGACGCGAAATTACTAAGTTGACCGTCTCTCCAACTAGATGATTTTGAATGATATCGGTTAAATTATTATTTTTATTCAATTCTAAGCCATCAACTAAGGTAATCACATCCCCCTCCTTCAGACCGCTAGCTTCAGCCGGACTATTCTTCCTAACCGCCACCGCTTTCTGATCCTTATAAATAATTACGCCCCTTTGCCAGAGATTGCTTGAGCCAGTCGCCTCAATTAACTTGGTTAAATCAATATAATTTATCCCTAGGCTCGGTCTAGCAACAGTTTTATTTTTAAATAAACTCTTGATCGCGCCGTTAAGATGGCTAATCGGTTCAATTTCGCCGCTGTCATTAACCAGTCCTAAAGCGTCTCCGGCCAGATTAAAAATAGTTGCGCCTTTGAACTCCGCCGGCAACTTATCTTGTAAAATTATCTTTTGGGAAAAACTGTCGCTTGACTCCACTAGACTGGCCGATCCGCCTAGAGCGGCGACCGAAGAGACAAAACTCACACCTAGCCAAGTCACGCCGACGACTAGATTACCGCTCTCTATTTCTTCGCTAGCCGCTAATTTTCTAACCAGCAAATCTCGAGCTCGAACATGAATAAAATTAAATTTCGTCGAGCTGTCGGCTACCATCTTATCAATTTCATAAATTTTTTTATCTTCGGTAATAACTACATAATCATCATAATTTTTTACTGCGGCTAGACTAGTAGCTATCCAGCCATCGCTAGTTATGACAAAGCCCTGGCCGCTCGGTTCATTAATTCTATAAAAATTATCTAAAGAAAAAACGTTGTTTAAACTAGCCGGCGCTGGCTTCTTTTTATATATGCCGATCAAACTTGAACGCCCGGAATTAATGGTTTCATCTATTTTGATATCCTGCTCTACGGTAACATTTTTGGCATTATTAATTACCAGGCCCTGGCCGGCATATTTACCGGCGGAAAAATCAAAATTGCCGAAAGGCAGAAAACTAAACGAAGGGTCAGCTAAATAAGCGCCGGTTGCTATGCCGCCAATTATCCCGCCGCCTAAGCTAAAGATAAAAATAGTAATTATAATTATCGCTAAATTATGTTCTTTAAAAAATTTTTTTATAGATTTCATAAATTTCTTTAAATTAACCTAGCCTCATCAATCTAAACCCACCTGGCAGTAAATAATATTAAGCCTAAGCTTATCAGGCCTAATAATAAATAAACCTTTATTTTAACGACGTCAAGCTTATTGAATAAATGATTCTTAACTAGGCCGACGATTACGTAGTAGCAAATGGCTAAACTAAGGCCGGCGATATTATAATTAAATGGCAGAAAGAAAATCGACCAAAACAACTCCACTAGAATCAAACAGCTAATTAAAATATAGGGCAAACCCAGCCTTAATTCTATTTTATTAACCCAAATAATTTGATAAACCAGAAGAACGGTTGCGCTAATCATAATCAGCACCAGCCAGGCAATCGGTAAATTGAGAAAAGAGGCCAGACCATAAAGCGCGGCCGCCAGAAAAAAGAAAGTTAGCCAGTTAACATAAGAAGAAATATTTTCCAAGCTGAAAACTTCATAAGCCGGAGGATAGAGCAAGTAATAATAACTATAACGCAAATATAAATATAAAAAAACTAAATTAAAGACCAATAATGACTGAATAACCGGCTTGCTGCTGACTAAAACCGAATAGGCCAGAACGGCGCTAGACATAATAACCGGCAAAATTAAATAGTTCCACCACCCTTTATCGACTTGGCTATTCCGACTGAACTGCCAAACAACGAAAAAAATCAATAAAATTGTTAAAGCTGCTATGACATAAATTAACTTGGGATAAAAAAAATATATTTCTTGCAGTAAAAAAATCAGCACGGGCACTAAGAGTGGTAAGATGCGGTTGCTAAGTTTCATAAATGGCTTAGTCATTCAGCCAACTGTAGTCGGCTTTCAGCTGGCTGATTATTTGCTGGCTGGCATTTCTGGCCTGCTGATCATTTACTTTCAAATAATCTTCCATCCTATCCATGGCTAAAACAAAATTTATATGCAAATTTTTGAATTTAGCCGGCAAACCTTTAAAGTTGAACAGCTCATTTTTTAGTTCCGCGATTTTTTCGACAGTTAGATTATTATCGCGGGACAGCTCTTCATAAGCTTTAAAAACCTCTTTAACTTTCAACTGGTAATCGCCTTCAGATAAAACGGCGGCTTGTTCAGCTTGCGGAGTCGCCTGATCAGTCGGCCGGACTGAATCGGAGGTGAGGATAAGATATAAAATCAGAGCCAAAAGAATTAATGAAGAAAAAATTAAAATTTTTATTTTATTCGTCATATTATTCATTCAAACTTTTTAGCCTCCATCTCAAGCCAATCGTTTGTAGCTTCATCCCATTTAAAAGCTCTTAATTTATGGCTTTTCTCGTCTTTACTATAAACATACTCAACAACAGTTTCCGCATCCAAGCGGTTTGAATACTTGGTTTTTTTATCTAAAACCACGGGTTTGGTGATAAATTCCAGCTTCATCCGCCCCAGCGGCCCGTTAAAAATTATATATTCCACATCAAAACCTCCCTCTTCATCAAAATGCTCTTTACCATCGGCTTCAACTTTAAAATTATCTTTAATATTGCCGACGATTTGCTGCCATTTTTCCGGTGTCATAAATAATTGAATTAGCTGATTAAACTACCTGACTGGTGGTAATTATAACATAAATGATTATTAAATTACAAATGATTTCAATTACGAGATCTGCTAAATTCGCAACCGCAATAATTTTGACGATAGAGCCCAAGCTCACGCGACAGAGCGGAAGATTTTTTAAAGCCGTCCTGTTTCTTAAGGTCTAAACTTATGAATTTAACATCAAACTGCGCGGCCGCCTGCTGACCGATTTCATTTATGGCCAAGGCGTTCTTGTGCGGGCTGGTGGTTAAGGTAGTAGTCAGATAATCACCGCCCAATTTTTTTGCCATAACCGCGGCCCGCTCCAGCCTAAACCGATAGCAGATTAAACAACGCTCGCCCCGCTCCGGATCGCTTTCACGGCCGCGAACCGCCTCCAGCCATTGATCATGATTATATTCGCCTTCAATCAGCTGTAGACTGAATTGTTTAGCAATTTTCCTAGCTTCAGCTAACCGTTTAGCGTATTCTTCGGCCGGCCAAATATTGGGATTATAAAAAAACAGCGCTACTTCATAATCCTGTTTAAGAATCTGACTGGCGTAGACGCCGCAACCGACGCAGCAAATATGCAATAATAATTTTGGTTTATCGGCCATATTGGAAGGAAGCCGAACAAAAATTTTGGTTTTGAGCGCATATGAAATTGTAGTGATTTTTGAGAAAAATCGCCCAAATTTCATCTTAAGCGAAAAACCAAAATCTTTGTTCGGCAAAATTCATTACTTAAAATATTTTCTACCCTTTAACTTATCCGGAAAATATTCCTGCTTTTCTTTATAATCATAATCGGGACTATATTTATACCCCATGCCATAATTCAAATCTTTCATTAACTTAGTCGGCGCATTTCTAATATGGAGCGGCACCGGCAAATTGCCTAGTTCGCGCACGTCTAAAGCCGCCTGACCATAAGCAACATACAATTCGTTGGATTTTTTACACTTAGCCAAATAAACCACTGTTTGCGCCAAAATCACGTTGCACTCCGGCAGACCAATGAAGTGGCAGGCTTGATAGGCGGCCACAACCTGTTCCAGCGCCCGAGAGTTGGCTAACCCCACATCTTCAGCGGCAAAACGCACTAAACGTCGCGCTACATATAAAGGATCTTCGCCGGCTTCCAACATCCTAGCCAACCAATAAAGGGCGGCGTCCGCGTCCGAGCCGCGCAGAGATTTATGCAGGGCGGAAATAATATTATAGTGCTCTTCCCCATCCTTATCATAAAACAAATATGACTTCTGAAAGGCCTGCTTAACAATCTCGCTAGTAATCTCTCGCTTACTCTCTCCTTTAATAGTCAACGCCGCGTATTCTAACACATTTAAGGCTACGCGCGCGTCGCCGTTGGACATTTGCGCCAATAAGGCTACGGCGTTATCATCAATCTTTATATTTAATTCACCTAAACCTTTAACCTTATCCGCCACCGCCCTTTTAATAATTTCCGCGATCTGCTCTGGCCCCAACTGCTTTAAAACAAAAACGCGGCAGCGCGACAAAAGCGCTCCCCTAACTTCAAAACTGGGATTTTCCGTAGTCGCGCCGATTAAGGTAAGCGTGCCATTTTCCACGTGCGGTAAGAGCGCATCCTGCTGAGCCTTATTCCAGCGATGAATTTCATCAATAAACAAGATAGTTTTTCTCTCCTCTACAGCGTTAGTTCTGGCCTTTTTGATTACTTCTTTTAAATCTTTCAGACCGCTGGTCACGGCGCTGAATTGCAAAAAATCCGCTTTAGTTTCCCGCGCGATAATATGAGCCAGAGTCGTCTTACCGCTGCCTGGCGGCCCCCAAAATATCATTGACGGTAAATTATCGCTGGCAATCGCTCTGGTCAATAATTTTCCCGACCCCACGATCTCCTCTTGCCCTAAAAAATCCTGGAGCGTTTCCGGCCGCATCCGATCGGCTAAAGGGGAGGTTTTATTAGACAATGACATACTAGAAATTACTTAATAACGGAAAAATTTATTAATTATAGAGTGAGCATAGAAAAATTTAGGATTAGATTTAGTTTAAAATTTCTTTACAAACATTTTGTTCGGTCGTTTGACATCAAAATTTTGTTGGAAATTTTAAACTAAATCCCTAAATTTTTCGTGGCGAGCAATATAATTAATAAATTTTCCCGAACTACAAACCGAACCTCCTCTTTCTCTCCGCGTATTCTTTTAAAACCGCGTCCGCGTCCAGCTCTTCAAAATCCGGCCAATATTTTTTTATAAACATTAATTCACTATAAGCCGCCTGCCACATCAAAAATCCGGATAGCCGCTGTTCGCCCGAAGTGCGCACTATAATATCCGGATCAGACAGATCGCCATTATACAAATATTTTTTTATCATGCCTTCGTGCACTTGCTCTAACTCCACTTTGTTTTTCATCATCTTGCGCACAGCGTCAACAATTTCCGCCCGACCGCCGTAATTTAAGCAAATATTAACCATTCCGTTCCGGTTAAATTTAGTCTCAGAAATTATTTCCTGACATTGAGCCGGTAAATCGCCGGGCAGCTCTTCTAGCCGCCCGCTAATTAAAATTTTATAGCCTTCTTTCCGCGCCAGTTCGCGCATGTCCGTTTCTACGGCCTGACCCAAGAGTTTCATTAAATAATTTACTTCGTTCTGCTGGCGGTTCCAATTCTCCGTGGAAAAAGCGTAAAATGATAAAATTTTAACTCCACGAGAAAAAAACCATCCCGGCATCAACTTCATTTTTTCATAACCTTTTTTATGCCCCTCAAATGTCGGCAGGTTTCTTTCCTTAGCCCAGCGCCGATTGCCGTCCATAATAATACCGACATGCTTCGGAATATTTTTTTGGATATTTTTATCTAACATACGGCGGTCTTTATAATTTTTACCAACTTTAACCTATCGCCAGCGCCACTGATTATTTTAATATTACCTTTGGCGACGGCGAACTCTTGCGCTAAAAATTTTATTAGCTCTTGATTAGCCCTGCCTTTGACCGCCGGCGCCGCCACGTCGATCTTTATAATTTGGCCGTCGCCATCCACCAAAACCTGCTTAAGCATAGAGATCTTGGCGCCCGGACGGGCTTTAACTCTTAAATAAATTTCACCGTCCTGATTGAATGTCTTGAGAGATTGACTTAACATGTCGGATTTATTAAACAAGGGACGAACCTTTTTTAAAGAAAAAGGTTCAAAATAAAATTTTACGGCCGAAAGGCAAAGGGCAAAAAAGGAAAGGGGTCGGGGGAAAGGAAATTTTTGCCCTTGCCTTCGGCCTGTCCGCCTCTGGCGGGCCTAACGCCGTCCGCAGGACGGCTCACAACGGCTCGTTTGCCCGCCATAGGCGGGCTTTTACCCCGCTCCGCGGGGTTCTTTTCGGGGCAAATACTGTTTAAGCTTCCCCCCGTTATTCAGACAGTAAATTGGCGATTATATGAGACATTTTCGACCTTTGAAAAATAAACTTGTTGGGGCGTTTGGTAGTCGAGCGACGAATGCAGCCGCCTGGTATTG
>Ga0172370_10001328_pt1 | contig 37862 bp, 31 predicted proteins | sample LakKiv5m_FD_114538 | JGI IMG/M metagenome (GOLD analysis project Ga0172370, IMG submission 114538) | Freshwater microbial communities from Kabuno Bay, South-Kivu, Congo - kab_022012_11.5m | ecosystem: Environmental > Aquatic > Freshwater > Lake | place: Democratic Republic of the Congo...
CCGATATCGTTGGCGTCTTCGCCGATGAGCGCGGGCGCGACTTCGCGAGCGTGGGCAAACTGTCCTGGCCCGCCGCTCCGCAGCGCGTACGAGAATCCGAGCCCGCGCGCGCCGTCGGTACACTCGATTTCCGCGAAGAGCATCCACACGCCCTCGAGGGGCTTTTGCCTTCCCGTCAGCACCTTCGCGTCGCTCACCGCCTTCGCGAGAGGGAGATACACCGAAGACAGCCCGATCCAGGCGATGGACGATCCACCGCACTGGTTGGAGGCTAGACCAGCTTCTTTTATAGCGTTCATTCGCGCCTCCCTGTCGAAACGAGCATCATTTTCATATTCAGTCCCGAACTTTGCCCGAAAACATTCTCGAACCCTTTCTGCCGAGGAGCACTTCTTCAGGTTCGAGCCCCAGCTCGCGGCTCAGCATGAGCGCGATCCTCGTCTGGCAGTAGCCGCCCTGGCACCGCCCCATGGTCGCGCGCGTCCGCAGCTTCACGCCATCCACAGTCCTCGCACCCAGCGGCCCATGGATGGCCTCCAGCACTTCGGCCGCCGTCACTGTCTCGCAGCGGCAGATCACTTCGCCGTAATCGGGATTCTGCGCGATGAGGCCGGCGCGCTCGCCCGGGCTCGCCGAGGAGAATCGCAGCCGCGGGTGCTCCTGCGGATCGAACGCGGTATTGGGTACGAGGGTCTCGCGCGCCGCCACGAGCGCGACCGCTCGCCGCGCCAGCGGCAGCGCCCCCGTGAGCCCCGGCGACTCGATTCCTACAAGGTTGACCGTGCCGGGCGCCTCATCGCGGGCTTCGCACACGAAATCGAGTACCTCTCCAGTCTCGGGGTTGACTCGCTTGGCGCGGATTCCCGCGAAATTCCGGATAAAGTACTCGGGCTTCACCTGCGAGAACATCTTGAGGCCATCGCGCACGAGCCCGTCCATGCGCGCCCTTGTCGTGCTGAAATCCTCGAGGTCGTCGACCACATAGGAATCCGGCCCGATGAGGACATTCCCGTCGATAGTCGGTGTCGCGTGCGTAGCGAATCCGCCCTTTTCGTCGGGCGCGGGGTACACCGGCATCCTCAGAAACGCCCCGGCCCTCTTGTCGAGCACAAAGTATTCGCCCTTGAACCCGCGAACGCTGTGCCCGCGAATTCCGAGCATTTCCGATAGTTTTGCCGCGCCGAGCCCCGCCGAATTGACCACCCAGCGTGTCCTGAACTCTTCGCCGCCAGCCTCAAGCACCCAGAGCCCGCCTTCGCGCCGTGCTCCCGTCACGCCGCGGCCGAACATGAACTCGGCTCCATTGCGCGCGGCATTCCGCGCGAGCGCCAGCGTATACACGATCGGATCGAGCATGCCTGAGTTGGGCGAGTAGAGGGCAAATTCGCCATTCGCGCTCGGATCGAGCGCGCGAAGCCGCTCCCGATCGACAATTTCGAGCCCTGTGGCGCCATTCGCCTCGCCTTGGCGCCTGAAACGCTCGAGCCGGCCCATGTCGGCTTCGGTGAACCCGACGACGACTTTTCCCGCGCGCCGGAAGGGCACGCCCAGCTCTCGAGCCACCGTATCGAATTCCCGGTTCCCCTCGATGCACACCTGCGCTCTGAGCGAGCCGGTTCTGTAGGTGAACCCTCCGTGGAGCACACCGGAATTCCGTGAAGAATTGCCCATCGCGAGGTCCAGCTCCCGCTCCACCACGCCCACGCGCAGCTTGTACCTCGCCATTTCGCGCGCGATGGCGCAGCCGACCACGCCCGCGCCGACAATGAGCACATCGAAGGCTTCGCGCATCAGTCCGCGCTCCCTTCATCCGACGCTTCGGGAGCTATCGGCGTCACCAGATCGCCGGAATCGTCGAAGCGCAGCTCTGCTGGCATATCCAGCGCCTCGAGCCCCGGATACGCCCCGCTGACCACATCATCGTAGTACGCCTCCGAGAGCATGATCCGGTCGATGTGGAGGCTGTTCGCGATCCGCACCACCCGCGCCGCGCCTGCGTCGACCCCGTTCAGCGTCCGCAGACAGGCCTGGATCGCCTCACGCTCATCCGCCACCACCATGGGAATCATGGCCGATTTGAGCACCGTGCTCGTCAGGCAGTTGGGGTACATCTTCTCGCCGTCGAGCGAATCGAAGAGCTTCGCGGTTATCACATTCGCGAGCCCCGTGCCGAGCCCGTTCCCGTGGGAGGCTTCCGAGAGCCGCAGCATGCAGGTGCGCTGCACGGACAGTCCGCCCGAGGCGTACTCGGTGGAAAAGGTGCCTGTTATATTGGGATCGACGCCGGTTCCCGAGTAATTCTTGCCAATTTCGTCCACGATGAGCACATCGGACTCGCCGACGAGGATGCGCGGCATATTCGCGAACGCGAGCTCCAGAAGCGCCGGCTCTCTCTCGAGAATGCGATCCTTCGGCACCGCTTCGATCATAAGGGTCTCGTCGTAGGCATTTTCGACGCAGGCAACCGCGAAGAGGATCGGCGCTTCCCTCAGTACCACGCGAGCGTTTTCGACGAGATTCTTGGCGATGTTTCCCATTCCGTCGCGGTGCACGCTCTCCGCGCCCTCGCGCTTTCCGAGGCCAACCACCATCATCTTCAGCATGCCGCTCTCGTAGGTGCCGCGAAACGCGTTGTGGGGCTTCACTCTGCACGAAACGATGATCCCGTCCGCCTCGAGGGCGCTCTTCGCGCAGTACACAGGTTTCCCGAGCGACGATTTCCCCAGCAAGACAGCTTCCATGGAGTCATCGATAGGGCAGCCCATGGACTCTTCCGTGATGCCGTAGCCCGCGAGGACCTCTCGCTGTCCTTCCGGCGTAGCGCCGCCGTGGCTTCCCATCGAAGGTACGATGAAGGGTTCCGCGCCGCGGAATCGCAATTCATCGACAATCGCCCTGGTGATCACGGCGACATTCGCGATTCCCCTGCTCCCCGCGGTTACCGCGATCCGCATCCCTGGTTTGATCTTCTCAGATATGCCGAGCTTGGCCAGCTCTGTGGCGACCACCGCGTGGAGATCTTCGTTCTTGAGGTGCGCTCTTGGAAAGGTTTGGCGCGCGTGAAACATTCGCGGAACTGGTGTTCCCGCCAGTATGCCTGATACTATGCCGCCTTTGACGATATTCATCGCTCCATTCCTCTCGATTCTTGCCGCGCAGCCGCGCTGCCACGCGCTTGAATCTGGTGAATACAATCATCTTGAAATCTGAAAAGAGGGTCGTCGCGATGGACGACCCTCTGTGTGTGTAAATCCATCAAAAAGATGAATTGATGAAGACTATTGCTTCACCGTTTCTTTCTCAACCTTGGCATTGGTGATGAGGTCTTTGTACTTGCTGTACATCGCATACTGCTCTGCCATGTACTTGTTGGCGGTTGCCGGATCCATGTAGGTCGGGCTCACCATGAATTTGCCGAGGTCGGCGATGAGGTCTTTGTTCGTGGAGATCTTGGAGAGCGCCGCGTCGAACTTGGAAATGACCGACTGGGGGGTGCCCTTCGGGAAGAGATAGAAGAAGAACTTCGTGAAAGAGAGGTTGACTCCCTGCTCTTTGAAGGTCGGAACCGTCGGGAATGCGGGGTTGCGCTCATCGGCGAATACGCCGACGACTCTGAACTTGCCAGATGCGACATAGTCTTTGATGATTCCGTAGGAGATGCCGATCATGTCGACCTGCTTGCCGAGAAGCGCGACGATTTTCTGCGAGGCTGAGCCGACGTCGACGATGTTCATCTTGATGCCGGCTTCGCTCTCGAACGCCAGCGCCTGGATGTGGGTGAGACCGCCGGTCTCTGTAGCGAACTTTACGGCGCCTGGCTTGGCCTTGCATGCGTTGATCACATCAGTGACGTTCTTGTAGGGAGAAGACGCGCTCACCACAAAGATGTTCGTGTTGTCGAGCACGCCGATTCCCGCGTTCTCAAACGCGGTGTAGTCATAATCGACAAGGCCGAGAATGGTATTGAGGAACATCGAGGGGTGGAAGAAGAGCGCGGTGTAGCCATCTGGCGCCGCATCTTTTACCTTGCGGGTTCCAAGCGAGCCGCCGGCGCCATTGACATTGACAACGACGATGGGCTGGCCAAGTTCCTTCTCGAGATATTTCCCCATGATGCGGCAGTTCAGATCAGTATCACCACCGGGACCGGCGGGAACGATGACCTGGATTGGCTTCGTGGGATACGCGGACTGGGCGGAGACGCCGAAAACCGCGATCGCGACGAGCGCGATAGCAATAATTGCACGGATACCTTTCATCTGGTTCCTCCTTTAAATATCAGACGCCGCGCACGGCGGCGCCAAAAATCCCTAACGGAGCGAGGTTGAACCTCGATCTTGCTCCCACACTTGCTATACTGACGCAGCCTGATTCCGCTTATTCTTCGCGTTTCGAAAAGCGGTAAAGATAATCATGAATGCTGTCGCCGCGATGAACACCACAGTGATCGGCCGCGAGAAGAACGCAAAAAAGTTCCCGTCGTTCATCTGGAGGCCTCGGCGGAATCCAGTTTCAGCCATCGGCCCGAGAATGATGCCGAGGATGATGGGCGAGGTCGGATACTCCAGCTTATGGAGCACATAGCCTAACACGCCGAAGAAGAGCACGACCCAGATGTCGAATACGCGGTTGTTGAGTCCGTACGCTCCAACCACGCAGAGCGCGAAAATCACCGGCAACAGAATGTGCTTCGGTACGCGCAGCAGTTTCGCGAACACCCTGATGCCGAAGAATTCCATCACGAGCATTACGATGTTCGCGATCATGAGCGAAACGAAGATTCCGTAGACGACGTCGGCGTTGTTGATGAAGAGCAGCGGTCCAGGTGTCAAGCCGTGGATCATGAGGCCGCCAAGAATCATCGCGGTAACCGTATCGCCTGGGATACCCAAGGTCAGAAGCGGGACAATGGCGCCGCCGATGGTGGCGTTATTCGAGGTTTCCGACGCGACAACTCCATCAATGATACCTGTGCCGAATTTTTCAGGATGCTTCGACTGGCTCTTGGCCACCGCGTAGGCGACGATGTTCGACGTTCCGCCGCCGATGCCAGGCAGTATGCCAATACCGATACCGATCAGCGCTGATCGAAACATGTTCCAGAACTGCTCAAAGAATTCCTTGACGCTGAATCCAAAGCCCTTCATCTTGAAATTCGTGAGTACGTTTTCCTTCTTGAGCTCGGTATCCATCTCCGCCACCGCGAGAATCTCCGAAACGGCGAAGAGCCCGATGAGGGCAGGCAGAATATCGAATCCGCCATCGAGATCTGGAATTCCGAACGTGAATCGAGGGAACGCGTCGATAGGCGCGATGCCGATAAAGGCGAGCACCATGCCGAGGAGTCCGACCGCGATACCTTTCGCAAGCTGCTTGCCGGCCAGGGTACCGATCATGGTCAGAGAGAAGAGCGCAAGCGCGAAATACTCTGTCGGTCCAAATTGGAGCGCGAAATCCGCGAGGGGCGGCGCGATAAAAATGAGCACAATGATCGAAAGAAGCGTCCCGATGAATGAGAAAAAAACACCGGCACCGAGCGCCTTTCCCGCTTCCCCACGCAACGCCATAGGGTGTCCATCCCACGTTGTCGCGACCGAGGAAGGTGTACCGGGGATATTGATGAGAATGGCTGAGATAAGACCGCCGGAGGTTCCACCGATGTACAGACCCATGAGAAGGCTCATGCCCATGGTTGGCGCCATGCCGAAGGTAATAGGAATGCAGAGAGCTACCGCCATTGTCGTGGTGAGTCCGGGGATGCACCCAAATATGATCCCCACGAAGACCCCAAGCACAATCATGAATAGGCTTCCTGGTGTCATAACACCCGCCAGGCCTATCGCAAATTGATGAAGCATCGCCCTTCCTCCTTAGCCTAGGATCCCGGCGGGAAGCATGAGATTGAAAACCTTCACAAAGGTGTAGTAAATAACCACAGACGCCACAACCGAAATGGCCGCGAACATCAGCTGCTTGCGTGACGCTTTCGGCGACAGAATATTGATCTGGATAAAAAGATACACTGTGGTGGTGACGAGAAAACCAACCTTAGTAATTAAAAGGGCATACAATGTCATTAGAGCAAAGGTTCCTACCACGCCCCACACTCGCGGTTTTTCTTCAACGGAAGCCTTTGACGGCGAGGCTGTCTTACCATCCGGTTTTCTGGCCTGGACAATTCCCCCCGCGATAATCGCGATACTTGTGATCGCGAGCAGAACCGAGACGACCGAAGGAAAGAATCCCGATCCAATGCTGGATACCGCGAGGGTCTTCACATGCTGGGCACCGATAAACACGGTGATCGACAGCGCCAGGAACGCGATTCCCGACGCTAAGTCCCAGTACTTTCTTTTCCCGAAAATCTCCTTGCCTCGAACTGAGCGATCTTTTCGTAGTACTGCACGAGGCCGGAGTGGTCGTTGGCGGCTTTGCCATCGACTTTGAGCGCCTGCATCATCTCCATCACCTGCGCGGTGAGGGGGAGGGGGACGCCCACTTCGTGGCCGGTCTCGATCGCATTGGCGAGGTCCTTGATGTGCAGTTCGATGCGGAACCCTGGCTTGAAGTTGCCCGCGAGGATCATCGGCGCCTTGGCCTCCATCACGGTTGAGCCGGCCAGTCCGCCACGGATCGCCTTGAAGACTGTTTCTGGGTCAACACCCGATTTGGCGGCGAGCACCATTGCCTCGGAGAGCGCCGCGATGTTGAGGGCTACGACAATCTGATTGGCGAGCTTGGTCATGTTGCCCGCGCCGATATCTCCACAGAGCACCACCGAGGAGCCCATCTTCTGAAGAAGCGGGAGGTACTGGTCGAAAATCGCTTTCTTGCCGCCAACCATGATCGAGAGCGTGCCGTCGATCGCCTTGGGTTCGCCGCCGGAGACTGGCGCGTCGAGCATCTCGACACCCTTCTCCGCGAGCTTGGCCGCGACTTCTTTCGAAGCGAGGGGCGCGATGGAGCTCATGTCGATTACGACAAGGCCGGGGCGCGCGGCTTCGAGGACGCCGTTAGGCCCGAGGACGACTTGCTTCACGTGCGGGGAGTTGGGCAGCATAGTGATAACCAAGTCGCTGTGCGCCGCCACTTCGCGGGCGTTCTCGGCCGACTCGGCGCCAAGCGCGACGAGCTCCGCGACCGCGGCCTTGTTCACGTCGTTGACGATGAGGGAATAGCCAGCTTTAATGAGGTTCTTGCTCATGGGCTTACCCATGATACCTAAGCCAATGAATCCTACTTTCATAGTCGTTCCTCCGAAAAATAGATACCGGTCTTGTGCTAACCACGTCCGGCGCACCACAGGGCGCTCTGCGTTCGATCGCGAAAACCCTGGAATTTTCCTAGGTTACGCGATCCTTCACACATAAGTCCTTACCGTACCAGACAAGGTTTCTTATTGTCAAACTTCCAGCCAGGAATCAGGTACTGCATCGAAGACGCGTCGTTGCGCGCCCCGAGCGCGTGCTCGAGATAGCACCTGTGCGCCGCCTCGATGCGCTCCATGTCGGGTTCGATGCCGAGGCCTACCGCATCGCCTATTCGAATTTTGCCATCCACGATCTGCGGCGGATTCACCGTGAGGCGCTCTCGCCCCTCCTGCCAGATCCAGTGCGTGTCGAGCGCGGTGATCTCGCCGGGCGCCGCCGCGCCGGTGTGCGCGACCATCGCGAGCGAGATGTCGAAGTGGTTGTTGGAGTGGCAACCCCAGGTGAGCCCCCACTCGTTGCAGAGCTGCGCCACGCGCACCGCGCCCTGCATGGTCCAGAAATGCGGGTCCGCGAGGGGAATGCTCACCGACTGCAGCACAATCGAGTGTCCCATCTCGCGCCAGTCTGTCGCGATCATGTTGGTCGCGGTGGGAAGGCCGGTGGCGCGGCGGAACTCCGCCATTATTTCACGGCCGGAAAAGCCTTTTTCGGCGCCGCAGGGGTCTTCGGCATAGGTGAGAATGCCGACTTTGTCCTTGCAGAGGCGGATAGCCTCGTCGAGCGACCACGCGCCGTTCGGATCGAGGGTGATGCGCGCGTCCGGAAAGCGCTTCTTCAGCGCCTTCACCGCCTCCATCTCTTCCTCGCCCCGGAGTACGCCGCCCTTCAGCTTGAAGTTACGGAAACCATACTTCTCGCGCGATGCCTCGGCGAGCGCCACCACCGAATCCGGCGTGAGCGCCTCCTCGTCGCGGAGACGGTACCAGCGAACGTCGGAGTTCGATTCCGCTTCATACGGGAGGTCGGTTTTTCTCCTGTCACCGATATAGAACAGATAGCCCAGCATCTCGACCTCGTCGCGCTGCTGGCCTGTGCCGAGGAGCGCCGCGACCGGCGCGCCCACATATTTCCCCAAGAGATCGAGGAGCGCCGACTCGACCGCCGTCACCGCGTGCACCATCGTCCGAAGGTCGTAGGTCTGTAGGCCGCGTCCGCCCGAATCCCTGTCCGCGAAGGCGTGTCGCATCGCGTTCAGCGTATCGTTGTAGCGCCCGATCGTGCTTCCGACCACGAGCGGCACCGCGTCCCGCAGCGTCGCCAGTATCTTTTCGCCACCAGGCACCTCGCCCAGGCCCACATTGCCTGTCTCATCCTTTAGAATCACGATGTTGCGCGTAAAATATAGACCATGCGCGCCGCTCAGGTTGAGCAGCATGCTGTCGCGCCCGGCCACGGGGAGCACGCGCATTTCAGTGACGCGCGGGCTGGTTCCTGTCGCATAGCTGTTCATCTTTTTCTCGCTCATCGTCTGTAAACTCCTTGTCATCGCGCTTCCGCGCGCCGCGCGTTCAAATTCGAAATAGCGCCCATCTGCGCGTTATCGCCCCCGCGCGAACAGGCCATGCTCATCTCACCATGCAGGGCTTTTTACTGTCAAACTTCCAGCCCGAAATCAGGTGCTGCATCGCCACCGCGTCGTCGCGGTCGCCAGAGGGCAGCCTCGCGTACAGCGCCGCCGCGCGCTCCACCGCCTCGATATCGATCTCGATGCCGAGCCCAGGCCTATCTTTCCGGATCGCGATGCGTCCTTGTTCGATTTTGAGCGGGTCTTTGCAGAGGTATTGGCCATCCTGCCAGATGTAGTGCGTGTCGACCGCGGTTATCTCGCCAGGCGCCGCGGCGGCGACATGCGCGAAGATCGCGAGCGAAATATCGAAGTGATTGTTCGAGTGCGATCCCCAGGTGAGTCCCGAGTCCGCGCAGAGCTGGGCAACCCGCACCGAGCCGGACATCGTCCAGAAATGCGGATCGGCGAGGGGAATATCGACCGAGCCGAGCACAAACGAGTGCCGAAGCTGGCGCCAGTCTGTCGCGATCATGTTGGTCGCAACCTGGAACCCTGTCGCGCGCTTGAACTCAGCCATCACTTCGCGCCCCGAGAAACCTTTTTCCGGACCGCAGGGATCTTCGACGTAGCTCATCACGCTCCGCATGTCCTTGCAGAGCTCCACCGCCTCGGCCAGCGACCACGCGCCATTCGGATCGATGTTGACGCGCGCGTCCGGAAATTCCTTTTTGAGCGCCCGGACAGCCACCATCTCTTCTTCGCCCTTGAACACGCCGCCCTTGAGCTTGAAATCCTTGAATCCGTAGCGCTCTTTCGCCGCGTGCGCCTGCTCCACAATCGCCTCGGGCGTCAGCGCGGGTTTTCTCCGCAACCTGAACCAGCGGTCGGCGCTCGAGTCCTCATTCAAATACGGAAGCCCCGTCTTCGCTCCATCGGCAACATAGAAGAGATAGCCAAGGAAAAGCACCGAATCGCGCCGCATCCCGTCGCCAAGCAGTGACGCGACCGGCACGCCCAGATATTTCCCGACGAGATCGAGCAGCGCGCACTCCACCGCTGTCTCAGCGTGCACCACGAAGCGCAGATTCTTCAGGTCGAGGCCCTGCAAGCCCTGGCCATCGTCTTCTTGGCTCACGTAGTTTCCGCTCTTGATCGCGCTGACGAGATTTTTCCATTCTCCGATCGGCTTGCCGAGCAAGAACGGCCTGTAGCTCTCGAGCGCACCGCGGATGTGCTCGCCCCCGTGGACTTCGCCCACCCCGGTATTCCCCGACGAATCCTTCATCACGACAATATTTCGCGTAAAAAACGGCGAATGCGCACCGCTGAGCGTGAGCAGCATCGAGTCGTATCCCGCGACGGGATACACGCGGTACTCGGTGATGACGGGTGTTGTGCTCATTGCCGTTTCCTTCTCTCTGGAGCAAATTTCTTGGAACATGACCACGCCTGGCGCTGCCGGAGGCGTTTTGTTGAAATTATAGGGGCGTCTTTCAAATTCTGTCAAGCGAAATTATAAAGAGTTTATATAAAAACGATCCTTTCATAATTTCTTTATAAAATGCATTTGACAGATGTCGATTCCCATATTAAAATTCCTCAATCTCATAGTATTTTGATGGAGAGGTGCGCATTCATGAATATTCGAGGCATTATCCCGGCAATCCCTACACCATTCGATACCAGCGGAAATTTAAACCTCCCCGCTCTGGAACAGATGCTCTCATTCCTTACCCGCGCCGGCGTGCACGGCATTTTCGCGGTCGGGAACGCGGGCGAATTTTATGCGCTCTCTCAGGAAGAAAAACGAGCTGTCCTGAAAACAACCGTGAAAAGCGTGGGCGGGAAGATCCCCGTATTTTTTGGAGCTGGGGCGACCACCACGAACGAGGCTGTGGAGCTCGCCAAGATCGGCGAGGCTGAAGGCGCCGACGCCCTCTCGGTAATCACACCCTACCTGATCAAACCATCCGAGGACGAGCTCTTCGGCTATTTCAAAGATATCTGCGAAGCGACGAAGCTGCCGGTTTTCTTCTATAATAATCCAGCCGTCACCGGTGTCGCGGCGAATGTGCGCCTCATCAAGCGTCTCTCCCACATCGAAAACTTTGTCGGCATCAAGGACTCCTCGGGCGATTTCGCGCTCACCATCGAATTCATCCGCATCGAAAAAAATGGCTTTGCAGTGCTCGCGGGACGTGATAATCTGATTCTATCAACGCTCGTGCACGGCGGCAGCGGAGCGATCTCCTCTGTCGCGTCAGCATGTCCGGAAATCGCGCTCGGCATTTTCAACGCGTTCGAACGGGGAAACCACGAAGAAGCGCTCAAACAGCAGATGATCTTCGCACATCTGCGACAGCTCTTCAGCCTGGGAACCTTCCCTGTCGTCATCAAAGAGGCGCTGAAAATTCGAGGCATCGATGTCGGCATGCCGAGAGCGCCTATCGCTCCTCTCTCAGACGAGAAGCGCAAGGAACTCTCCGATAGCCTGCATGCGGTGCTGGAGTTTTAAGTATGGAGCGCAAGATGGATACCGGCGTGATCGACAAGAGTGACAAGTACAACATAAAGGCTGTGGAGCGCAGTTTCGAGATCCTCGATCTCTTTTCGCAGCTCGACGAGCCGATCACGGTCCAGACCATTTGCGCTCAGCTCGGCATCAATTCGAACATGGCCTTCCGCATGCTCGCGACCATGGTGCAGTCTGGTTATCTCCAGAAGGACGAGAAATCCGGAACCTACTCAATCTCATTGAAATTTCTCACACTCTCCCGCAAAGCGCTCATGTCGATGGAGATCAGGCGCGTCGTCATGCCCTTTCTCGAAATGCTCCGCGCCAAATATCCCAAGGCCAACCTCAACCTCGCCGTTCTCTATCAAGGCGAGGTTGTCGTCATCGACCGGATCGACAGCACAAGCCTCCCGCGCACCTATTTCGCGCCAGGCAAGACTCTGCCCTTCCACGCCACAGGTCTCGGGAAAGCCCTCACCTGCGAACTGCCCGAGGCTGAGCTCGACGCGATGATTGAAAAAAAAGGACTCAAACCCTTCACGCCGAGCACGATCACCGATCCTGCCGAGCTCAAGAAAGAACTGGCGAAGGTGCGAGGACAGCACTATTCGCGAGACCGGGCCGAGTTCATCCCCAACGACAACTGCAACGCCTTCCCTCTTCGCGACGCTTCAGGCAGGATTATTGCCGCCATAAGCCTCTCCGCGTTTGAAAGCTATATGACGGTTGATGAGATCGAAGACACCATTCCGGTCTTGGCGGAGACCGCAAGGAACATATCGTTTTATATGGGCTACAACGCCTAATTTCTCGCACAACAAACTCAAACTCTGCTATAGTTATTTGATTCATAACCTTTGACAGAGGTGGATTCGTTCCGCCTCTGGAGGAGCAGTATGCAACGACGAACTCACAGTTCTTTTCTTGTTGCGGCGAAACCGCGACTCGCCGACATCATCTCGCGGCTAAAACCGCACTTCGACTACATCAGCGTACTCGCGACCGACGATCGCGGAATCTCGTATTTTGCGCTTCCTGGCGAAACGCGCACCACCGAGCCGATGTGGGTGCAACGAGGATTTGTCTTCAGGGCTCAGCGCGGTGGCAAAGTCGCCGAGTACGCCTGCGCGGTGCTACCAGGTGCCTCCGATTCGAGCGGTCCGGCGAGTGCTGTCGCCACGTTCACCAGTTCAGCCGCAAATACCATCCGCGATCGCCTCGACGCGCTCCTCGCCGACCCTTCCCTCATCGAGTTTCCCCAGATTCCCGATGAACCCGCAGTCGCCGAGTATCTTGGCGAAATCGAGGAAGACCCCTTCACTGCTGACCCCGAGTCAATTCTCCGGCGGCTCGCCGCGCTCCGCGAACGAATCACCGACGGAAAGACAGTCGTCATGGCGCAGGCGCGCTATGAGTGCGTCGATGTTTCGCGAATGTTCCTCTCTCCGAACCGATCGCTCGCGCAGAGCTTTCTCTGGTCGCAGGCCTACCTCTTCGGCGTCGCGCGGCGCGGCCAGATGTCGAAGATGTCGTATCAGCCGGCTTCGGGGCGCAAGGGTCTCGAAATATTGAAGAATATCGAGGCCTCCGTACCTCGGCTCGCAAAGGAACTCTCCGATCTTCTCGACGCGGCACCGATGGAACCGGGCGAGTACGAAGTCATTCTCGATCCTGACATGGCAGGTACGCTCGCGCACGAGGCTTTTGGCCATGGTGTCGAAACCGACATGTTTTTCAAGAAGAGAGCGCGCGCGATCGAATATATGGGCAAGCGCGTGGGCTCAGACCTCGTCACCATGTACGACGGCGCGGCGGAAGTCGATCAGACCGGCTCCTTCCTCTTCGACGACGAGGGGGTGTTCGCTTCGAAGACACTCGTCATCGACAAAGGCATTCTGAAAAGCGGCATCTCGGACACGCTTTCGGCGCTCGCGCTCAACATTCCGCGCACCGGCAACGGCCGCCGCGAAGCATTCTCGCACAAAGCCTACGCGCGCATGACGAACACTTACTTCGCGCCGGGCTCTTCCACGCTCGATGAGATGATCGCCTCGGTCAAACACGGCTGGCAGCTCTCGCGCCTCAACTCAGGCATGGAAGACCCGCGCAACTGGGGCATCCAGCTCATCTGCATGGTCGGTCGCGAGATCAAAGATGGAAAGTTCACGGGCCGGGTCGCCAGCCCGATCGTGTGCTCGGGTTACGTGCCCGATGTGCTCTCCAAAGTGAGCATGGTGTCTGGAGATTTCGAGCTTGGCGGATCCGGCGCCTGCGGAAAGGGCCACAAAGAGTATGCCAAAGTATCCTCGGGCGGGCCCTATGTCAAAACGAGCATGAGGTTAGGATGATGATCCAAACAATTCGCGAGGCCATCGCCTCGATAAATGCGAACGAATCAGTAAAAATCGCGGATTGGCGCCTCGTTGAGCGCGCAATTTCCCGCCAGGAGCGCTATTATATCGCCAGCCGCGCCGAGCAGGCACGGAGCGTCGATGACCGGAGCTACACGCTCACCGTGTATGTCGACAGCGCCCAATCCGACAAAAAATTCCGCGGCGAGGCGACGATTTCGCTGCAACCCAGCCTTTCCAAGGCGGAATGCGCCGCAAAGATCCGCCAGGCTGCGGTTGCGGCTTCCAAATCGCACAATTCCTGGTTCGCTCTTCCTGAGCCAAGCGCGCCTAAAGTCGTGCTGCCCGTTTCCGGCTTTGAGGCCCTCTCCCCTGCCGATCAGGTCGAAGTGGCGCGCGCGGCGCTTTTCTCGGCCGCCGCGGAATTCGAAGGCTCGGCGCGCATCAACGCCCTCGAGCTCTTCATTACACGTGAGCAGCGCCGCCTCCTCAACTCGCGCGGCATCGACTATTCCTCTGTCCTGTGGCGGGGTTACAGCGAATTTGTCGTCGAGGCGGACAGCCCCTCTGGTACGGTCGAGCTCTTCGACGACATCGAGTTCTCCGAGCCCGACCCGGCACGGCTGGCCAGTTCCATCGCAACGCGCCTCGCCCAGGTCCGCGACCGCGCGCGCGCCGCGCCTATGCCCCAGCTGCGCGGCCTCCCGGTCATCCTGCGCGGAAAAGAGGCCGAGGAAGCATTCGCGTGGTTCTATGGCAACTCGCGCACCGAAACGGTCTACTCCAAGTCCTCGGCGTTCGAGGTCGGCAAGAGCGTTCAGGGCAGCGCGCCTGTCGCCGAACCTCTCGATCTCTGGGCCGAGCCCGCGATCGCCGGGCTCCCCGCATCCGCGGCTTTCGACTCCGACGGCTTCGCGCTCGAACGCACCGAGGTCATCGCGCAGGGCATCCTTAAAACCCTCACGGGCTCGGTCCGTCACGCGGATTGGCTCGGACTTCAGCGCAGGGGCGCCTTCCCGCTTTTCTCGGTATCACCCGGCTCGATGCCTCTCGAGGTGATGCACGCGTCGCCCTACCTCGAACCAGTCATGTTCAGCGACTTCCAGCTCGATTCTGTCACCGGAGACTTCGGCGCCGAGATCCGGCTCGCCTACTACTTCGATGGCAAGAAAGTGACCCCCGTCAGCGGCGGATCGATCTCAGGCTCGCTTGGCGCGCTCTGCGCATCCATGCGCCGCAGCGTGGAAACCGCGGTCACGAGCCGCGCGCGCTGCCCGGTCGCGCTCATGCTCACCGGCGTCACCATTACCGGCAACACATAAAATGAAAAGGGGCCCCCGCACACGGGAGCCCCAGTTTTTTATCTCAGGATTGCCGACTTAATCGCGGCGCGCGTTTTGGCTCAACCTACCGCTTTTCTGAGCGCTTCGACTCTGTCGATTTTTTCCCACGAAAAACTGTCGCGGCCGAAGTGTCCGTAAGCCGCGGTCGCTCGGTAGATGGGATTCTTGAGCTGCAGGGTCTCCACGATGCCGCGGGGCGTCAAATCGAACACCTTCAATATCGCCCGCTCGATCGCGGTCTCGTCAACCTTCGCCGTCCCAAAGGTTTCGACGAGCACCGATATCGGCTCCGGCACGCCGATCGCGTAGGCGACCTCGAGCTCACAGCGCTCCGCGAGTCCCGCCGCGACGACATTCTTCGCGATATACCGCGCCATATACGCGGCGGATCGGTCCACCTTCGAGGGATCTTTCCCCGAAAAGGCGCCGCCGCCGTGCCTGCCCATTCCGCCGTAGCTGTCGACGATGATCTTTCGCCCGGTGAGGCCAGTATCGCCCGCAGGCCCGCCAATCACAAATCGGCCGGTTGGATTGATAAAGTACTTCGTGGCCGCGTCGATGAGTCCCGTCGGCCCGAGCACCGGCAGTATGACCTTGTCGATCAAGGTTTGGCGAATTTCTTCGTAGCTGAGCGCCTGGCCGGATCCCTTCGTTTCGTCGTGCTGCTGCGAAAGCACTACCGCGGAGATGCGCACAGGCTTGTGGCCGTCGTACTCCACCGTCACCTGGCTCTTGCCGTCCGGGCGCATCCACAAAATTTCCTTGGCCTTGCGGATGCTCGACGCTTTCTGGAGAATCTTGTGCGCGAGAATGATGGGCGCAGGCATCAGCTCGGGAGTCTCATCGCAGGCAAATCCGAACATCATGCCCTGGTCGCCCGCGCCCTGCTTTCCCTCATATTCCTTGAGGCCGTGGCCCTCGATGCCCTGCGCGATGTCAGGCGACTGGTTGTGGATCGAGTTGAGCACCGCCATCGAGGACCAGTCGAGGCCATATTCGGGATTGTCGTAGCCTATGTCGCGGACCACGGATCGCGCGACCTCCTGAATGTCGACGTACGTGCGCGTCGTAATCTCTCCACCCACGAGCACCAGGCCCGTTGTCGCAAAGCACTCGCAGGCGACGTGACTGTGTTTGTCCTTCGCGAGGCAAGCGTCGAGCACGGCATCTGAGATTTGATCGCAGATTTTGTCGGGATGTCCTTCGGACACGGATTCGGAAGTGAATGGACGCAGAAGAGCTTGACTCATTTGAGCCCTCTTTAGCATGAATTTTTTGCCCGCCCGCAATTCGGATAACTCGGCGGGACCAGACCACTTGGAAGACTTCTGCTGGCCTGGTTTTCGCTGAAAGTGTAGTGACGCGGCCTCACTTGGTCAAGCCTCCAGCCGGCGCTCAAATTTCATTATTTCATATCCAGCAAATACTTTCCGATAATATGGATATGGAATCGTCTCGCCTGGGGCGCTCGCTGGCGCGCATTGTCGCCATCGGCGCATTCTTGATCGCGCTCAGCCCAGCGGCAGCCTCTGTTTCGGCACCCCCTCTCCTCGGGAAGGCAGCCTCGAGCGCGCGCCAGAGCGTGATACGCGCTGCCGAATCCTATCTCGGCACGCCCTACCGCTTCGGCGGCACCTCGAAATCAGGAATCGATTGTTCAGGCCTCGTGTACATGGCATTTCTGCAGGGTACGGGCTTCAAGGTTCCGCGTACGGTCGACACGCTTGCCCGCTGGGTGCTGCTCATTCCCTTCAGCGATCTTGCCCCTGGCGACCTCGTGTTCTTCACCCTCGACGCATCCTCGAAGAGCGTCTCGCAGGCAGCTTTCACGCAGACCGCGATTCCCCAGAACGCCGCGTATCTCTCCAAAGCGGACCATATCGGCATTTACCTCGGTGAAGGACTCTTTCTGCATTCGGCGAGCTCTGGCGCAAAAACCGGCGTCATCCAGAGTTCGATCCGCGAAGAGGGCTGGAGCCGCAGATACCTCTTCGCAGGGCGCGCCCTCCCCGCTTCAGCGTTTTCGGGATTCGCCTTCGATGGAGGGGTCGGCCTCAACCTCTCTCAGCTCGAAAACATCTCCGGAGGCTTGGACGCGATTGTCCGTGGGGGATCTGGCTGGGGTGAGCTCTCTCTTCCTCTCCTGAAGAATTTTTCCATCGGAGTGCGCGCAGGCCTCGCCTGGGATCGATCGCTCGACAGTATTCGCGTACCCTTCGAGCTCGATATCGGACAGATTTCCGGAATTTCCGTCTTCGCGGGCACGGCCCTCACCTTCGGCGGCCTGACGCTCGATGGCCGCGCCTACACGCCTTCGGCATCGCTTCTCGGCACCTTTGGACTTCGCTGGTCTCCCATCATTTTCTCATCAGGAGCTAAACGATTTGGAAGCTACTTTGAGGTCCGCTACGATAACTATGTAGCCCTCCCCGGACAGGAGAGCGCTGCCGCCACCGATCTTAAGGCCTGTCTCTCCTTCAGCATCGGCCTGCGCCTCAGAAGCGTACAGTATTAAAAAAAAGAGCCGGCCTCTCACGAGGCCGGCGATCTATTTTATCTCATGCCGCAGCCTGAATCTCAGGCCTGCGCTCCTTCCATTACCGGCACCATCTTCTTCGTGCCGAACACATCCGTCTCAAGCAGCTTGTAGCACTTTGTGGGGCACTTCTCCACGCACACGCCGCAGGAAGTGCATTTCGCGTAGTCCGTTACGGGAATACCGTTCACCATGGTAATGGCGCCCTCGGGGCAGGACTTCACGCAGATTTCGCACTTGATGCATCCCACTTTGCAGGTCTTGATGACGCTGGCCTTCAGGGTGGTCCTGTTCGAGCAGAGCACGATAGAACCAAGGCGGGGGCGCGGTACGAGCGTCAGGATCTTCTGGGGGCACTCTTCCACGCAGAGACCGCAGCCGGTGCAGTTCTCGTAATTGACGTGGGGAAGTCCATCCTCGCCCATCGCGAGCGCGTCGAACTTGCACACGAGCGTGCAGTCGCCCAAGCCCTGGCAGCCGTAGGAGCAGGTCTTCACGCTGCCAGTCGAAAGTTTCGCGGCGCGGCAGGTCTGAATACCGTTGTACTCGCCCTTGCTGACCGTCTTTTCTTTCGTACCCTGGCAGAGCAGCACCGCAACCTTATCTTCTGCCGCGCCGCCGCCATCGATGCCCATGATTTTCGAGAGCGTTTCCGCGGTCGCGGAACCACCCACCGAACACTTCGTCGTCACGGCCCGGCCAGTCGCTACCGCTTCGGAGTAACCATCGCATCCGGGAAATCCGCACGCGCCGCAGTTCGCGCCCGGAAGCGCCGCCCTCACCTCGTCGATCTTCGGGTCGCGTTCAACCTTGAATTTCTGATTGAAAAACGCGAGCGCGATTCCAATGAGAAAGGCCAGAACAGCGGAAAAGCCTATAGTCAAAAGAATTGTTGAAAGCATTTCTATATCCTTTATTTAATCAACCCGGAGAAGCCCATGAAGGCGATACCAATAAGGGCGGTTGCCATAAAGAGAATCGGTGTACCCTGCATGAATTTCGGAACCGGGCTCGTTTTCATTCGATCTCTGATTCCGGCCAGAAGAATCATTGCCAGCAGATAACCGAGCGACACGCCTACCGAATACGAAATCGACTGAATGAAGTTGTATTTGAAGGATATATTCTCGAAGGTCACCGCCAGAATCGCGCAGTTGGTCGTGATGAGCGGCAAATAGATTCCCATCGCGGAATAGAGGCCCGGCACATTCTTCTTCAAGTAGAACTCGACGAGCTGCACAAGGCTCGCAATGACCAGAATGAAAATGAGGATCTGGAGAAACGTCAAATTGAGCGGTACGAGGATATACTGGTAAATCGGCCAGGTAGCCGCGGTCGCGAGCACCGTGACGAAAGTCACCGCAAAACCCATTCCGATCGATTGGCCGACATCGCTCGTCATTCCAATGTAGGAGCACAGCGCGAGGAAGCGCATGACCACGATGTTGTTGACCAGCAGGGCCAGTATGAAAATTTTACCGAGGTCCATTATGCAGCCTCCTTCTTCACGGCGAGCTCTTTATTGCGCGCGGATACTTCCATCTTCTTCTTGAGCCAAATATTGAAGGAAATGAATAGGCTGAACACAAAGAATCCTCCAGGTGGAAGAATGAAGAATAGAATCGGTTGATATGAAGCTGGCATAATCTGAATGCCTGCGAGTGTGCCGTTGCCGAGAAGCTCGCGCACCGCGGCGATACCGATAAGTACCCAAGTGTACCCCAAGCCCATGCCAAACGAATCCGCGATGACGGCGGCGACGCCCTGTTTCGATGCAAACGCCTCAACGCGTCCCATGATGATGCAATTGACGACGATGAGGGGGATGAACACGCCCATGCTCTTCGAGAGATCTGGGAAATATGCTTTCATCACAAGGTCGACCATGGTCGTAAACGCCGCGATAACGATGATGAAAATGGGAATGCGGATCATCGATGGGATGAGTTTGCGGAACAGGGAGATGATGACCTCCGAAAACAGCAGTACAAAGGTCATCGCCAAGCCCATTCCGATACCGTTCGATACGCTCGTCGTCACGGCGATGGCGGAGCAGAGGCCTATCATCAGCATCAACAGGGGATTATCAAAAATGATTCCCTGCTTGAAAATCGAATACAGTTTTTTCATGTTCACTTGCCTCCCGCCTGCGGCTGGGCAGAATCCACGGCTGCGCCAGTCTGTGGTTGTGCGCTGCCATCAGCCGGCGCGGTCGATGCTTGCGCGTTCATATACGCAATGGCCGCGTCTCCAGCTGCTTTGATGATATTCGTGATCGATCGAGAAGAGATGGTCGCCGCGGTAATGGCCACTACATCATTCTTGACCTGGAACGGGTCTGTGAGCGCTTTGCCGTCAAACTGACCAAGGAATGTCGTCTTCTTCGCCTTGTTGACATAGTAGGTCGGGTTGGTGGCATTCATGCCGAGGCCCGGAGTATCCGTCAGCGCCATAATCCTGACACCGGAAATCGTACGCAGGAGATCGACACCGACAAGAAGGGTCGCGGGTCCGCCGTAACTCGGTCCTATCGCTTTTACCGCTATCCCGAGAGGAGCCGTGCCGCCTTTCACCTCATACGCCGCTTCGAATTTGATGTTCGGATCCGTACTGGTCAGCCCCTGAATCGGATCAAACGACACCGCTTGCGGAAAAATATCCTTCAACGATGTTTGTAGCTGAATTTCTCCCTGTCTATTGATGCTGTCCTTGGTGATCGCGTACACAATCGCCAGGCTCGCGCACGCAAGAGAGGCGTAGAGCATGAGCGTGAGCCCAAGTTTGGCCATTTCCTTTTTCATTTTGAAGCCTCCTTGGTCGGCTTTGCGGGCTTGGGAGGAGGCACGAAGCCATATTTCTTCACGCGCAGTTTGTTCAAGAATGGAGTGAGGGTGTTCATGATGAGGATCGCGTAGGTTACGCCCTCGGGGTAGCCGCCATATTTACGGATGAGCACGGTGATGAGGCCAATGCCGATGCCGAAGAGGGCCTGGCCATACTGAGTCATTGGCCGAGTCGCGTAATCGGTCGCCATGAAGAAGGCACCGAACACGATACCGCCGGAGAGAATTCCGAGCACAGGATCCATCCCTAAAAGCCAAGAGAAAACGAAGGTTGAGCCGAGCACTGAAATTGGCACAATCCACTGCACCACGCCGATTCCAAGCAAGAAGAGTCCGCCCAGCAGAACGAGCAAAATCGAACTTTCACCGATCGATCCAGAGCGGTATCCCATGAAGAGCTGCCGATAAAAGGCGCCTGTGTCCGTCGCGCCAAAATATTTCGCCACATCCGCGAGCGTGCTGCCCTGCTTGATCATGTTGAGCGGCGTCGCGGTGCTGACCGCATCTGCCGCCAGCGCGAGACCCTTCGGCATCGACCACGTCGTAATCGCGGCTGGGAAACTCATCAAGAGGAAGGCTCGTCCAATGAGCGCCGGGTTGAATGGATTCGCGCCGAGACCGCCAAAAAATTCCTTTGCCACCACGATCGCGAAAATGGCGCCAAGGGCAACCATCCACAGCGGAGTGGAAGGAGGCAGAATAAGCGCAAGCAGCAGTCCGGTGACGACCGCGGAGAAGTCGCCCACCGTGGTGCTCGCCTTGATGATTTTCCTGAATACAAACTCTGAGAGCATCGCTGCCGCGATCGAGGTCACCACGACGCCGAGCGCCGGAAGACCATACAGATAGATGCCATAGGCGGTCGCGGGAACAAGCGCGATGACCACCGAGAGCATGATGCGCGGCGTATCAACAGGAGAAAACGCGTGGGGGCTCGAAGAGAGCAGCATCTTCTTATTTGGCATTCTGGGCCTCCTTCTGTTTCAGCGCGCGGAGCAGCTGTTTGCCGACTCTGAAACGCTGCACGAGATGCCGGTGCGCCGGGCATACGAAGGAGCAGGTTCCGCACTCGATGCAATCGAGAAGGCCGATCTTCTCAGCTTCACTGTAATTGCCGGCTTCTACCGCGATAGCCAGGAGGGCAGGGGTAATCGCCGTCGGACAGGCTCTGATGCAGCGGCCGCAGCGGATGCAGGTGTCCTCTTCGTACTGCGTCGCTTCCTGCTCATTCATCAGCAACACGCCGGAGGTGTTCTTCTGAACAGGAATTTCATAGCTGGGAACCGCGACGCCCATCATGGGGCCGCCGAATATCACTTTTCGCAGCGCCTCTTCATCGATCTCGATGCTGCCGGCCTTCGCGAGGTCCGCCACCACCGTACCGATCGGGGCGATGAGGTTCTTTGGAGACTTGCACGCCCCGCCGGTCACAGTGAAACCGCGCTCGATGAGCGGCTTGCCCTCGCGGAACGCGCTCACGATCGCGCAGAGTGTGCCCACATTCGAAACGACGCAGCCCACATCCATGGGCAGGCCGCCCGACGGCACCTGTTTTCCCGTAATCGCGGTGATAAGCATTTTCTCGCCGCCCTGCGGGTATTTCGTGCGAAGCTCTTGAACGCGGATCTTCATTCCGGCCTTCACCTGAGGGTTCGCGTCGATCGCCTTCTGCACATAGGGAATCGCGTGCTTCTTGTTCTCTTCGATCGCGATCACGCCTTCCGGCGCGTTCACGGTTTTCATAACGATCGCGACGCCCTCGACCACCTTTTCCGGTGTCTCGATCAGCGTGCGCTCATCGATTGTGAGGAAGGGCTCGCACTCCGCGGCGTTCGCGATCACGAACGAAATCGGTTTCGTGGGCGCGAGTTTGACATGCGCGGGGAAGCCCGCACCGCCCATACCGACGATTCCCGCGGCGCGTATGCGCGCGAGCGCCTCATCTTTGGAGCACGTAAATGGGTCGAGAGGCTGGAGGAACTCTTGCGCCGCTTCACCCTCAGGAGGATCTTTCGGTTCGATGACGATGCACAGGCCTTCCGTATTGTTGGACTGCGTGCGCGGCTCGATTTTCTTGACGACGCCAGCGATGGACGCATGCACGGGAACGGTCATGCGACCATCCGCGTCCGCGATCTTCTGCCCGGCTTTGACAAATTCACCGACCTTGACGAGAGGCTGAATCGGAGCGCCGAAATGCTGATTTACCGGAATCACCACTTGAGAAACTGAAGTAATCCGTTCAATCGGCTTTTCCTGCGAGCGGTCCTTTCTCTCGGGCGGATGTGCCCCGCCTCTGAATGTCCTGATTGACATAGTGGAAAGGTCTCCTTTTGAAGGTTAGCTCTAAAATCGCAAAAGAGATAAGCTCTTTCGCATTCGATGCAAAATCTTGGAAAAGTATAGCAAAATCGAGCTATACTACCACTAGTTTTTAAGAATGGTCAAGGCAAGAACCGCATAAGTATTTACTGTGAAACAATAAGATAATTTTTTATTGAATGCTGCCCGCAGGCTCCGAAGGCCATGCAGCGCGTGTCCCGGCTGCCCATAAAAAACGCCCCGGGATTCACCGGGGCGTGTGCTTCGATTTTCCAGCGGCTCGCGCGAATACCGCGCGCTTATTTTCGACCCTTGAGCAAAATTCGGACCTGTTTCATCAGGCCCTCGCCCTCGCTCTTCGTTTCGATATCGATGATATCGTTGAGCGTGGTGTGGATAATGCGCCGTTCAAAGGGATTCATCGGCTCGAGCAGCACCGATCGTCCGGTGCGCCGCACATCCTCCGCGGTCTCGTACGCAATGCGCACGAGCGCTTCCTCGCGGCGGAGCCTGTAATTCTCAGAATCGAGGACAATCTTGATGTCGTTGTGCCCAAGCGTTCCCGCGTACACATTCGCGAGAAGCTGCAGGGCGTCGATATTGCGGCCCTTCTTGCCGATCAAAATCGAGGCGGATTCGGTGTCGATGCGCAGACCGAGTTTCTTTGGCTCGCGGAACGCGACAGAGACTTCAGAGGAATAGCCCATCTGAGTAATCACAGTTTTCGTCCACTCAACCATCTTCACTTCAAAATCATCCGTGGGCAAAGGCTCGATCGTCCGCGCCTCTTCGTGGGCGACTTCGCGCGCAATTTCGCGTTCGGGCGCCGCGTTTACCATGCCAGCCGCATCGCGCGTGTGGACGCGGATCCGGACTTTTCCCTTTTTAAACAGACTCGCCGTCTGATTCTCAAGAATCTCGACATCGAATGAGCTTGTATCCAGCCCCAGCTCCTGGGCAGCGAGCTCAATAGCCTCCCGCTCGGTTTTTCCTTCGAATTCATATATCATTTGGATCGCTCCTCACTACAATATTCTATTATTTAGTGTTGCCTTTTCGTTTCCCGGTAGGGCCTTGCGCGCCTGAGCCATCTTTCTTCGCGTTCTGCGCCTCCGAAGCCTTGTTTTCAAGCCACTTGGTCACTTTTTCGGAAAAACCTTCCTTGCCGGAGCCTCTGTTGGCCGGTCTCGCCTTGGTGTCGACGGCGCTGTTCTTGCCCGCGGAGAGCTTTTGGCCCCTAGAAAGGCCCGCGCCACCCGTCTTGTCGCCGCCTGGACCGCTGCCGGAACTCCCCGCCGTTGCGCGGGCCAGCTTGTGCTTCTTCATGAGGTCGTTGATCGCGATCTGCTGGACGATGGTCAGCACGTTGTTCGTGATCCAGTAGATCAGCAAGCCCGACGGCACATCGTAGAGGATGAAGAAGAACATGATCGGCATTCCGTACATCATGAACTTCATCTGATTGGCCTGCTGGCTGTTCGTTTGAGCGCCCTGAGGGGCCTGGGTGAACTTGCCATACAAAAGCTGGCTCACGAGATAAATGATGGGCAATGCCCTCAGATCGTTCCAACCGACAATCGGGAGCCTGAAATTGCCGAAATTGATCACGCTTTCCGGCAGAGAGAGGTCGTTGATCCAACCATGGATGAACATTGCTCCGCGCAGATCGAAGTGATTGTTGAAGAGGTTGTACATCGCGATGAAGAGCGGGAACTGGATCAACATGGGCAGACAGCCCGACATCGGGTTGTAATTCTCTCGCTTGTAGAGTTCGGCCATCTCTTGATTGAGTTTTTGGGCGTTCCCCTTGTACTTGGCCTGCAGCTCCTGAATCTTCGGCTGCAACTCGGCCATGCGCGCGGTCGACATCGAGCTCTGTTTGGTGAGCGGGAAAAAGAGCACTTTGATGACAATCGTGACGAGGATGATCGCCACGCCATAGTTCGGAATAATGCTATAGAAGAAATTCAGGAGGAATTTCAGCGCGGTTTCGAGCCATCCGAGGATGCCGGAGCCCTCCATGGCGTCTTCGAGCTTGAGATTCGAGAGCCCGAAGCCGTTCTTGTCCGCATACTCATACTTGCCGAGTTCCTTGGAGGTCTTCGGGCCAAAGTAGAAGTAGTAGGTGTCCGTACTCGAGGCTGAGGTAATGGTGCTTCGCAGAAGTCCGAGCGTATTCGTCTGCTTGATGAGCGGATCCTGCGCGGTTTCGATCTGATACCCCGTCAGCGGAGCCTTGGGCACCGCGATAAACGCGAAATATTTGCCCGACATCGCGACCCAGCTCGCGTTCGGCGCGATCGTGGTGGGGGTATTCGCCTTTGGATTCTCGTATTTCTTTTTTCCATCGACTTCTTCGATGAACTTGCGGTAATCCGCGTTCTTGGGGAGCTGATCGAAGCGCGGGCCAATCTGCGGGCCCAGATCGATGCGGTACGCGACGCCGTTCGAGCCGATTACGATGGGCTTGCCATCCGGTTGCTCGATGGACACCGCGAGGCCGAACATGTACTCGCTCTCACGGAAGGAAAAGACTTTCTTCAGCACAAAGGGCACTTTCTGATCGCTGCCCGCGAGCGGCGCCTCGAACATGCGGGAAAATTCAATGGTCTTCTTGCCCTCATCGAGGTACTGCGCGTGCATGAGATCGCGCATCGGCGACAGCGTCGAGCCAAACGAGATCGATAGTCCGTCCGAGCCCTGCGAGCCGGGAACCACCAAGTCGACGCCACCGCGCGAATCGCTCTGGTCCTTATGTTTCAAGAGGGTGAGCGAAACAATCTCGCCGCCGGCGTTGGTAAAGGTCGCGCGCACCACATCCGTCTCAATGATGTACTTCTCTTCAGTGGTCGGTACAGGAATCGAACTCGCCGTGCCGCCCTTCAAGCTCGTCGCGGCTGGTGCCGGAACGATTGAGACCAGTGCGCTCTGAGGCTGCGTGCTTGCCGAGGGCGTCGCGGCAGGCTGGGCGCTCGTCTGCGCGGGCTGCTGAGCCGCCTGCTGCTGCGTGCTTGGCGGAAACAGGGCGTTCTGCACCACAAAGCCGGCGCTGACTATGACTGTGGATAACACCACCGCGATTACGGTGCGGCGGCGATCATCTTTCGAATTGGTTTGTTTGTCAAAGATATCGTTCATGGTACTGGATCAAAGCCTCCTGGATTTCCTGGATGACAGCGAATAATTCTCTTAAATGAGAGCACAAGGCCCTTGAAGGGGCCGTATTTTTTTATGGCTTGGTACGAATACGAAGAGCAGGTCGGATAGAATCGACAGGATGGGGGAAACAGCGGTGATATGGCGATCTGATATACGCGAATCGCGATCAATAGAGGAAAAGAAAGTATCTTCTTTACGATGTTCATCGCAGCAAATCCGCCTTGCGAAGCAGATACTGCATCGCGCTGCGGCAATCCGAGAGTGCCGCACATCCGGGATACAGCACGAAGGCAATATCTAAGCCTGGCTTCACCGAGTGACGCATCAGTCGCCACGACTCTCGGGCCAAACGTTTTGCTCTGTTCCGTGCAACAGCGCCGGTAAATGAACGCACCGCAATAAATGCTGCCCGGCTTTCCTGCTCCCCTTTTCGGAGGACCTGCATACGCATGCCTTTGCAGGAAAACCGGGCTCCGTCCTTGAATATCAGATCGATCTCTGTCGCCTTCCGCACACGAAGGTGCTTCGGAAAGCTCAGATCACGATGTTCTTCGTGATTGCCAGGCTCGGCGCTCTCAGTATTTCTTGTTCTCATCGGCAACAGAGAGCTTAATTCTACCTTTTGCTCTCCTTCGCTTCAGAACAAGGCGGCCGCCTTTTGTCTTCATGCGGGCACGAAAACCGAACTTCCTATTGCGTTTGACTCGGCTTGGCTGATAGGTGCGCTTCATGATTCTAACTCCTTACACAAACGGCTGCAATTTTCATCCAATCATTGTTTTACAGCCGGGAAATTGCATAGTCGGGCGGTGGAGTATAAAACGAGGGGGCCTCTTTGGTCAATTGCCTTTTTCGCGAGCTCTCTGGGCATCCTTCTTCCGCATGCGCGAAAAAATATCGCCCAATGCTTGGGGGAGTTCTGCGCTCCGCGCGCGCGGTGCCGGATGCGCGGTTTGCGCCTCGCGCGCAACCTGATCCTCTGAAATTTCAGGCTGGCTCGCGTCGACTGTTGTGCGCGGCGCGGCGTCCCCGCTCGCGCTCTTCCCCGTCAGCGGCTCAGCCTGCACCGATTCTCCCGATGCCGGCGCCACACCGCGCTCGCGCTCTTCCTCAGCGCCAACCATCTCGACCGAAAATGCCAGGCTCGTGATCTCGAGCTCTGGATAGTGCTTCGAAATCCGCTCAAGAATGCGCGCCTGATCCATCTGCAGCAGCTGGATCCAGCCCGCGTGATCCGCCGCGATGAGCAGCGTGCGGCGCAGGACACTCTTCGGTCTCGAATGATCCGCGAGCCGCTGGCCCACGATCTGCTTCCACGTCGAGCGAAACGCTTCGAAGCGCGATGCTTCCTCAATTGTCCTGTCGTCGAAAAACCGCTTGAGGACTTCAGAGGCCCTTTTCACTCGAAAATCGTCCATCGTTCACCCTGTAAACTATTGTATTCTCATCGGCGTACTCGTGCCACGGCTCTTCAGGCAAAAATGTGAACACGGCCTGGGCTCCGCGATCGCGCGGCGGCAACAGCGAGAAGAATCTTCGTCGTTTGGCCACATCGAGCTCGAGCAGCACGTCGTCGAGCAGCAGCACCGGGAATCGCGGATTCTCGCTGTCGGTGAATCGCGCGTAGAGCCGCATCTGCACAATCCTGAGAATGAGAGAGGCGAGCCTCAGCTGGCCTGTGGAGGCAAACGAGGAAAATTTCCTCCCTTCTCGTATGAATACCCAGCGGTCACGGTGCGGCCCGGAGAGCGTCGTGGAGGCCTCGATGTCTTTACCCCGCCGGCTTGCCAATTCCTCTATGATTTCTTCAACCGAGGCGCTCTCTGTCCAACTCGAAATGTAGCGCACCGACACTTCCGTACCGAGTTGGGAAATGTGCTCATAACTCTCTGGGAAAGCTTCCGCGAAAAGCCCTGCGAGCCTTGTGCGGTACGCCATCAGCTCGCGCCCGTAGCGCGCAAGCTGCGCATCCAACGCGTCGAGCATGCTGAACGTGTCGGTCTTGAGCGCCATGTTGCGGTGCTTGAGCACCCGCCGGTACGCGCGGAGCACATCGATGTAGTCCAGCCAGAACATTCCCGCGCACTGATCGAAGAAAAACCGCCGCTCTTCGGGAATTCCAGAGGCGAAGGCGAAGTCTTCGTGGCAAAACACCACGGCTGGGTTGTGCGCAACGAGCTCTTTTCGATCGGTGAGCGTCTTTTCGTTGAGCTTGATCTCTTTTCTGCCCTCGGCGGAGTAGCGAAGGCTTATCTGTTCACGCGTGTGGAGCCCAACATCGCTCCAGTCTGCCTTCAGATAGAATTCCGAACTCCCGTGCATCGGAATTTCCCTGTCCTGATGGGTGCGAAATGAACTCCCGTAGCTGAGAAAATAGAGCGCTTCAAGAAAATTGGTTTTCCCTTGGCCATTTTCGCCAAGCAGAAAGATGTTTCCCGCGCCAAGCTTCAGCTCAGCCTCAGCGATATTCCGAAACTGAGCGATGCGTATCCACTCGAAGGCCATTTAAGGCTGCTGCATCGGCATGATAATGTGGAAATAGTTCGATGCCGGTTCAGGCCTCATCGTGACCGCTCGGGTCGGATCGCTGAACTCAATCGCGAGCGCGTCCGTATCCATCACCTTGAGCGGATCTTCGAGATACCTGAGGCTCAGCAAGATAACCACATCATCACCCTCATACTCACAAGCGAGTTCTTCGCGGGCCGCACCAAGCTCGGTTTCTTCCGATTCAAGCACCAAACCGCGGCTCGATACGTTGAAAATCACCTTGTTCGATTTTTCCACAAAGAGCGCGACGCGCCTGAGCGCGGACTGAAGTTCTTCTTTTGAAACCGTAAATTTCGTGCGTTGATCGCGGGGTATCACCTTTTGATAATTGGGGAATTTGCCCTCGATCAGATAGCTCGTGAGCTGATAGTTGCCGAAGCGGAAGAAAATGTTCTTCTCGTTGACCGCCATAAGAATCTGGCCTTCATCCGAAGCGCGTTTCAACACGATCGAGAGCACTTTAGGTGGTATGATCGCGCTCTGGAAATCGGGAATATCAGCCTCTTGGGTCGAGATGAACGCGAGTCTCCTTCCATCGGTCGCCACCATCGCGAGTTCACCGCTGGGGAGTTTTTCCATGAACACGCCATTCATGAAAAACCGCGTTTCATCGTTTGAGACAGAAAAGATCGTCTGGCTGATCATCTTGCGGAGGTCGCGGGCCTGAAGCGCGAAGTACTGATTCTCTTCGACGCGGGGAATCTCGGGAAATTTATCTCCCGCGATCGTCTTGAGCTGAAATCGGATCTTCTTAGAGAGCGGTCGAATCTCGATGCTCGATTCATGCTGCTCAAACAGCATGTCTCCTTCGGGAATCGAGTTGGTAATGGCTAGAAGTTTATCGCAGAAAACGGTGAGCGAACCTGGTTCAGCGTCCGATATGGGTATCTCTGTCTCGAAACCGACCTTTGCGTCGGTCGCTCGTATATAGAGCCTGGAATCAGTAACCTCGAGGTACACATTCGACATAATGGAAAACGCATTTTTCGATGCGATAATATCTTGCGCAATCGCAATCTCTTTTGCAAAAGTATCTCGATCGCAGATAAATTTCATTCGCGGCTTCCTCCATTCTGATGCCGCTATACTAACAGCTCACGCAAGAAAAATAAACAGGCATTCTTGCGAATTCATCGGCATGTTTCAAAGAAGGAAGTTGGTTCTCAACAAAATGTCGAATACTCTTATTACGTGTTCTATTGATATATAAAACAGTAATAATAGTAGTAAGCAAAGATAATATGTGGAAAACAATGATAAATAGCTAAAATACATGTAATTATATTTGTGGAAAACTTGTGGCGAACTGAGCTTTGATATGCACATTTTCCACAGGCTCTGTAGGTTTCCACAAAATTTCTGAAGTTTTCCACAGGTTGGCAACAGCATATCGGCAGATTTTCAGGAAGAAGAGTTTTCTTTGCAGTCCTGAGTGAGCCTATTCACGACAGAGGCGAAAGAAGAATCGAATTTGACGAGATCTTCAATTTTTTGGCATGAGTGCATGACCGTCGTATGGTCCCGGCCATTGAACTCCGTGCCGATTTCTGTCGTCGAGTAATCGGTGGTTTCGCGAATGATGTACATGGCCACCTGGCGGGCAAGAGCGATGTTCTTGCTTCTCTTCTTTCCGCGCAGGTCGGATATGGAGAGTTTATAGTAATCCGCGACTGTCTTGATGATGGATGAGACGTCGACAGCTGGCGCCTTGAAAGAATTGGTCAGCTGCTTGATCACATTTTGTGCAATTTCGAAGGTGGGCTCAACCTTGATGAGGTCAGCGTAGGCGATGATCTGATTGATGCACGAATCGAGGTCGCGGACATTCGTCTCGATGCTCTTCGCGACGAGATTGACGACATCTTCTTTGAAGCCGCGACGGTAGAGCTCGAGCTTCTTCCGGATAATCGCCGCCCTTGTCTCAAAGCCTGGGGTAGTGAGATCGGTCTTCAATCCCATCATGAAGCGGCTCTTGAGGCGCTCAGAAAAATCCTTGAGCTCGGAGGCGGGTCGGTCGCAGGTGAATACGAGTTGCTTATTCGAGTCGTAAAGCGCGTTGAAGGTGTGGAAGAGCTCCTCCTGGACTCCGTGCTTGTTCTGAAAGAAGTGAATGTCGTCGATGAGGAGCACGTCGATGTTGCGATACTTGTTCTTGAAGTCGTTGGTTGTTCTATCGTGAATGGTCTTTATGAATTCGTTGGTAAAATCTTCCGCGGTTACGCTGATGATGCGCAGGTCCGGGTGCCGCTCGAGAATGCGATTTCCAATCGCGTGCATGAGATGCGTTTTGCCGAGGCCGACGCCTCCGTAAATGAGAAGCGGATTGTAGGATGTGCCAGGAAGCTCCGCCACCGCGGAGGCCGCGTTGAACGCGAAATTGCTGTTTTCGCCCACGACAAAACTCTCGAAAGTGTAGCGCGGCTGGAGATTGCCGGTTCTCGGTTCGCGCAGGCGGGAGCCGCTGGCGGCGTAGGAAGACTCGACAATGGTCGCGTTTTCATCAGGCTTCGATGGGACGGAGGAGCTCTCGTCGAGATTGGGATCTTGAGTGCTGGTTTTCTTTGCGGGAGCGCGCTGCGGCGAGGAGGCAGCCTTCTGCTGCGCGAGGCGTTGATCGAGCTGTGTAGCCTGTGCCTCAACCGAAATATCGGTCGGCATCCCAAGGAGGCTGGAGAGAATTTCCTTCATGAAAGGACTGTATTTGCGAACGAATTGATCTCTTAAAAAGGTATTGTTGGCGCGCAGAAGGACCGTTCCATTCTCGAAGCCAAGGAAGGTGAGCCGGAACCACATGATGAATTCAGACTCTGGAACTTGGTCCTTTGCGAGTTCGAGCGCTTTCTGCCAGAGAATTTCATTGCCATCGTCGTTCATTCGCGGGAGACTCCAGTTCTTTTCTATTTTTCCACAAGTTTTCCACAGGACTGATCGATTCTCCTATACACCCAAGTGTCATCCACACGCAAGATGTCGAAGGTAAAAATTCCCAAAATTTTTCCAGGCAGTTTAGGAAACAGCCCCTCAACGGCCGAATTGAAACGATATATATGGATATTTTAAATGTAAATGATGATGTTGGAGAAAATCATCCATTTTGAGAAAAGAATTACCACAGTAATCCACAAGTGAATTCACGGCATATTCACAAAATTTACACAGGTTTTCCACAGGTATGTATTTTACCGGTTTTTCTCGGCGTTTTTCCCTTCAGCTTTACTCAAAATGAGCAATCTGATATGATGATAGTGAGATTTTCCCGAATCTTGAATCTATTCCCGGTAGTTCCGCTCAGGAAAAATATGGAATCAACAACGAATAATTATTCCGCAAGTACTATCCAAGTGCTCAAAGGCCTCGAGGCTGTCAGAAAGCGGCCCGGCATGTACATCGGTTCAACGGGCATCGATGGATTGCACCATCTGGTGTACGAAGTGGTCGACAATTCAATCGACGAGGCGCTGGCGGGGTACTGCGAGAACATCACGGTCGCGCTCGAGCGCCAGGATATCATTCGCGTCGAAGACGATGGTCGCGGCATCCCTGTTGATACCCATCCTACGGAAGGCATCTCCGCCCTCGAGCTCGTCATGACCCGCCTCCATGCCGGCGGCAAATTCGACAAGAAAAACTACAAAGTCTCGGGCGGTCTGCACGGCGTAGGAGTGTCGGTCGTCAACGCGCTCTCGGTGTGGCTCGAGGTCTACGTTCACACCGGCGGCAAAGTGTACTTTCAGAAATATCTCCAGGGTGTGCCGGAAAAGCCGGTTGAATTGATCGGCGACACCGACAAGCGCGGTACCGTAACGCGGTTTCAAGCCGATCCTGAAATTTTCGAAGAAACAATCTATTCCTTCGACGTGCTCAGCAATCGCCTGCGCGAGCTTGCTTTCCTCAACAAGGGCATCAAGATCGCGCTCATCGACGAGAGGCTCGCGCAGCCGAAGCGGATCGATTTTCACTTTGAGGGCGGCCTCCAGGAGTTTGTGGAGTACCTCAACAAGAATAAAACCGTGATCCACCGCGATGTGATCTACTTCATGGGCACGCGCGACGACGTCGAGATCGAAGTGGGCATGCAGTACAACGATGGCTACAACGAGACAATGTTCTCTTACGTCAACGGCATCAACACGCGCGAAGGCGGCACGCACCTCATTGGATTCAGGAACGGCCTCACCAAAGTAATCAACGACTTCTTCAAGAAGTCTAAATACAACAAGAAAATAGAAGAGAATCTCTCAGGCGACGACGTCCGCGAGGGACTTACCGCGGTGCTCTCGGTCAAAGTCATGGAGCCCCAGTTCGAGGGCCAGACCAAGGGAAAACTCGGGAACAGCGAGGTGAAGGGAATCGTCGAGGGCTTTCTCGCAGACCAGCTCGACCTCTTTTTCCAGAAGAACCCCGATGTCATCAACATCATCCTGGAAAAATGCACCACCGCGGCACGCGCGCGCATCGCGGCCCGTCAGGCCCGCGAGCTTACACGCCGCAAGAGTCTCCTCGAGGCGTCCAGCCTCCCGGGAAAACTCGCCGACTGTCAGGAGAAGGACCCGACCAAGTGCGAGCTCTTCATCGTCGAGGGCGATTCGGCCGGCGGCTCCGCCAAAATGGGCCGCAACCGCGTCCACCAGGCGATTCTTCCGCTCTGGGGCAAGATGCTCAACGTGGAGAAAGCGCGACTCGACAAGGTAATCGGCAACGACAAGCTGCAGCCGATCATCGCGAGCTTGGGCACGGGCATCGGAGAAGACTTCAACGTCTCAAAGCTTCGCTACCACAAGGTCATCATCATGGCCGATGCCGATGTCGACGGTTCGCACATCCGCACCCTCCTGCTCACCTTCTTTTACCGCTATATGACGGAGCTGATCGAGAACGGGCACGTGTACCTCGCGATGCCGCCCCTGTACCGCGTGGCCTACGACAAGGAAATCCACTACGCCTACACCGATGAGGAGAAGGATCAGATCCTCGGTCAGACGAACAAGGATCCCTCGAAGATCTTGGTGCAACGCTACAAGGGCTTGGGCGAAATGAACCCCGAGCAGCTCTGGGAGACCACGATGGATCCCGAGCGCAGACTCATCAAGCGCATCACAATGGACGACGCGATTCTCGCCGAAGAGATGTTCGTGACGCTCATGGGCGAGCAGGTCGAGCCACGGCGCCAGTTCATCGAAGAGAACGCTCTCGCCGTCTCGAATCTCGACGTATAAAGGCAGAACAAGATGGCAGAAACAAGCAATATCATTCCTGTACCTATAGAAGAAGAGGTCAAGACTTCCTACCTCAACTACGCGATGTCGGTCATCGTGTCGCGCGCGCTTCCTGATGTGCGCGATGGGCTGAAGCCGGTACACAGGCGGCTTCTCTACGCCATGGACGAGCTCGGCCTGCGCAACAATGCCGCAACCAAGAAGAGCGCGCGCATTACGGGCGACGCGATGGGCAAGTACCACCCACACGGCGACCTTTCGCTCTACGACGCGCTGGTGCGCATGGCGCAAGATTTTTCGCTGCGCTATCCGCTCGTGCAGGGGCAGGGCAATTTCGGCTCCATCGACGGCGACCCGCCCGCCGCGAGCCGTTACACCGAGGCCAAGCTCTCGAAGATAGGCGAGGAGATGCTCGCCGACCTCGACAAAGAGACGGTCGATTTCGTCCCAAACTACGACGAGAGCCTCAAAGAGCCGAACGTGCTGCCTTCGGCGATCCCCAACCTCATCATCAACGGATCGAGCGGTATCGCGGTAGGCATGGCCACCAACATGGCGCCCCACAATCTTCGCGAAACCGCCCAGGCCATTGAGGCCTACATCGATAATCCAGATATAAATATCGATGGTTTAATGAATTACATAAAAGGCCCCGACTTTCCCACGGGCGGCATCATCTATGGAATGCAGGGCATACGCGACGCTTTCGAGACGGGCCGCGGGCGTCTCACTGTGCGCGGGCGCTTCATCATCGAAACCATGAAGAGCGGCCGTGAGCAGATCGTCTTTACCGAAATTCCCTATGCGCTGAACAAAACGACCCTGGTGACGCGCATCGCCGACCTGGTGCGCGACAAGCAGATTGACGGCATCTCGGACCTTCGCGACGAGAGCGATCGCGAGGGAATCCGCATTGTCCTCGAACTCAAGAAGGGCGCGATCACCAAGATTGTGCTCAACCAGCTCTTCATGCACACGCCGCTCCAGAGCACCTTCGGCGTCATCAACCTCGCGCTCGTCGATGGAGCGCCGAAATGCCTTAATATAAAAGAACTTATCTACTATTTCGTGAAGCATCGCTTCGAAGTGGTCACCCGGCGCTCCCAGTTCGAACTCCGCAAAGCGGAAGAGCGTGCCCATATCCTGCGCGGCTTGGTGATCGCGCTTCAGAATATCGACGAAGTCATCGCCATCATCAAATCGAGCAAGAATATCGACACCGCGAAATCGCGTCTCTCGGAGCGCTTCGGATTGAGCGATGTCCAGGCACAGGCTATCGTCGATATGCGCCTTGGACGCCTCACCAGCCTCGAAACCGAGAAGATTCTCGCCGAATTGAAGGAGATTGAGGCACGCATCGAGTACCTCAAGGCGCTCCTCGCGAATCCCAACGCGATTCACCAGGTCATCAAACAGGAAACCCACGAGCTCGCCGAGAAGTACGGCGATGAGCGTCGCACCGAAATCGTGCCCAATCAGGTCGAACAGATCAACCTCGAAGACCTCATCAAACCCGAAGAGATGGTGATTCTCATCTCCAACAAGGGCTTTATCAAGCGAATCTCGGTCAACCAGTACAAGTCGCAGGGCAGGGGAGGCAAGGGATCCAACTCGGCTTCGCTCCTCGAGGATGACTTCATCCAGCAGCTCTTTATCGCCAACACCCACGACTATCTGCTCTTTATTTCGAGCTGGGGCAAGGCGTATTGGCTTAAAGCCCTCGAAATCACCGAAGCGAGCCGCCAGGCGCGCGGCAGCCATATCAGATCGCTGCTCGCGATCTCCGAAGACGAAGAGATCACCGCGGTCGTCGATTTCAGCGATTTCTCCGACACCCAATACATCTTGATGGGCACGCTCAACGGCGTGGTCAAGAAAGTCGCGACCAAAGAGTTCGCGAACGCCAAAACACGGGGCATCATCGGCATCAACCTCGACGAAGGCGACAGGCTTGTTTCGGCGATTCTGACCAATGGCAACGACGAGATTGTGCTTATTTCACGCAAGGGCCAGGCGTTGCGCATCGAAGAGTCGCAGGTGCGCGAGATGGGCAGAACCGCCAGAGGCGTGCGCGGCATTTCGCTGCGCGATGACGATGAGCTGGCGGCCATGCTGCGCATGGACGCCGAAGAGTCGATGCTCATCATCACGCAGAACGGCTCAGGAAAGCGCGTCATATACGATCTGTTCAACCCGCACTCGCGTGGTACCCACGGCCAGACGATCTACGACCCCGACGAAGAGTCCGGAGAAGTCATCAAGGCTGTCTCCGTCCGCGAAGAGGACGAGGTGATGGTCATTACGTCGGCCGGGAAGACGATAAAACTGAGTGTCTCTTCGGTCCGCGAGATGGGTAAGGCCGCGAAAGGTGTTCGGATCGTCAATATCGAGGCGCCGGACTGTGTGATCGGCATGGACAAGATCATTCAGCAGCAGGAAGAAGGAGAAGAGTGAGTCGGACGGGCAGGGTTTGCCCTTTCGCGAAAAACATGAGGGCCGCCCCGGTGGGGCGGCCCTTTTCTTTGCGTTTCGGTCAAAGCGCATGAGCGCATGAGCGCATAGGCGCGATGTCGCCGCTGCTGAGTCGCGTGCCGCGTCCGGGATTGTTTCACGTGAAACAGCGGGACAGGACAATTAGCTGCTGCGGCTGGCAGAGTAGGCGATAAATTCCTCAAGCAGGCGGAGCGCAGCGGCGTCGACACCGCCCGCGGCCGATATTCCTTGGAGCGAGGCGAGAGCCCGTGCAGTGTACGTTTCAGCGAGTGCGCGCATCTCGTCGTCGATGCCGTGCGCGACCAGTCTCGACCGCAGCCAGTGGATGTCCTCGGGCTGCACTGAGGGCGCGCCGAAGAAAGAGAAGAAGGATGTGCGCTCCTCCGCGCTGAGTTTTGGCAGAAGAGCGAGGATGTAAGGGGTCTTTTTGCCCTCTTTGATGTCGGAGCCGACGGGCTTCCCGAGCGCCTTGGCGTCACCGAAGAGGCCGAGCCTGTCGTCCTGAAGCTGAAACACTATGCCCATCGCCTCACCGAAAGCTTCGAGCGCAGGAAGAAGGGCGCCTGGTTCGGCTTTGCCGGGCGGATGCCCTGCGGCCTGCGATGCCGCGAGCCGCGCGCCGGCTACGAGCGGCAGAGCCACAGTGTATCGCGCCGTCTTGAGCCTATACATGTCGAGCACATCCCCCAGCGAGGGAGATGCGCTGTCGTATCCGAACTCGACATCGCGCATCTGCGCGAGCGTCACCGCCGCGTGTTCCTTCGCCACGAGGCTGGAGATTTCGAAAGTAGTTTGCGCAAGTTCTTTCCATGCAAGGAAAAAGAATAAATCACCCACGCAGATACCCTGCGCCTCGGCCGCGTTGAGCCTGTCTGCCGCGCTGAGGTCTGGCTTCTGCTCGCTGATTCGTCGTGCGGCGCGCATGTGGAGTGTCGGTTTGCCCCGGCGCAATTCGTCGTGATCCATAATGTCGTCGTGGACGAGGAGGCCCGCCTGCAAGAGTTCCAAACCAGCCGCGAGCCGCGCGGTCTGATCGCGGACCTGCGCGTCGAGAACCGGACTATCAGGGTCAGCGGCACTGCGCGCCGCGGGTAATTCGGCTCGGACTATCCACGCGCCGAGCTGGGCGAGCGCTCCGCGGAGCATTTTGCCGGCGCACGCGAAATCTTCCATTTCGCGCGACAGCCAAAGCCCAATCTCCGGGATGTTGTCGAATATGTCCTTATTAGATAAAAATATAGAATGAATTTGGTCGGTAGTTGAGCTTCGCGATTGAAGCAGGAATGTCTGAAAGCTGAGTTCTTTGCGCTGTGGATCCATGGGTCGAAGTATAGTCGAGGGCTGGGCAATAAAAAAGCCTTGGCCTGAGGCCAAGGCTGGTTTTGTTCATAATAAAGAAGGCCTTCAGGCTACGTAGGCCTGAAGAACTTCCATGGTTTCAGGAACGGATACCTTCTTTAAGGCCGCTTTCTCGATCTGTCGAATCCGCTCTTTTGTCAGATGCATTCGATCGCCAATCTCTTTGAGGCTCATTGGGCGTTTTCCGTTTAACCCGAATCGGTACTCGACAATCTCCCGCTCCTTGGCGGTGAGAGCCGAGAGTACCTTATTGATGTCGTCGCGCAGGCTGGATTGAATTGCGGTCTGTTCAGGGCTTTCAAGGTGCTCATTCTCGATGAGCTCGCCCACAGAGGTCGAATTCTTTTCGTCGTACACTGGCGCGTCGAGTGAAATCAAATCGCGCGAAATCGAAATA
>Ga0172370_10001330_pt1 | contig 37833 bp, 17 predicted proteins | sample LakKiv5m_FD_114538 | JGI IMG/M metagenome (GOLD analysis project Ga0172370, IMG submission 114538) | Freshwater microbial communities from Kabuno Bay, South-Kivu, Congo - kab_022012_11.5m | ecosystem: Environmental > Aquatic > Freshwater > Lake | place: Democratic Republic of the Congo...
GGGCCCCCAATTCCCGTAAAAAGATTCGGGAATCAGGTTGTGGGCCTTGTCCCTAATCTCTTGATTAGGATTACCACCGACAAGGTCGGCCCAATGCTCAACCAGGAATTCAAAGAATTCCTTCGTATCGGATTTCATTTTTTTCCTCCTTTCTTGTTTTATTAAACAAGACAGAGGGATGAACAACCCTCTTTTATTCCACAAGGAAGAACCGCCACTGATGACTCGGCACGATTGCCTTCATCCTCAATTCGTTTTCCTTGCTTTTCATTTTTACCCTCGCGCGCGCGCGCACTCTCTATACTATTTTCTTTAAAGTTACGGTCACTTTATAGACTAGTATATAAAGTGGCGTTCTTTTCTCATCTCTTTTTCTTCTTTTAAGATGAGAGAAAGAGAAACCATTAAAAGAAGAGATAGAGAGAAGTATTCTTTTCTTCTTATTTCTCTCTCTTTTCTTTCCTTCTTATCTCTTCTGTTCTTCTCTACTCTTGTCTCCTGATTTTGCGCACGTCATTGTCTCGAAGTCTCTGTGCGCAGTTTAGGAAAGGACTACCCACAATGCCACAAACACCCACTCTACATACACACAAAAGTGAGCACAACATTAATAAACAGTATTAAGTAAGAGTAACGTTCATCACATCTGAAATCTCCCCCTATCGCGTGTGCGCGTGAGAGGGATATAAAGAGTGATAGAACGTCAGATTCCTGTTCAATAGTCGCTAGCAAGTAGCGAACATTGAGCAAGAAGGCAGACTATACCCCGTCTGCCATGGGGAGAATAAGAATAGTTAACGCAGAACTTGTCTGTCTCTGCCAGCCATTACTTCGGCTAATACCTGGAACGTCTCATCTCCCATTGGAGAGATCTTAAGTTCCATCAAGCTTATCCTGAAGATGGTCTTGGCGGTGTTGGCCGGATAAATATTGATAAGATATTCTCCAGCCTGTCCGCCAGAAGAATCCATGAGCAAGAAGCCAAGGTCTGAAACCTTGACCTTGTGCATGTGCCAGTAGACATCGTGAATAAATAGCGTCTTGCAAGAGCCACCTTTCGACGACCAAATCAGCTGGCGATAGTCCTCGAATAGCGTCGACGAGTTATGCTCATCCATATCGACGTAGTAAACGTCTAGGATCAACGAGACGAGGATGCTGACGATAGCATCCTTCTCCGCCGAGGTCAACTTCCAGTTAGAGAGCTGGAATAGACCATTTAGAATCAACGACAAGCGTTTCATTTTACACTCCTTTCATTGAGTCCGGCAATGAAGAAGCCGGTGAGCTGCAGTTAGGTCGCAGCAAAGACCTATATATCAAGTGGCAAGAAGGCCACTGACTATACGCTTTTATTACAAGGCGCATACACAAGAGAGTCCGTCCATCATCAAGACTACCCAAAAAACCAGGTGATGTCTTTCCGGAGGGATTCTACTCAGGGAAATGCCCTCATCGGGAATCAAATAATGTCAAGTCGTGTGCTTAGCAGATCAACCCATCCAGGATATTCCAAGTTCAATTCCTGGAAACCATGAACCAGTCTTTCAAATAACTAAGCTGATATAGATAAGACGAGAGCAGAGTCTCGTCAATGGATAATATAAAAAGAGAGAGAGTAAATATAATGATAGAAGTAAGTGTATATAAATAAACAAATATATTAATGTAGTGTATGTATAGTAGTGTTAAGAAGACTAAAGGTGTAGATAGAGTAGAGTAGAGTGAATCCCCCTCAACTACCCCCCCTATATACACTACTATGAATAACTACTACTATATACACTACTATGGGAATAACTACTACTATATACTATGATTAGTCCCTGCAGCCCGAGATTTGGATATTTACAAAACGAGAAAGGTGGTATAATAGGGAAGAAGCAAACGAGAGGCCCTAACCGCGAGAGAGCGAAGGAGAACCTTGAGGAGAGTCAAAATGGATGAAATTAATAAGCTGATACTGCCGGTAATGGGGCAGCCAGAGTTGACGAGCATCAATGCAAGAGACGACGAGAAGGAAACGTATCGTCGGGCATATAAAGAGCAACAAGAAGGAATACTGACGCCAGCCGACTATATGGATCAGGGCGGGCGGATGTATGGAATAAAGAGACAAGAAGGGCTGACGGGGCCAATGGTCCCGGTAGTTCCGACTGGGCCAGAAGGACTGATTGTAAATCAAAGAGCCGAGCAGATAGCGAATCCGCGGAGCATGACGGTAGAGCAAATAATCAAGAGCGGAAGCCCGGTGACGGAGAACCGCGAGTATATGGAGAGCATGGCGGCGGAGCTAATGCCGGAGTATGCGAGGCAGAGGGAACTGGCGGAGAAGTACGCCGGGGTGACAAACGGAACCAAGACGTATGATGAGTTTCTAATCGAGGCGTATGGGCGGGATGCGTTGAAGGCATCGGGATATCATACGGACTCGGTAGCGTATTGGAAGAGTCAATTCAGAGAAGGGAACTACCAGCATCCGTTAGATAATAAGGTGCTGCGTCAAGGGATCATAAACACAGCGGACCAGCTGTTCCAGTTGGAGACGTTCTATGATATGTTGACCGGAGACCGCAGAACCGATGGGCTGGCCGAGCTAGTCGGCAAAGAACTCGATGAAGAAGGATACCGAGCGGCGTTTGGCGACGACTGGGACAAGTTGATCGAGCGCGTCGGCGACTACGAGCAGGCAGTGCGGTTCTTCAAGGCAGGATATCTTGGAGATGCCGTCAACCAATTGATATATGAAGAATATGACGCCGAGGGGGAAGGCGTTGGCGATCCGAAGTATTATGTAGATAACGCAGGGACGCTGTTTGAGATTGTTGAGAACAATGGGCAAGACATCGATAAAAGCCGTCAGATGTATCTGATGAAGAACGCAGACGGCAGCTTCGATAGACTTACGCAAATGAAAAACGAGTTCGGAGAATTCTGGGGAGCGATGGGCAACGGATTCGTTGGCGCGCTCACAGGGATTCTTGATGTTCTTGGTGCTGGTTTGCTTCTAGCGACAACAGGTACCAAGCAACTGCTTGGCTTAAGCGATAGATCATTCAAGGATGAGTTCTTGGAGAAGTATACAGAGTTCTATGCGTGGATGAATAATAACGCAAGATCTCCGCTCATGAAAGTTCACGATCTTGATGCCGATGGCTGGGATTCCAGTAACATCGCAAGAGGCGTCGGTACCGCCATTGGATATGTAACCGAGATTGCACTAGAAATCTTTTTGATGGCCGGCGTTGGTAAGCTTGCACAAACGCTTTCTAAAGGCGGACAAGAGGTTCTTGAAAAGGGCGTTGCTAAAGCGGCGTCAGGGCTAGGCGGAAAAATCGTTAGTAAAATTGGCAACGAAACGCTTGAGGCCGGGACAAAGAAACTTAGTAAAGAAGCCGTCGAGAAGATCATGAAGGAAGTTGCTGAAGAATATACCGAAGCCGAACTTAAAGCAATCGGGCTGCAATCAATTTTCAAAGAAGCCACTGAAGAGGCCGGGAAGAAAGCGATCAGCGAGGCCATCGAAAAAATGGCCGACGAAGTTGGCGAAGCCGGAATCAAAGAGGTTCTTGTTGGCGGCGTAAAAACGCAGATGTTTGGATTCGCTGACGACGCGATGAAGCAAAGCGCCCTCAACATCTTGAATAAAAAATTCATGGTCGAAGTTAAAAAAGAAGCGGCCATCAAAAGTCTTGGGCGCAACGTCTCGAGATTCATGGTCGATAGAGTTCATGACGTGTTCAAGCTGTCGAACCACATGAAGATGCTAAACAGCGGCGCGATTAGTTTCGCCCCGAACATCTTTGCAAAGATCGCATCTAAGAGATGGGCAAGCACGCTGCAAAGGGCTAGCGTGAACTTTGTGCTTACTGCTTTTGAAACCGGCGTAAACCAATATGCCAGGGCCCAATATGACACCAAACTTACTGAAGATATTATCTGGCGCAACTTGCTGTTGGCCGGCGGCGTTACAGCCGCGTCAACGCTGTTCCTGTCAAGTTCAATTGACGACTACGATAATATTGCGCGGTTCACTCCAGAATCTGCTAAGTCAGAAGCCGGCGAAGCATTAGTCAAAGCCAGAATGTTTTTAATGTCTGCCGGCACAGAGCGTGCTGCCATCACTGATGAGATGTTGAAAGACACTGCCGCCAAACTTTTCAAGAAGTCTTCGCAAGAAGTGCTGGATAAAATCAGTAAGTTTAATATTGGCAAATATATGCTTGGGCAAAACACAGCACGTTTCTTTGGCGGTGTGTTCGAGTTTGTCGATAACGTTCTTACGATGTCGGTTCGCAATGCCGCCAACCTTGGCGTAAAGCACATCGGCGGAGACGACGGCTTGTTTAACTTCAAGAACATGATAACGCCAGACGTTCTTTTCCCTGCGTTCTTGTCATCGGCGAAATCAGCTCTTGGTCGTAGAAACTTGTTCGGACTCGCCGGCGAGAACGAAGGCTCTATCAACAATGGCGCCGCCGCCGCTAAAGCTGCTGGCGTTAAAATGTATATGGATATCGCTGAAGTTCTAAACCAGCTAGAAATAGCCTCAAAAGGAACCATCGAACATGAGGCCATTTTACGTGTTCAAAACGAAATCAGCACCACTTTCGCCAAAGGTCTTAAAGATTATAAAGATCCCACATATGCCGCACTAGATGTTCTGGATATGCTGGCCAGAAAATCCGGCACAGATCCAGACGTTGTGAAGAGTCTTGATAAAGACTTCATGGGACGCATCGCCAAAACTGAAGCGTTCAAAACCGCAGCTAAAAATGGCGCCTTTAATAAGATGGGCATTGTTGATAAACACGGCGAACTCCGCGGAGACTTCTCGTTTGGCGAATATATCAACCGCAGTTTTGGCAAGGATAAAATGGAACAAGACCTTGCCTTCATGCGTAGCGTTATTGCTAAATACGAATTGCGCAAAATGTTATTTGATAAAGCAACAGACGAACGAAAATCCAAAAATATTTCTGCCGTAAGAAAACATATCGGCGAGGCTATTCGACATTTCTTCAGTCCAACAAAAATAACGCAGTCGGCAGAAGTCACTCAAATGAAGCCAATGCTTGATCAAGCGCTAAGATATTACGGATATGATTTTTCAGGAAAAGAAATTACCGACCAGCAAATGGACGCGTTTGTTGCTCATTCAATGCTGCAACAAGTAAAATATGATCGCGCATTATCGCAAGAGCATAACTACAACGCATCTGGTGAGCGTATTAAACGGCACATGGCCGCGCGATATTTGTCCGAAGGCTTTGTAAGTTCTCTAAAAATCTATACCAAGATTCATAGCGAAACATCAAGTAAGTTTGGTCTTGACGCTCTCGCCACGTCACAAGCATTTGCAGATGCTAAAGCCGTCTTGTCGTCTGGAGCCACAACTGTTAAGGCTGCCGGCGGAACATTTGCCAATGGCGACGCCGTAGACTTTATTGTTAAGTCAGCCCAAGCCGAAATGAAAATACTGTCTGGAGACAAATACGTTTTAACGGCTGGAGACATTGATCAAATTGCTGCCAACGCTGCGTTGAGCGACAATCCTACCGCCACCTTGAAAACAAACATGAAGCATGGCTATGTTATTTATCTGTTTGATAATGGATATAATCAAGGCTCCGCCAATCAAGACGACATTAATTATAAAAAGAACGTTACCGCCGCTCTATCTGTTATCGCAAAATTGAACGCCCAGGGCGGCAAGGGTTCTCAAGACTTTGTTATTCTAGGCAAGCCTGAAGATGGGCGAGTTTTCGTGGCGGCAACCAAAGATACCGACAACGTTGTATCCGCACACTCTACCTACTGGTTTGTTGGCCGCATGATTCAAGATATGGCCGTAATCCAAAATCCAAAATCCTCTGATGCCGGCGTTCTTGCCGCTCTTCAAAGCTTTACTCAGTTTATTGGCCACGACACCACGACATACGTTGATCTCGACACCGCGTTCAAAGCAGCAAACAGCCCTAGTGGAAATCCAAACGAATTCATTAGCGGGGTTAGATTGTTGCTTGACTCCAAACTAATTTCAACGGAGTCCGTATTCAATGCTGTGGTAAGAAACGAAGATAACAATGAGCTAATGATTCAGGTTCGTAAAATCATGTCATCTAAATCCAATGTCGACACCGGAACCTTTGGCACATTGTTTGAACTCAAATCAAAATTCAACGAGCTTAATGAGCTGCTATCTTCCAACGAAATCACTGAAGCTAGATTTTCAAAACTCGCCATTCTATTAAATGCTGTTACTGGCCCCGACCAATCACTGGCCAAATTCCTCGGGGATAAAGAAAATGAAGGGCTAAGGAGGGCTATCGGGTTAGACGATGCCAAGACGAAAGCCCTCGAGAAACTGCTCGCCAACCTAAAGGCTGGCGGAGTCGAACCTGGAAAACCTTTTCGGGGGACTCAAGCGGAATTGGAAAGCTTAGCGAAAGTCTTGCATCTCTACTCTCCGGCTCAAGGACCACTTACTCGAGAAGGATTCATCTCTGAGTTAAGAAAGCAGTCCACTAATAACGCTGCCGACAATATCGTGTCCAGCGTCGGGGCGTTAAGAAAAAAGCAGACAGCTAGAACAGCCAATGCCGACCAACTAAGAAACAAACTAGTTGATTCGCTTGAGTCACCAACAAGTCGGTCACCATCAGATCCTCGCGAATTCAGTCAAGAATTGATGAGCGAATTAGAAACCGCTATTAGAGCAGAAGTTTCCGCCAGACCTGACGTTTACACAGTTAGCGAAATCGATGCTGGCATTGATGACGCAGAAATAATTGCGAGAGGGCTGGTAAGATTTGCCCTCGGCGATTGGTTTGGTCCGGCCGACAATGCTACAAGAGAAATCATTGGTGGAATGTATGACGTCCTTATTTCAAAATACGGAGACAGGCAATCTATACCAAAGAAACTTCCAATGGCGGAATTGCTAAACGCTTTTCTTTCAGCGACATCAAACGCTGATGTTCGTGACACCATTCTCGCAGACATTCAAATGGTTAAAGCAACCTCGTCTGATCCAGAAGTAGCTCGATTGTTTGGTCTGGCCAATGATAAAAAAGCATCAAACGAGCCGTTATGGAAGTCACTTAGATCCAAACAACGTGAACTTGGTAAAGCAGAAGCATCGCTAGACAATACAGTAAAAACAAAGATAGATGATTTTGATGTCAAGCGTAATGAGCAAACCGAAATCATTAGAACAAAGCAAGATGCGGTCGACGCGCTTACCACAGAGCTTAGTTCTCTATCATCAAAGCAGAATAAAACGCCAGAGGAGTTGGCTCGCTTTAACAGTATAATCGACGAACTCGCGGCACTTTCGGATGACATTTCCAAAGCAAAAACCAATCGTTCTAAAATCGCTGCAGAGAAGCAAGCACTTATTAATTCCAAAGAGGGCAAACTGTATTTCTCCACAAAGAAAACAATAGAAACTCTTAAGTCTGAGGAAAAACAAGCATTCAACGTTGCCTACTCGGCTCAAAAAGAATATGACATTCTTAGAACTCAAGCTCTTGATTATGCAAAAACTTTAGTTTCTCAAGACGATATAGTTAAAGAAATACAAGATGGCGTAAAACAGGAACTCATTAATTACTCTGCTCGCAAACTTCTTGGCTCACGCGGATTTGCCTATGCGTTCGACAACGACGCCATCATTCGCCGAATGATTGAGACTTCAGACGAACTCCAACCATTTAGAGAAGGATTAAGAGAGATCATTAAAAATAAAACCTTCAAAGATTATGATGAGTTTTTAACCTATGTCGAAACAGAAGTAAAAGCAAACAGACTAATCTCTGATTATGAAAACGAAATGTTCCCTTTGTATAATCTTTCTATTGAACTCTATAAGCACTCTTCACCTGTTTCTCCTAACGTCCGCAAGATTCGTGTAAACTTCGGCGAAATACGCGCCGCCGTCTATGACGTTATCTTGCGCAGAGCCAAACGCTTGGCAAACTCGCAGCAATATGGGCTGAACCCAAATGATGTCGATCTGCTTTTTGATCGAGTTCAAAACATTGACCTAGTCTTGAAAAAACTTGACGGTCTTAAGCAAACATTTGTTGCGTCCCCAGTAATGGAATATAACCTTGATAATCCATCACAACTTGAAAAGTTTGAGAACCTCATGTTCGGAGTTCTCGGTTTCAGTAAAGATGATGTCTATGTAGCATCTATAAATAGCACCCACAAACTTCCTGGTGTTTCGTTTAATAACGATACTGGCGGAGTCTATGTTCAAAAAACCAAGACCAAATATAAAACATTTGCCGAACTAAATAGCAAAGAGGCTAATGCGCTCACGTTTAAGACATACTCGGCAGACGGAGAATTCATAAGTTCCGCCATGGAAGAAATTATCCGTAGCGTCTTTCCGTATGGCGTCGTAGGAATAAATAGAAACACAAAGATTAAACAGGATGACGTTGCATTTAATGTTATTCCAGATTTTGATATTAATAAACAAAGACTGACTATAAGCGAATTGGCCGCAGCCGTAATTAAACTAGAAAAAATGGGCAAGTCAGCCAGCGCAACAAAGGGCTCTGCCGGATTTGTCTATTCTACACTTGGCTTTACTCTCAACAACGATCCTCAACTAGTTACATACATCCTCCTTAGAAACATAGCCGAGTCTGTTGATTTCAGCATTGATGGAATGAAAGAACAGATTACCGACTATGCAATTAAATCTGGCATGAGCCAAGCTAAACTTGAAAAATTTGGATGGATATTCGAACCAGCAAAGAAGGGCGGAACAACCGTCATCACCGGATTCGACAAAGCCAAAAATGATTTGTTCTTCAAATCAAACGATTCCGATACAATAAACATTTTTGAATATCTTCCTGTATCTAAAACAACCGGTAAAGACAACAAAGTGTTTATTGACTTAGGAACTGTTGGAGATAAATCCGGCGCCAATACCGCAAAGTTTGTCAGCCAGTTCTATGAGAAGCTAGTCGTTCTTAATACTCTGCTTGAGAACCAGGCCGATAACACAAAAGGTGTTTTGCCGATTCTTAAAAACGTAGAACTTAACCCAATTAAAATAGAGTCTGGCGCCACGTTCCAAAGCCTGATTGACAAATACAAATCTTCTTCCAATATAGGCGAAAGAGCTCTAGTCGCCACATTGTCGGCGGCAATCTATGCTTCTGAAAAATATTCTGATGGTATGAAACTGCGCTTTGGAGAAGATAAGGCGAGACGCATTATGAAGTTAGGCGAACTCACCAACGATCAATATGTCGTCGGACTTTTATTCGACAAACAATATAATGAACAAGAACGTCTTGACCGAATTAACGAATATCTCGGCAGGAAATCATTGAACGCGGATCCGCCAAAAGAAATAGAAGCGACTCCTTCAACAGGAACGTTCGCCATTAAAAAGAACATTGTTTATAACAGCCAAATTGATTATTCAAAATATTCTAACCCAGACAATTTGATTAAATCTGAAGACATTGCCGATCTAAAACTTATGTATGCCTCGCCATACATTGATAGACTAGAATCTAAATTCGCCTCAACAGTTATTGATTATAAAAACAGATTCATAGCCAATGTTCATGAGGACGAAAATGGATTCTTTGTCCCTGTTTCAAATCTAATTAAAATGCGAAGGAGCGATCTTGTCGCTGAGGTTGGTCCAAATAAATTAAAGCTTGGCACTTGGATTGCCGACACATTTGGCTCCGATTTCTACAACGACATAGAAGCCACACTAATACAATACGATAGCATTTATCCTTCAAGAAAAGTGAAGGCACTCATGCCAATCGAAACTAGAGTATATAAACCCAGTTTATCGTCTCCTAATATGCAGGCTGATTATCGTTCCGTTCTTGGCAAGAACATAACCGACCCCCACCAAAGCGCATACATTGAACAATTGGCCAAAGGAAAGGCCGAGAATACAGAAACTATATTAGAGCGCGCCCAAATGGAAGACGATCTAATGTCTGCTGCCGAAGTTGGCGGCCAAGCAAAAACCCTGCTAAGTCCATTCTCTGAAGAACAAATTAAAAACGTAGATGATTACCGCATCAATCCCTATGATGTTTCTGCTCGAACGCAGGTTGTTAACTCCGCCCAAAAGATGGCCGTCATAAGACAAATACAAAATGCAGAAGCCATCCGCAGATCACTCCGTTCTTCTGGCATAGCCAATATGCCTTCTCTTGACAATGAAGAAGTTGATTTGCTTACCAAGCAAATAGTTACTTTGGCCACCATCAATTCTACAGAGAAGCGTAAGTCGTCCTTCATACTTGCTACCCGCGATGCTGTTGTCGGAGCAAAGATGAAATTCAAAACAGTAATGTCTTACAGTGAGAATCCGTATGAAATCTTGATGGAAGAACTAATTGAAATAAGCGGCAACAAAAAAGGAAGCCAAAGTTTCATTGTTCAAATAGACGACGGATTTACTTTGAGACGCCCAGATCCTGATGCGCCAGGATTAAAGATTATCCCGCTTAATGACGGAAGCGGCACAACAAACAAAAACGGCCTTGTCACCGACTCAACGTCTACAATGCAAAATCTACTTCTAACCATGTTTGGAGAAATGTGGTTTAAGAAGTTGCCCACAGAGAAAAAAATTAATATGACTGCTGAAATGGCACAACAAGCAATGCTTGAAGATTTTTCACAACGCGCCAGAATTCAAACAAACAAAAATCTTGTCGTCGGTTTGTTCAAACAAAAGCTTCTCGACATTGGCATCACCGAAGACCACGCCGAAATGCTGGTCGGCACATTCAAACGCAAGACAGATGAGGTTTCATGGACTGAAGGAGGAATGTCGTTTACCGAAAGTTCAGTCCGAAATGCCTATGGTAGTTCTGGCGGAGATGTGTTCGAAGAAGGAACTCGCAATAGAGTTATTAAGAAAATGCAGGGCATTGTCTTTGATGGCATCGATATGTCTGATATTAATAGCCCCGTCCGCAAAGTTCTTGACTCAATGTTTGATTATGAAAACGGAGAATATAGAGTCAAAAATTTTAGAACTCCCGAGAACGAAGAAAAAGTTAAACTTGCCGTCAACAATATTATTTACGGAATCAAAGAACAAATGCCGCGTTTCTTTGTTAAAGGCGCAATTGGAACCCCTGACTATGATGGAATTGTCGACGTTATAAAACGTTACACGTTACTATCCGACAACACCGCTCTCCAAAAGTTCGCCATCTTATCTGCACATCCTGATAAGCAAATGACTCTTTTAGAGATGCGTCAGCAAAGGGTCAAAAAACAAACCGCCTTCCCAATCGCAATAAAGAAAACACTCGCCGATGGAAGCACTAAGATTGTTAAGGATAAACTCGGCGCAGTTCTTTCTGATCCCAATACAACAAAAATATATTTTGACGACGAGTGGTCATATAATAACGACGAAAGAAAACCTCGAGTTCCTTACCAGGTTCATTTCCGTATCGTCTCCGACACAGGCACAGAAGAAAAAACATTTTGGATTCGGCCCGAAGCTTCGTTAATAAACGATGTTAGAGCCGCCAATGATTACACTTCAGGTCATCCTTATACAAAATTTAATGAGTTTCTTGTTAAAAACCATAAGCAAGAACTCTATCTAAATCTGCGCGGCAATCCAGAAGCCAAGGGCATTGATGTTACCGGCAAAGAAATTGTTGCGTATCTTGACGGCGTGTTCTCCAAATACCTTTCTTCATCTGATCCCACTAAAAAAATCCTATTCTTAGGTCACAACTCCAAAGGTAAAGGTTCCGACATTGAAGTTTTAAGAGACGCATTCAACGCATCAGGGAAAAATCTTGGAACAGAAATTGTTTCTAGAATAAACGGAGATGGCGTAGCTGAAAACGACCGCGTGTTGCATATAGACTTTTTGAATGATGTAACTAAAGTGTTCTTTGGAACCGCCTCATTAAAAGAAGCCGGCAAGAATAGGTCGACGCTACTTGCACTATTTGCCCGTCTTCCTGAAAGTGTTAAAGCCGAATTCGTAAAACAATACGGCAATACAAACGAAGCACATGGCGCAGACTATGACGCTAAAATGTTGGAAATGATTGTGGCCAATTTCGACAGGTCCATAGATTCTGGAGTCAATGCGGATACACACGCACTTGATTACATTTCGGATATCTTTTATTCGCTTACAGGAAAAAAACTAACCGGCAAAGATCTAAAAGAACTCTCATTAAGATTAAAGTTCGATTATGATCGCACAGCATCTCCGGAGTTTGAAAACGAAATCCGCAAATACGCCAAGAATCTAAGTAACATAGGCATGGAGATAAAGAAAAGCATAGTTGAAATTCAAGAGTATTTCCAAAGACGAATTGAGCGCGTCCGTCAGTTTGCTGAAATTGATTCTAAAGTAAACGACATGACTGGATATGACTCTGACTTTATTAGATCTTTCTTTGAATCCAGAGATGATGCTGGCGCACTTTTATTTAGAAAAGGACTCAACATTTTGTTTGGAAAACTTGCCCCAACTCCAGCCACAGATCTTGACATAGATAAAAAACTTGCCGAAAAGACATTCGTTACTAATCTAACCGCTTATATCGCCAAGATATATGGCGACGACTCTGTAATGGAAAATAGTCGCAATAAAAACGCAGCATATCGTTACACTCCTAAAGCGTTTAGGGCATTCTATTCTGCCTTTGTTCGCGATCCAGAAGCAACCATCAATAAGTTTATTGATATTGCCAACCTAGACAAAACCAACAAAATATCTCACATAACAAAATCAGATCTAGACGCACAGTCTGTCAACAATTTAGACGATGCCGTCGCTAGACTACAAAACAACCTAACGATTACTTCGAGTTTTGCCGAAGATTCTACCATCCAATCGCTAGCGTATAAAACCGCCCCTTTATTGAATGCGCTCGTTTTCTCGTCTGACATTAATGCCGGAACCAAAGAAGAGATTATAAACCAAATGTTCCGTTTAGTGTCTGCCGTTAAGAGCGATGACCAGGCATTGGGATTCTTAAGCTCACAGCACATTAAAGATATAGTTGAGCAAAGAAAGAATGAAATAAACTTTGGCGGCACCACTCTTAGTGATTATTTGAAAGAACTTTCCAAACAAGGATTCAAAGATAGATTAAGCAGCTGGGGATTATACAGCAAAGCACGAGAAACTACACAAGCGCAGTTAGACGCTGCCGGCTTATCTTCATCTGTTGGAAAAATATTTGGAACAAAAGCCTGGATTAAAAATCTTCTTGGCGTATCTCTTCAAGAATATAAAGAACAACACGGCGTCGATGGATCCCCGCTTGATAAAGTATTCGTTAGTCTTAAGCGCGATCCTAGTGATAAGTTTGACACCTATCATGCTTACGAGATAATTGAAGATTCTACATCCCGGAACCAAGACATTCCGCTTATCTCCATGAATCGCATGGAGTTGTACAGCAAGCATTCAGGAGATTTTGATGGCGATGCTGTCACGGTTTATTTACCAAACGATAGAACTCAAAAATTCTATAATGGAGACTTAATCCAAACACTCAATATGCCATACTTAATGGCAGATCGATTGATGAAGAAAGTTTATGAATGGGCAACATCCAGTGGTTTAGAACTATACGCCTATGACAAACAGTTAAAACCAGACTTTACGCTTCAATCCGCGATAGCAATATACCTTTCAGCCAATAAACAAGAACTTGGCAAAGTCTTGCACTATTTGAAAACTAACGACATAGATCAATACAACAACTTCTGTTTTGAACTATCACAAAAGGCAATGGTTCATATTACTGACTCAACAATAAAACCATTTGATGGCCTCGATCCTACAAACCAGAAAGACAAAGCCGCAATAATTCAAAAGGTTAAAGATAACTTTATTGATTCTTACGGAGATGGCGGATATTTTATACACAACAAATACGTTGTTGATGTTGGCCATGGAAACCTTAACAAAGAATTGTTTACTGGAGCATATCTAAAACTTGCTCAAGAACTACAGTTCAAGAGCGCAATCAATTTGCGTGACCAACTTAGCGGCATGTTCCAAAAGGAAACCATAAGAGACCAACTGGTCCCAACACAGCATTTCTTATATAATCCATTCAAATTTTCTGCTTCTGAAATGACCTTAATACAAAAATATTTGGACGCCAATGTCAAATCAATGAACGAATTTAAAGCCATGCTCAATGATTTAGACACTCTTGGTGTTAGTAACGAAGCAATAGGAGTAGTAAAAAATATTACTGCCATTGATTTATATTTCGCGCTGCTATTTGAGGAAGGGCTGAACAGAAATTCAATTGCCTTTGAAAATTTAATTAGAAGTAGACAAAAAGATATTCTTGGTGACAACGATCAAACAAGAATTGAAAAAGAAATAAACAGTATTGTCCAAATGACAAAAGATTATGAAAAATTTGTTCCGCACGATTTCCTTGGTGGAAAAATATTTTCGCGCAACAAAATATCGTTCGCTGATAGAGAAACAATTATTGATCTATTAAATAACATTGATGCTCACAGCAATGCCAAAGACCAAATAGAAGTTGTCGCGTCAGAACAAGCAATCCAACGCGGGCTTGGAACTAAAGTAAAAGTTTTAGTAGACAAAAACAATGTCCACAAACTTAATCCCGACGCCGCCATTCCAACAAAATCATTTATAAACGACAATTATATTTATAACACCGTAATGTTTAATCGTTTTGAAAAAAGCGCTCCAGACATAAAAATACCGGGCGCAAATCTTCTCAAAGAATTCAACGTTGGAAATAATACGATTCGTATTTATAAACGCAAGATTGATGCAAACGTAAAGATTATGGCTATTGGAGCCGGCCGCTCTGGCAAGTTGACTTTCTCTCCAGACCAAATGGACGTCGCCGACTATCAGCCATACGATTTAATTATTTCTGAGGAACAACTCAAGAACCTTGAAAGCACTCGCTCCCCGAATGCAGATGTTAAAACAAAGATAGGAACCGGCTCTGACAAGGCTCTTGATGATGTTATTATTGATGGCAAAAAATACGGAGTCATCGAATATAATCTTGGCGTAGCAGAAGATATCGCTAAATGGGGAAAAGATCTAAAACTTAGAGCAGTTGACGTTTTAAGTCTTGTTATGAATGCCAACTCAATTGGCTTGATTCCGTTTGCCAACGGCTCACTAGCGAAAATCAATCCTGTGAGTGGCGAAGTAGAAATGAACCTTGATGATCTAACCACCGTATTCGCATTAAAGTCAAAGCTTCAAGGTAAAAACTTTTATGAAGCAAACTTTATGTCTCCGTATAACCAACTGCGCGGCATTATTGCTGTTGACTGGATACTTAAACATTACAGAAACAATCCTGAAATAGTCAAACGCTTTACTGCGCACGCCGCCTCATTACAAACATTAAATCAAAATTGGGCCACGGCAACAGGCAGCGTTAACGACATTATCAGAGAAGCCAACGAAGTCAGCAACGGCGAATTCTTTTCATCTCTAAAAACCGATCGCAAGAACGATCCCTACGGATTTAGACAACGGCTTTACTCCTACAAATTATTTGAAATGTCCGTTGGCGCAACATTCCCGTTCTTTGACCCTAGTCGGAAAATCAAGGCAATTCAAACCGCAGCCCTTTCAGACCTTGCCAAAGAAACAGGTATCTCTGGAAAGAGTTCGGCTTTTGACAAAATCTATAACGACATGGACCACCAAATGGTTGGCGCATCTATCGTTGGAGAAGCTCCCGAAGCCATGATAGGCGGCAAACCTCAAACGTATTTGCACATGCCAGCAATACAAGCGATGAACTTTTTACTACAAGGCAACGAATATATTTCAATGGAAGATGTGTTGAACGGCGTGATGCAAAACATTGTAAATGTTGGAGAAGCACTCCCGCCATCGTTGGCTACTGGATTTGTATCACTAGATGCAAATCAAGTTGTGATGGATCCGTCTCTGAAAGTTCCTGCTTCTCTTCAAAACTATGGTGTTAAAACCGGTGCGGTTGGACATATTGCTGGCGGCATTGATGTAAGACCAGAATTTGGATTTCAAAGCGGACACGGTGTATCTGATGCAACCGACAACTTTGATAATGTCTATTTTGACAACATCAAGCCCACAACCTATAAAACGTTTACCGAAAGACTTAGTACGGTTAACGGAAAAATTGTTGAGGATGGCCCAATTCTAAAGAACAAGGGTGACGAAGGATTCACCAACCTTAGAGACGCACGTTTTGTTAACGCTATGTCTGCCACTATCAATCCCAATCTCTCTGTTGAAGATAGAATGCTTTGGCTTGCTGGTAAGCATCCACAAAAATTCTCGGCAACATTTGGCGCAACCAATCTTGATCTCGACAAAGGACAATTAAAAAACCGAGCTTCTTTTGCTTCAGTTGATGCAACAACTATCGCCGATCTCAAAGAAAAACTTTCTGAAAACTATAATCTTTCTGGCTTCTTCTTAATTAAAGACGACATTGATAAACATAATGCGGAACTCGCCAGCAAAAACTTTTTAACAGAAGGAATGCTAAAGAAAATTAAAGACCTTGATACGGACCAACAAGCAAAGCTTAGCGAAGTTGAAAAAACAATCCGCGAAAAACAAATCGAACTTCGTATGCTAAAGAACGATGACGAACATTCATCGCAACGAATAATGGATTCCATTAACGGCGACGCCGAAAACGGCGGCGGAGACATTCGGCCAGCGCTTTATAGAGCAACGCTAAACTCAGCCGATATTCAGGCCACAAAAATTGTTTATGATCCGTTGCACCAAACTGGCCTCGCATATACAGGCTTAGGCAGTTATGAAGTTAGATATGGCATTGATAAATATCATATTGGATCAAAGCATCACCTGATGACTATTACCGCGCCGCTTCAAAGCATTAAACAAATGCTTGGTAATGATTCCGCAGCACTTCAAGAGTTCGAGAAATTTACGCAAATGCGCGTTGCGCAGCTTTCTTATAAAGAGGCGATGTCATCTGATGACGCCACCAATCACAAACTCGCTAACAATATGATTAGTGATATGGGATTCATCAACTTAGACCAACTAGAATTGGCTATGACAAATTATGCTAAAAGAAACGTTGGTCTTGTCCAACTATATTCCAAAACAATCGCCAATCTAGAAACTGCAGCAAAAGACGTAGCAACTGCGCTGAACCTACATGAAAACATAAACGAGTTATTCCTACTCCATCCGTTTATGAAAAAGCATGATGACGGCGGCCATAAAAAACAACAATACTTTAGCACTCTGAACTCAGTATTCCTTGACCAAAAGCCACCGCTTGCAGAAATGATTATCAAAGCCACGCAATATAATTTTGGCGATTCTATTTATTATCTAGCGGCTAACCTTTCCAAAGTAAAAGCCATAGAAGAAGCAAAAGAATACTTTAAGCGTGCCGGAGTTCTCGAAAACTCGACTGTTTATAAATCGTCACACGACGCTTTCATTCAACAACTCGACGGCCTAGACGATTCTAAAAAACCTCATCTACACAAAACAGAAAAAGCCGAAATTATACGCATTCTAAATACTTCGCAAGACGGAGTCTATTTGAACATAGACGATAACTTGGTAGATTCTCCCAAGTTCTTTAAGTCTATTTACGATAGGATTGTTGAGACAAAATCAAAGTTGGCAATCAAGACCAAGTATTCCGATATGACTATTGGAGACTTAACAAAAGCGTTTAATGAATCAAACAGCATTGCCGAGCAGTCCTTAATTGAAAGCGTAATCAGAATAGAAAAAATGAGACTAGACTTTATGGCCGACACCATTAAACTTAACAAAGGAATGGGCACAGCCATAGCCAATATCGCTAAAGCAGTTGCCGAATCGAAAGACGGCGTCTTAACCAATGAATACATTCAATTGCTTCCAAAAGAAGGCGAAGGATCTTTCTCGTTCTTACATGGATTTGATTTCAAAACGATAAGAGATTCATTCGAATATAATACCTACGGCGATAATGACGATGACCGCATTGCATATATGGCAATTTCCGGAAACATGTATGTCTCCAATAAAAAACTTGCTCATCATCTCGACAAGTATTTCTATACAGAAAAAGTGCCGTCCGCTGTTGGCAACATTATGAACCAAACTAAAGGCGCATTCACAAAGTTTATTATGTCTATGCCGCATAAATTGTTACAGCGCATCACTCAATACAGTTTCGGCGATATGGCACAATTAACATTAACTGATCCGTCCTGCTTAAAAGATATGCTTCCTGTTACTAGCGAAACCGCTGCGTTTTTTGAATCTAAAGGCGCGACGCTTAAGCAAGGCTCTGACCTGCACATGTTCATGGAAACGTTTGGCTTTAATCCGTTCTCTTATCACAACAAGTCTCTAAACTTAGACACATTCGAATATGAGAACTCAGCCAATCTTGGTAAAGGTTACTTTGCTGTTGCCGAAAAATTCTTCACAGCACAAACAATGGCCGGAAGATATGCACTTTGGAAATCGTTATACAAACGATTTAACGATTACGACGACACAGGAATAGACAAACGTTTATATGGCCCTGTGTATTCAGAAAGATCAAGCATCGACCAAATTGGAAGCAATGCGGAAAAAGCCAGGGAAATAGTTTATGCCACGCTTGGCGGTCCTAACGGCTTTGCCCTATTGGCAAGAAAAGAATTAAACAACATTGGTATGTTCTTAACTTTCCCCATGGCATTACTAAGAACCGGACTGGGCCATCTTAAATCAGTGGGCGCATCGTTCTCTGAGCTAATCGATGGCACAGCAAATAGTGCCACGAAACGATATCTAGGCACTACAGCCCTTGGCCTTGGAGGAACGCAATTATTAGCCGGATTATTTATTGCTGCAATTTCCAGTTTCTACGGAGTTGATAAAAAAACAGAAGAAGAATGGAAAAAGAAAGCAGTATATATTGATCCGTTCTTAACTCTACTGAATGATAGACCAATCGCTATCACACAAGGAAATATCGGACTATATGCGATGCTTCGCGAAATGTTCTATGAACCTTTTGAAAAGGCTGACAAAGATTTACTTAAAGGTGGATTGAACTGGCTCAGTTCTAACGTGATTGCAAGACTTAATCCATTGTTCAAGACTCCGCTCGAACTTATCACAAACAAAGATTTCATTGGAAGCGACGGTCCAACCGATTCACAATCAAGAAGTTTCTATGACAATTTAGCAAGAAAGATTCTTTCCATGTTCATTGGGGCAAGTGGCGCGATTGCTATGTCAGACCAATGGTATTACACAAAAGTCGGAGAAGAAGATCCGGAATTTGTAAAGCGTCTTGGTCTATCGCTTGGCGCTGCCGTTCTTGGCGAATCTGGACATTTCCGTGGATACAAAACAGAACTCAAGAATTATTACAATGCACTCGAAATTACCAGAGCATTCAAGAACATTGAACAAGCAGACTCTCCATTGTCTAACTACAATGACAACGGATTCAATCTAAAACAAATGAGCATGCTCTCGTCTGAACTTAAAAAAGCAATGGACAAAGAGCAGCCATCATCAGTTATATATGGAATAATTGATGAGTACATAAAAGACGGCGCATCTTCGTCTACCATCCGTGCCGCCCTGTTCAATAATTCTATCAGTGGCAAGCTTTCGCAAATCAAAGATATGCCCGCCTTCTTAGGATCGCTTAGCGAAAAAAACAAAGTCGTTTTAATGGATGCCATTAAATACGAAGAACAACATTACAGTATTCTCAAGACCATTATTTCAGACTATATAAGCAAAACCAATTCTAGTTCTTATAAGCCTAAAATCTATTTGCCGCGCAATTATTACACATATCCTACTTATGATTCGAACAAACACAAGAGCTATTATCAATACCAAAACTCTTGGTTTAGCGATAAGAAGTGGAATGATTATGCCAAACAATATTTCGCGTATCGGGCCAAACGCAATTTCGTTCCAAGCCTAACGGATCTAACCGGCAAGTTTGCCAAAGACTTCTATGATTATAAAAAACCTAGGGTTCGAGATCCTAAAGGCGAAGTCGATGCGCGTCGTTATAATGAAAACAGCAAAGACAACGACGACAATTCCTTATATACTAATTCTAAGGCCGGTTCTAAAGGCAGATAACTATGGCAACATATAGCCCAAACTACAAACCAACCAAGTCACAGATGGCTCTTCATAGCGTCGACATCTCGCCGGCGATAAAGACCATCGTGTTTTGGGGCGGACGCAAAGCCGTTGGTAAATCAGCCGGCGGTCTTGGCGAATCATTTACCTTTGCTCTAAAGTATCCAAAGGCCAAGTGCGTTATCATCGGCGAATCGCTAGACAACGTTAAGGACTCGTTCCTTGTAAAACTCCCCAACCTTTTTCCCGACTCATACAAAGACGAGAATGGCGAATCGCATGTCGTCTATCGGTATTATGAAAAATCACACAGCACTTATCCGTCGCGTTGCATCGTCTTTGAAAACGGATCCTACATCACGCTTCAATACTGCGCCAACATCCAAGATGCTCTTGCGTTTCAAGGAAAAGAATATAACCTCATCGTTATCGACGAAGTGACACGTCACGAAAAACTCGAGATTGATCTGATTGAATCTACTCTCCGCGCCTCAATTCAATTTGACAACAAGGGAAATCGTTATTGGATTCCAACTAAGATGGTGCTTCTCGGCAATCCTGGCGGTATTGGCAACGACTGGGTTCTAAAAGAATATATTGAGCCATGCGTTTCCAAATGGTCTCCAGTCCCCGGGCGCAAGATTCCACTCAAGACTAAAGACCACGAATATTGGCAACGGATTCCCGGCCGCGAACCTATCAAAGTTATCCAACGCTTTATTCAGGGCGGCGACAATCCTTTCATCAACTCCGCCTATCTTGCCTCTTTGGTAAAACTCCCAGACAAATATCGCAAGCAATATCTCGACGGCGATTGGGGCGTCATCTCTGGAAAGATGTTCCATGTCCATGAAGACCAAAAGATTTCCTCGTCAATCTCTTACAAGATGATTAAGGATATGCACCCAGAAATATATGTTTCGATTGACTGGGGATATAATCCATCATATCACTCGGCACACTGGCACGCCGTGTTCCCAAACAAGACCGTCATAACATTCAAAGAAGTCTATGGCCAAGACATGATATTCAACGACTTCGTTAAAGAGATTGCCCTACAATCAGAATTCTATGAAGTGATTGGCACTCTGCTTCCTCACGATATGTATCGCCATGGCGACCAATACCGAGATGATTCTGGCAAGGTGATTGGCGAAATGAAGTCCGATGTATTTAACTGGTATGGGTTGAATCCTATTGGCGTTGCATCTGGAACAGCTGGCATAGTTGCCGAGCGCAACTCTCGAATTGAAGCATCTACAAAGACAAGAACAACAGAAGGAGAACCAAAGTTTCTAATCTCTGAAGACTGTCCGTATCTATTAGAAGAATTAGATTCAGCCATCTTCGACGAAATCAAAGAGGGCCATGTGGCTAGAGGAAAACTCGATCACGCCATAGACGACTATGGTCTATTCCTCACATACTACTCAGATGACATATCACCAATAGATGCGTTCCAAACAGAGGTCGAGGCAAAGAATCTCAGCAAAATTGAAGAGCTTATCCGAAAGAAAGACGCACTAAAAGAAGAAGAAGCGTCTTACACATCAACCTTTTATGACGATAGCGATGATTTCTTTTGATATTTCGTTTTATTAATTTCGATATGCTATAATATTTTTTAGGAGAATGAGTATGAAAACAAACGTTAAGTTCATGACCGTTAATATGCCGAAGTCCGACTATGTTGGACAAAGCGTTCATCCTGACTACCTATATAAAAATCTGGCGATTGTCTCGCCAAGCCAAGCCGTGCTGTGCGAAGTTAATTCTCACGCACTTCATGACGCCTTAGTCAATTCGCCTGAATTATTAAAAGCATGGGGGCTTAAATTAGTTGCAGCCAAAGAAGAAATGAAACAGCGGGCCTCCAAGAAAAAGGATAGCACTGCTAAAGAAACCATCGGTGCCGAGTAATGAACGACACAATCATTGTTGTCCTATTAATTATCTTATTGTTTATAGCAACAATCGCAATTGGCCTACTCGCGCTTTTTATTATTATCAAAGGCCGCGAGGAAACAAAACTATTCAAGGATTCCCTCTTGGACATTCATGAGCAAACGATTAAAATAAGTAGTGACATTAACATTCGTCTTATTTCAATCGTAACTGAAGCTCTGCTTGGAGGTCAGCCGTTGGCCAACCGCGACATCGAAGAACTCGATCACAATATGAAAGAACGCGACAAAGATATTGTCGCAAGTGTCCTTGGCCAAGAGCAAACCGAACACCTTGATCCGTTCGCCTACTCCGCCAGCCAAGCAGAAGTTCCTAACCCGTCAGAAACGACAGAGACATTGCTAGACGAAAGTTCCGTCTACAAAGACGTGAAATAATATGGCGGCATAGATGAAACTCACATTCCCCAATCCTCAAAAAACAGTAGAAGAACTGGTGCAACGAGCAAAAAACCAAATGCGCCCGTTTTTAGTTTCCGCTTTTATGAATGTCGAATACATACGCGGCAACCAAAACCTTCGTGTTGATAAGGATTTGAAGATTACAAAAATTGATGCCAAGTCAAATCTTTATATGGAACGTAAAGTCTTTAATCGGATGTCACCGATTTATCTTTCTCGTCTTGGCTTGTTATCGGCAAATATGCCAGTGCCTGGCTTTAAGCAAACAGGCACCGCTCCTGGCCGCTTCATTGATTATACTGAAGGTAATCGCTTTATCAGCGATTTCCTTACAGACAACAACTTTAAGAATCAATATCACAATCCAGTCTGTATCCACGCCGACATTCACGGACTTGTGTGGATTAAGACTGGCATTAGCTGGACTGCTGGCAAACTTATCGGGACTTATGAAGTAACCATAAAACAAGATGGCAAAGAAGACACCAAAGTAAAACAAAAGTTTTATGAAGGGCGGCCATGGATTGAAATCTGCTCAATGGACGAAGTCCTTGTTGATAACTACTTCCAAGGATCTCCTGGAGATTTTACAGAATTAGTTCACCGTCGTCTATTCACAACTGATTACATTAAAGCCCGTTGGGGAATCGAAGCCGAAGAAGATCTCGATGAAGTTGGTGGCAACAGCCAATACTCTTTGAGTTCTAATATAAAATCTATTAAGAACGCAACCATCGGACAAGGCGGAACTAAATACGCCTACGTCTATGAGTATTATCATAAAGCCAATGCCGAATATCCTAACGGAGTATTCTTTGTTGTAATCAACAGGAAACTCGTAACAGACATTCTTCCGCTCCCGTATGAAAACGAGAAGGAAAATAAGCGCGTCATTCCTTTTGACTGCATAAAGATTATGGATTTGCCCAACTACCTCGTTGGTCCAACCATTTATAATCAGATCATTCCGATCCAAGACACATACAACTCAGTCAAGAACCGCGTGCTTGAATACATCAACCGTATCGGAATCTCTCAGTTCTATGCTTGGGAAGGTTCGCTTGTTGATAAAAAATCTTTATCAAACCGTCCTGGCGAAATCTTTATGTTGCGTCGCAATGCCAAACAACCACAGCCAGTTATCCAAGATAAGCTTGGAACTGAGTTCATTAACTATCTGATTACTCTGGAAAACGATATGCTCGTTACTGCTGGCCTATCACCTATTACAGCACACGGTCAAGCAAAGTCGGCCATGAGAACTGATGGCGTCGTTGACCGCATTACCGAATCAGATCAAAACAAATTAGAACACGCTATTGATAATATCAGTCAAGCGTATGTGCGCGTCTTTAAGAAGATTCTTTATCTCGAGCAAATGCGCGAGAAGATACTTGTTAAAGAAGCCGCGCTTGAAACGGCGAAATTAATCGACGACAACTTTACTAAATACAAATTAGATGAGGTTGATGTCGAACAATTACAAATCGTCAATCGTGACTTCTTAATGAAGAACGATCAATACGTTAATGGAAAATTCCAACAGGCATTAGGCCTCGGCATTTTCAATCCGCAGTCTGGGCTAACCTATGTTCAAAAAGTTCATATCATGGAGAAGTTACAACTAGGCAGTATCCTAGAAACACTCGATCCTGTTGAAGTTATGACTAATCAAATTGTTCGCGAAGAACACGAGGAAATGGAAATAGGTTCTGTTCCCGAAGTAGAGCAATGGCACTTCCATGAGCAGCACATCTATGAACATAACCTCTATCGGCAATCTCCAATCATGCGTAAGTGGCGCAAGTTCGATAAAGAAAAATATAAGCTCATGCTTGATATGCTTGAGAAACATCTTGCCGAACATCAAAAGTTCGTTTCACAAAAGCAAAATAGCTTTGAGAATTCAATGAACTCGCTAGGAGAAAGCAAGCCTTCGTATGACAAAAGGCCTCAGTTTGAAAACAAACCATCGTTCAATAAAAGCAAATTTGGCAATTCATAATCAAATTATTTCTTGCTAACATATATGCCCGTGCTATTATATAACTGTAAACGTAAGAGAACGTTTATAACTTTCGCGAATTCATATTCCCAATATGATACAGCTAATGTTGAGTGAGTCAAGGTCTGCCATAGATACAACTTAACAAACGCTTAGCCAAGGTTACGGAGGAAACACCATGAATTTGGGCAAATTCTATTTGTCGCCTGATCCAGATGGCACTGGTACTGGCACAACAACCACTGAGGAGTTAGCCGCTCAGCTCGCTGCCGAAAAAGCAGAAAGAGAAAAATTGGCTAAACAGGTGAAGGACCAAAACTCCTACATCACAAAGTTGGAAGCGGGCCAAAAGCCGGCTACCACACAAGCACCAGCGACGCAACCGAACGCAACACCGACGCTGACTGCCGCCGAGAAATACGCAATCAATGCTGCAACGAATGAAGCCATCGCTAATTCCGCCGCTGCCTTGAAAGCCAAATACGGCGAAGAAGCCTACGAAGCGTTCAAAGATGACTACATCCAAATTGCTCGGGCTAACATCAAAGATCCGTTCAACATTCCGGAAGGTATGTTCGACAAAGCGGCTCGTATGGCTCTTGGCACAGCGTTCGAAGATGAAACGCGACGCACCAAAATCATGGGCGCGTATACCAAAAAGGCAGAGCAGCCCGCTGCTCAACCAGCCCCGCAAACAAAAGAAGTGGTTGTCGAAAATCCGGGCGCAGGCAAGATCGGGACTATGCAACCAAGTGACCAGCAAGGTCTGGGCAAGACCACGATCGTGACTGAAACGCCCAAGCCCACTCTCAAAGGACCCCACGAGTTCTTCAAGTCTGTTCGTGAAAAACAAAAATAACACAAGGAGCCTAATCCAAAATGGCAGAATCAATCATACTGAATAGCCCAGAGATCATCAAATCTCCTTCGACGGGCCACCGCGGTGTCAGTTACACCGCCGAATTGGAAGATTACTTCCGGAAAGTCTATCCCGAATACTGGAACGAACAGTTCTCGCTGACGGATGGCATGTATTCCTACACCAAGAAGGTTCAATACCGTTCGTTATACTTGGCGATTGGATACAAGATCACTCGCGCCTCGATGCCCTCGTACTCCCTCGGGACCACGTTCGGCCGCGAAGGTGCTGACAACTCCATTACCGAAGATTACGAAGTCGGCGCTCAGGGCAGCCTCCGTGCTGGCGAACGCATCACCGGTAAGGTCGTTGCTCGTCGCTTCATGTCAGCCGTCCATCTCTCGGAAGACTTCCTCTACAAGGCTCAGAACTCGGACACCGAATTCGACGTCTTGGCAGACATCCTGAAGGATACCGAAGATCTCCAGAAACATACTCTCAAACGCCGGATTTACCTCGGATCAGATGGTAAAATCTCGAGCGTCTTAAAAGTCGTCGTCGGACGTAATAAAGACGCGGCCGGCACTGTCACCACCTTGCCAGCTACTGGCGGGTCCGCAATCAATGCCTTATACACAATTAATGACACCGATCTCCATGCTGGCTTAATCGCTGGTTCTGGCTTACCCCGTAACCAAGTCGGTTCGACTGGCAGCGGAATTGGTGACGCTCTCCCGGTTATCGCCATCCAAGTCGAGAATGATGCGCACTTAGCTGAAGGCGAAAAATACTTGCTTTACAGCACGGCTGAAACCGACCTCGTCATCGAAACAGATCCCGATTCAGTCCCGGCCACCGAAGTTGAACTTCGCGGCATCAATGTTGTGCTATGGCAAAAAGACTACACCGATCCCGACGAACCTATTTGCATCTTCACAGTGCTTCCGCACGAATCCTATCTCTGGACCAATGGCGTCAAGGTGACGGACGAGTTACCGGCCATCACACAAATTCTCATCAAAGGTTCCGTCGCTCTGTATTCCTGCCAAATGGAAACCGGAAGCGACAAGCGTATTGGCGCGACGATCCAAAAAGAATACGAAGGTCTCCGCGACTTACTATTCACACAGAACAACATCGTCAGCGCAATCAACCGCAACGTCTACAAACAATTCAACTGCACCATCACCGATCTCGACAACAAAATCATCACGGCCGAAGCCTTGAAGAAACACATCAACGTCATGAAACGTCGGAATCCCGACCTCGTCGACTTCAGTGTCATCTCGGCATCACCGGAAGCGTTGACTGCCGTCGAGACCTCGATGCTGCAACTCTATCAGTACGTCCACGATCCGGCCAGCGGCAAGAAAGTCGACATCGGCTTTGATTCCGTCAGCTTCTATGGCAACCACATGATGCCAGACGACTTCGCCGAACACGGCAAGGTCTATGTCGTCAACAACCAAGAACTCGGTGAAGCAATTTACCGCGACTGGGAATGGTTGACCGGCGCTGCCGAAGGCGTCCTTGGCTTCCTCGACCGCATCGACAAGACAGCGATTTACGAAGGCTTCATGATTCGCGAAGCGAACACATACTTCGAAAAATTCAATGTCCACTCGGGCTTCAAGAACGTCCAAGAAACCATGGCTGGTGGACGCTTCAGCGGCCTCTCCGCAGAATAATCTAATCTAATCTAGTCACATAAGGCATAGAGTTACTAACTTGACTCTATGCCTTTTCTTTTTTATGCTATAATTTCATTATGGAAATTATGGATATCGTGCGGGAAAATCCGCAATACTGCTGGATTCATGAGTTCGATTTATCCAATCGACTGCTTAAAGAAACAGAAGACGATAGCACGATAGTCTATGACTCCTCCACTCGGCAATATGTTATTCTCTCGTTAGCTAATCTTAACCGAGTTAATGTAGTAGAAGCCGCTGTTGTTCATAAGACTTTGGCTAACGACGGCATCATCTATTTTCTAAAGACATATAGCAACGAGAGATACCGCAACAAGAATATTACACAACTATATGCCAATCAAAACTTGATGAAGCGATTTAAGAGAAACCAAGAATCAGAGGTTCGTCAAAGCCTCCGGCGCATAAAAAGAAATATGGGAGAACAAATCGTATGACATACGGAGAACTCAAAAACAGCGTAACAGAAGCGCTTGGCGAAGATGTGCTCAGCATGGAACAACTCATCGCCGGAACTCGTGCTGGGTTCGGCGATATGATTCACCGAGGTTATCGCGAATTTAAGAATATCTTTGCGATCGTCAGCGATGCTCCGGCAACGCTATATGAACAACTAATGAGATTAAGCGACCTTGAAAGTTCGTTAGTTCCTCGCTTCAACTTATATCCGCAAGCAATGCTTACGCTTGACTTCCCAAGCGACTGCTTAGAGATCCTTTATGTGAAAATCTATTTTACAGAAGCAAGCATCGTCCCGATTAAACTGGCTTTGGGCAATCCGCTTATAATGTCGGCGAACGCTGACGGATATTATCGCACCCCAATTCGCAGCCTAGACTACGACACAACCCCAGACTCAATCTACTACAAAAAAGGAACTTCTGTTTATGTAGAATGGGACCAAGGAAAAATCAATGGAGATCCATGGGCCGTTGAAATTGGCTATTACAAGACGCTTCCGTTTGTTAGTGAAGCCTCATTGCGCAGAGAATTAAACATCTCCGCGAAAGATACGCTTGACATAACCGATGTTGTGCTACCAATGCCTGACGAATACTGCAACGTATTGGTTAGTTTCTTGATTTGGTATGTGGCACAATCTAACGGATATGAGCAAGAACAACTGACCGTTATGAAGAACGAATACAAATATTCGATGGAGGACCTGCTTGCTCGCAAGAACAAGGAAGACCAATACGACGAAAGTACAACAGTTATTAAAATCGACGGTGTTATGTAATGAAAGAGTTGAAGTCACCAGTATATCTGTATGACGAGCCAGCGGAATACCGCGACTTTTCTGGTGGCATGAACACCAACATTAACGATCTCGGTTTGCTTCTTAATCAAATGAAACTAGGAATCAACCTTGACTATGATGGAACTAGTCTCCACATTAGAAAAGGCGGCAAGCTTCATACGCAATTCAAATGCACAGAGCCACTCTCTAAAATACAAGGTGTCTTTATGTATTCTGGATCTACCACATACAGCATTGTGGCCAGCAATGGTAAGTTATATTCTGGTTACTTCAATGAAAATGGAGATACAAACCTATCCTATTTACCTATCCAAGTTTCAGAACTATTAATGGAAACAAGTAGCAGCCGCGTTAGTTTCGGCTTAGACTACTACCAAACCGGAGAGGAGCCATCTCAAAACCACGACGGCTATCTAGAGTTGTTTGGCATAACCAAGTTTTTAATTTTCCAAAACAAATGGAACATTGAGGCGATCCAATATAAAAAGGTTTTATACATCGCTACAGGGACACGCATCTGTACTGTGTATGAAGAAAATCCCGGACAATTAATAGCGAGGATCCTTTCTCCATACAAACCAAACGGAATTGAATATACGCAAGTTGGTCCAAACCTTCTGTCTTATATTCCTTCTGTTCATTTAGAAACATCAGGCAATGCCGCAAGGACATCAATCCACGCCATTGTTCCGTTAAAACAAACAAGCGGCTCTATTAAAATAACTGCTGTTATGAGTTTTGCAACAGGAGAAAACTCCAAAGATTACCGTTTCAAATGGGAACGTTCTTCGAATGGAATGGATTTCGAACCATGCGAGTTTATAACACCAGATCCTTTAAGTCCCTACATCTCAAAATATAGGGACTCTCGCAGCATTGGCCATGTTGAGTTTACAGTAGATGAAGAACAGGCCCTCAACTATGTTTACAAGTGTTCGTTTGCTTCAGAGTTCAAACGTGATAGCGCAAAAGAAGATATGCCCATTATCATAGATACAAACACGCACGACTATTTGGTTGATAAAATTGCCGGCGCGTGGTTTGGACAAGCTGAATCAATAAGATACACCCCAGGACTAGATGTCAACTCAAACGAATATTACCGACAAATCCAAAGTTGTAAAAAAATCTTTGGATATGGCAATAAGTTTATTATCTACGATGACGCATTTAACTCTGGAAGTTTCTGGAAAACAGTAATTGATAATCCAGCCTATATCACTTACCGAGGAGGAATGAATTTCCAAACCGGAAAGAACGAAAAACTAATGCGAGTGATCAACTTCAAAGGAGTCCTCGTTTGCTTTGCGTATAACCAAACACTTGGCGGAAACATATCCGTTGTCACTGGGAATGGCGATGACTATAACGACGGTTCTCAAAACTATTCTCCGTTCGCCAGACGCATTGTCAATAAGACGCTTACTACCGATAACGCTAATAGCGTTCAGGTCGCAGAAAACATCATCATCTTCAAATACAAAGACGGACTCTTTATGATTGAAGGCAGTGAGCTCAACTATGAAATCGTTACTGTTTACGAAATCAACACTCACGTCAAACAAGAGAATCACTTCATCAAGATTCCATTTGACGATAACGATTGTATTAGTGAACTAACTGATAACTACTACGCCCTTTATTGGCACGACGAATTCGATTCCGATAACAATTTAATCAGACCGCCCTACCGTCTCAAAATGTATTACAAGAACGCCATTCAAAACGACAACAGAATTGTGTTCCCGTTCCTTTTAGACCAGGGCGAAATCTTCAATACAGACTGTGTTGTGGAAATTGCCGGGAAATCATATTCAATGTATGATTCTAAACTAATAAGTTTCAACGATAACTATTACAAAGACTTGGACAAACCATATGAGTTCAAGATTATTACGCGCGGATACGAACTTAATTATCCTCAATTCGTAAAATCGATATTGCGATTCCAGATCGTCTTCGGACATCAGCAGGCAGACGCATTAAATCTCAACGTCAAGATATACAACGAGGCCCTTAGTGAAATACTAAAGAATAGATCGATAAGACAAGAGGGCGGCGCCGCTGACGGAACTTCTAGAATTATCAAATCTGATTCGCAACTCACATCGTATTTGATTTTAACTCCATCGATGAGAGAAACTTGCATGAATGCCACCGTTGAATTAAGCGGTGTGGCAACGCAAGACTTTTCACTTAGTTCATTCACATTCTTCTACAAGACTAGAAGCGTCCCAAAGGTTAGTCCTATCGAAAGATACAAGAAGATAGTTCGCAAAGGAGACCGTCTTGTCAAATGATTACTCCTCGTCAAATTAGTTTTGAAAGAGTAACTCAATTCTCGAAAGCCTCCAGCCTCGGGAATGTTTTGACATTCGTATGCGATCCTACAAAGACTGATTTCTGGCTAAAGTTCGATGGCAAGACGCTTACTGCGTCAAACGCTTTAATGGACTATGCCGGAAACACGATTCATACAACTTATCTAAAGAAAAGTGAAAGCCAATACTTAATTGACAGGCTTAACAACGTCGAAGAAAGCATGTCTGAATATGTCAACTTCTATGGTTATGCTATAGAAACAATCAGTAAAGGAGACTTTGTGATGTTGGCTGGTGCCGAAGATGGCAAGTTACTTATTAAGAAACTTGGCGTCACATCACAAGATTACAAAAATGATTTGCTTCTTGGATGCGCCGTTGATGATGTAGCATCTGGACAGCCGGTCTTTATAAGAATGTTCGGCGAACTAGACGGGCTTGATATCTCGGCACCTGCCGGCACAACTATATGGGCTGATCCTCTAAACCTCGGTAAGTTCGTTTACGAACAGCCAACAGAATTCCGTCCGGTTATGCTTGGCATTGTATTGGCACAATCAACAGACGGACTTCCAAACGGATCCATATTAACAAAACCAAACCTCGTCGGCGGGCTTGGCGAATTATTTGATGTCTTTCTATTAGACTCTAAGAAGGGCGACATCTTATATAACGACGGGACTAAATGGATTAATAAATCCTTTTCCCCAGTTACCGTCGGAGAAACTTCTCCAGAAAATCCAATCAATAATGAATTGTGGTTTGAAGTTTAATAGTGATATAATAAAAAAGAATGAGGAACACATATGGAAAACTATGACAAGCTTACGAAACAAGAACTAATCGCCTTACTAAGTGATCGCGACAAAGTATTTTCAAATGCAGAAGTCTTAATTTCTGAAAACAAATCATTAAAAGCACAAACCAAAGAACTTTTAACTACTCGTGATACGGCTATCAATGCCGAATACACGATTAGAAAAGATATGGAAGAGCTCAAAAAGCAAGCAGAAACCTTAATTTCTGAAAACGAATCATTAAAGACACGAGTCACAGAACTTTCTACTACTCGCGATATGGCTATCAACGCCGAATACACGATTAGAAAAGATATGGAAGAACTCAACAAGCAAGTTGCAGCATTAACCGGAGAACGCGATTATCTCAAAAAAGAACTCGATACTCTTGCTGATTTGTTCAACGAACACGCCAAAGCATTCAAAGATCAAACATTGATGCTTGACGTGTTTGTCAACAACGCAAAATCAATCAATCAATTTATGGAAAATAAAATTGCGCAATATAATATGCGCAATCTCCCAAAAGAACAAGGAGATAAAAAACGATGATAATTAAACGCTGGAACACCTCGTTAAGTAATTATGAGGAACTATATCCAAAAACTATTCTGGCAAGACTTTACGAAGCGGACGGAGCAACTCCGCTCTTTAATCAATACGGAAAAATAGCTGCTACGCATTTGCCTGATTCAGTATTCGATTCTTTATATTATTATGCTGCAATTAACTCTTCTGCCAACTTAAGTACATTAGCTGGTACTGCCGTTGCCGGAGCCACATCTCGGTCTCCGAAGGGATTCTATTGGGTAATATCATCCACTCCTACCACAATTACAGCCAATCCTTCAACAGCCACGCAAGTTGGAGCATTTTGGTATAAAACAAACTTTATTGCTACCGAAGGCTCTAGCGCCCCCACAAGCGTTGTGCTAGAAGTGGGAGACTGGATAATATTTGATGAATTGGTAAGTGGAAGCGGATCTAGCGGCGATCCATATATTGTTAGATTTGCAACTGTGAATAATACATACGAAGTTTCAAGCGCTTCTTCTCCTGGTATAGTCAAAATAGGTAGCGACACTGCCAATACCGCCTCACAAGCCGCTCTAGGTTCCACCAATGGCAGAACCTATCTGACACAAGTTGACTCTGCTGGCAAGTTAGTTGTTAACGTTCCGTGGACAGATACCACATACAGTGTAGCGACTAATTCCGCTCTTGGAACAATCAAACTTGGTGCAACTAATAGCACTAGTAGAACATTAGAAGCTTTAGGAGCCACAGCAGATAGAAACTATCCTGTTGCTCTTAATCTTTCAACGCAGCAAGCGTTTGTGAACGTCCCCTGGACCGATACCACTTATAACATTGCTAACGCATCTGATGCTGGATTGGTCAAGCTTGGAAACGCAACTCCACAATCTGAGGCAGCCAGTTCAGTTACAAATGTGGCAAACAGAAGTTATGCCATTCAACTAAACGCTTCCAACCAAATGGTCGTTAACGTTCCTTGGACCGACAACAATACTACCTATTCTGCGGCTTCCACCACCAATCTTGGCTTAATAAAACTTGGTGATGACACACAGCAAAGCGTGGCCGGAAACTCTGTCACCGCAACTTCAAGCAGAAGTTATAAACTTCAAATAAATTCGTCTGGTCAAGGCTTGATTAACGTTCCATGGACAGACACAACCTATGCAGAAGCCAGCACCAGCGTTCTTGGATTGGTTAAATATTTCTCTGCCACCGAGCAAACCGTTGCCGCCAATAGCGTAACCGCAACCTCCAATAGAACCTATGGCATTCAACCGAACAGCGCTTCACATCAAATGGTCGTCAACGTTCCGTGGACAGATACAACCTATAATGTCACTTCAAAAGGCGGATTAGAGTTGTCTGGCACTTCCTTCAAAATGACGACTCCGTTCTATTGCCAGGCCGCCGATCCAGTGGCTACAATCGACGGAACAATCTGGTTTGATATCTAAGGCGGTAGCCCCACATGGCTACTTATAATGTAATCATTAAACGCTGGAACACTTCCTTAAATGGTGGAGCCGGCGATTATGAAGAAGTATATCCAAAGACCACTCCCGGTCAAATTGTTGCTGGCGGAGCACCATCTGCTAGCACTTATTTGCGTGGCGATAGTTTGTGGGCAGCAATTACTCCTAGCGATATTAGCGCCGCATCAGCGCAGCAAGGAGTCTATTATGTTGCCGGGAATACCAGCGGAACTGCTGGAACATGGACTGGCAATATTGAAGGACTGACTGCTTATTATGATGGACTTACAATCAGATACCGAATTGGAATTAACGGAGCATCTACAACTACATTAAACATCAATGGCCTTGGTGCAGTTACAGTGCAACGATATGTCGGTTCAGGAAATATCACAACACATTTTTCAGTGAACTCAATTATTACAATTACCAAAGTTGCTAGTTCATGGGTTGTCCAAAATTGGTATGATTCCACTGATGATTACGGTATGCGTTGGATTAACTCTGTTATTGCTGGCGTAGAAGTAACTCGATACAAAATCGTTATGGAATCTGCCGATAAAAAGTTCTATCCACTAACAATCGGTAATACTACCGCTGGCACTAAAACTGTTTCAACTGAAGAGTTCTTATTAACAGGGACAATTATGCAAGTAGGGTATAGTTCTACATATGCTGCGAATACCGCTCTTCCATCATATGGTTTATGGACGCAACGATATGTATCCGATCAATGCCATTATACATTCAATCAATCGTCTGGATTCACCGCCTATTATCCTATTTATCTAAAAGGAACAATTACCGAATCTGGAATGTTTAAATTAGATAACTCCTCGCTAACTTCTTGGTTAACACAAACACTACCAACCAGCGAAGATGGATTTGTTTATATTAAACTAGGATATATGTATAATACAACAACAGCCTTCACGCTGACGCTTGATCATCCTATTTATAAATTCCAAAATGGTGCAATTAGAAATTATTACGACCAGCCAAACATCATTAGGTTGGCTTAACCATGTCCGGAATCAACGCTGGAAAAATCTACGCCTCTGGTGGCGCAGTTAAAATGGCCAACAAGCCAATCAATAACATGACGTTGACGTTTAACTATACTGGCGGCAACTGGATTTTTTCAATTAACAACGCGACAGTAGATCTTAAAGCCATGGTTGATAAAGGATATCTTGTCCAACTACAAGTAATAAGATACATCGGCCGAGCTGTTCCCTCCATGTTCGCCAAAGGCGCAACCAAAGAAGAACCAACAGAATCTAACATCAAAAAAACAAATGCTCTGTTTGAAAATATAAGCACAGCAGTTGCGATAAATCCTGCTAGTATAAACCTAAGTTCTTTCATGTCTGACCTTTTACAAGGCGACCAGGATACAATCTATGGGAAAAGTGGCGCGGCAGAGTTTTGGTTTAATACTTATGGCAGATGGTTTCGCAGATACAAATTTTGCGTCACAATAAACAATACGGAGTTTGTCCGTTCTGATGACTTATGGGTGTATACCTATTATAATGGAACTGTAGATTTCCAAGATGTCGATATGTCGCTTGACGGCAACGAACTAAACGTTTATCCACTATAACAATAGGGACGATCTAGGATGTCTAAATCGGGCCCGCAAATAAAAAGGAAATGTATCAATGGCAAAATTAAGGAACATCGTATATCTGACAGAAGCGCAACGCATTACGCTTTTCAACGACTTGACGATCACGGTCGGCGAACAAACTGTTACATATAGCGATGATGACATTTACATTGTCCAACAACAGTGGAATGTTGATGGCTCTGCTAGCGACTACATCTATTTCAAAGACAGCACCGGAACAACCAGAATGACCATATCCAATTCTGGAACCATTACTGCTGCTGCCTTCGCCGGTTCTGGAGGTGCGCTTACCAATCTAAATGCCACTAACATTATATCAGGCACAATCGATAAGGCAAGACTGCCAACACTTGTGGCTTCAGATGTCAGTGCCAGAGCCGATACCTGGGTTCCATCATGGTCAGATGTTACTAGCAAACCAACTACATTTGCACCGATTATTGGAACTGGAGCTACTGATGCTGCTGCTGGAAATCATACGCATGCATATGAACCAACGATTACCGCTGGAACAACATCACAATATTGGCGTGGTGACAAATCTTGGCAAACATTAAATGCTACTGCTGTTGGATTAGGTAATGTAACTAATAACGCACAAGTAAAAAAGAGTGCTTCATCCACATCGGGAAAAGTGCCAACTTGGAACGGCACTACTGGCGATGCACTTAATGATGGATACACAGTTCAAACATCCATATCCAGTTCAACAACAGCATTAGTTAGAGCCGATGCTATTGTCACTGCACTAAGCGGGAAGTCTGACACGTTGCATAACCATAGTGGTGTTTATGAACCTGTTATTACTAAACTAACAGCGTTCAATAAGAATTACGGAACGACCGCAACCGACGTAAAAATGAATGGAACACAAGGTGTAGGTTCTGTTGATGCCATTGCGCGTATCGACCACGTTCACCCCGTCGATACTTCACGAGCCCCGCTTGCTAGTCCAACCTTTACGGGAACCGTTGGTGGTATTACCGCCACGATGGTGGGTCTTGGCAACGTGACCAACGAAAGCAAAGCCACGATGTTCACCAGTCCTACATTCACCGGAACCACAAGTGGTATCACGGCTACAATGGTTGGTCTGGGAAATGTGGCTAATACTGCCCAGGTTACCGCCGTTTCTGGAGCAGGGGCGATTGCTTCTTCAGGTGGCACAACGCCACAAATTTCCCATTCTACTGCTGATGGATATTTACATGCGCCCGCTACGGGAACCTCTAACAATGGAAAAGTTCTTACAGCAGGAGCAACAGCCGGAACAATCAGTTGGGCAGCCGCCCCGGTTACTTCAGTTAATAGTGCAACCGGCGCTGTAACATTTAACTATGCCGGTTCTGCAGGTGTTGGAGGTGCGGCAGATTCCGTGGCAACTTCCGTCACCTTTAATAATGGTGGGTCTGGTGCGGCTTCTGGAACCACCTTTAATGGCTCAGTGGCTCGAACTATTAGTTATAACACCATTGGAGCAGCTGCCTCAAGCCATACCCAAGCAGTATCTACAATAAGTGATGCTACAACTATTGGACAAAATCTTGTTAAACTGACCAATCCTTCGGCAGTTACCTTCTTACGAGTTGACGCAACCAACACCGTCACCGCACGTTCAGCCGCTAATTTCAAAACCGACTTGAGTTTGAATAACGTGACCAACGAAAGCAAAGCCACGATGTTCACCAGTGCTGCACTTACTTCAACGCCGACGGCACCTACTGCCGCGGCTGGAACCAATACGACTCAAATTGCGTCAACGGCTTTCGTCAATGCCGAAATCGATTACCACAACGCCTATCAAATTGGGACTACAGTATCTACTTCCTCGCTTACGCCGACTACCGCGTATCGTAATAAGTTCTGTCAATGCACTTATGCCGGAACGACAACCATCAATACGACTCGTAATGTCTTTAATGTGGGGGATGAAATATCATTTGTTCAGATATCATCATCCTCCTACACCGTCCAATTTGCTCAGGCCGCCAACACTTTTCTTTATAGCACTGGAGCCAAACGCAAAATCGATACCCAGTATTGTGTCGCCACTATGAAACTATATGCCCGAGATGCGACATATGACTATTGGATTTTGTTTGGCGCCCTCAAATCATAGGTAATGATATGCCAATCCCCGGAGTAGTTGCCAGCCAACCAGTAACCGTGTTAAGTCCAACGACTTCGCCGACACTTTCGTATTCAACCCAATCGTTAACTTGGACGGCCCGGATAACTAATAAAGATACAACCACGGCCGACATCAAGTGTGATATCGACACAACACCACCAGCTAACTCTTATGGAACCTGTGCTTATAATGCCACCATCAATGGAACAATAATGCAAAAGATGGATGGTGGCACTTGGTATACCACCGCAACGGCAACTGGCAAAAGTTCCAGTGCCGTCATATCGCTATACATGGCACCAGCATAATGAGGTATTAACATGACCAAACAAGAACTGATAAGTTTTATCAACACGCTAACTCCCAACGAAGAAAATCGCGTAATTTTTATCTTAAATGAACATTTGGATACCGGACAAACCAACACACGCACCGTTGTCTCTCCAAAGGACCACATCATCGCACTGCTTACCGACTATTTTAATGATGGTCTTTATGGCTGTTTCAAAGACAATGTTATGACCACCATTATTTCTTATGAAGCTGTTCCTGAATAAACTATGGACTTGGACCAA
>Ga0172370_10001336_pt1 | contig 37706 bp, 35 predicted proteins | sample LakKiv5m_FD_114538 | JGI IMG/M metagenome (GOLD analysis project Ga0172370, IMG submission 114538) | Freshwater microbial communities from Kabuno Bay, South-Kivu, Congo - kab_022012_11.5m | ecosystem: Environmental > Aquatic > Freshwater > Lake | place: Democratic Republic of the Congo...
CCATCATAAAAATTCACCTTGTTATTGTCATCTACAAGGCCCATCGAATGTATTTTCAGATTGTACGGCCCGTTTACAATCAAATCGACATAATTGCTGTTTGCCAAAACAACATCTGCAAATATTTTCAGACTGAATCTGGCAAAATCAATAAATCCTTCGGCTTTTTTAACAATATCATCCCTTTGCACTTCATTTAAACCTTTTCTGACACCACCGGGAATATTTAATACCACATGTGTCTGATGACCACCCAATAAAGCCTGAATTTCCTGTGCAATACGCCTCTGTTTGATTACCTCTGTACCTATTTCAGCTCCTACTTTTTCAATGACACCAAGTATATTTCTTTTTCCAGCAGGCGCATCGGGACCTACTACAAAATCAGGAGCTGCCAGGGCATAAAAATGTGCTATATGACTATGAACAAAATGAGCCATATAAAACAATTCCCTGATTTTTCTGGCAGTGGGAGGAGGTTCTACCCCATAAACAGCATCGGCAGCTTTGCCTGAAGCCATGTGATGACAACCCGGACACACACCACAGATTTTTGTAACAATTTGTGCCAGTTCCTCTACAGGACGCCCTTCTACAAATTTTTCAAAGCCCCTGAGCTCAGGTACCTGAAAATAAACATTTTCAACACTGCCTTCATCATCCAGGAAGATTTCTATTTTTCCATGGCCTTCAAGCCTTGTAATCGGATCTATGGTTATTCTTTTCATACAATTACTTTTCTTCTTAAAATGGAACCTGGTAAACTAAAGCGATAAAATGTACCTGCCGGATCGTCAATCGTATCGACTATTTTTTCGACTTCTTCGGGAGTATTGGCATCAATCATTGTAGCAATGGCCGAAAGCATTTTTGCACCCGGATCAGGTACGTCAGGTGGCGGACCATAACAACCTCTGCAGGGAGCATTTCCCTCAATGCATCTTACTCCGCAGCCTCCACGGGTAGCTGGCCCCATACAAATTACTCCCTGTTCCAGAAAACAGGTTTCACCATCATCAATAATATCAACAGGTCGTTTGAATTCTTTAATCAGCTTGTTATCAGACTTTTTGCGTTTACATTCATCACACTGCGATTTACTGAGCGCACCAATAACTGAACCTTTCGGAGGAAGTGTTGCACCGGTAACTATTGCCAGAAATACCTCAACCAATCTTTCAGTCTGCGGTGGGCACCCTGGCAGATAATAATCCACATCAACCACTTGTTCCAGACTTCTCACATCATTATAAAACACAGGTATTTCCAAATCCCCTTCAGGAGCATGATAAACAGGCTGTGGCACAATTCTTTCCGGATTGATGGTAGATTCACTATCAAAATAAGCTCTGCGAAAAACTTCTTCTTTGCTTGAAAAATTGGCCAGGCCGGGGATTCCTCCCATGTGAGAACAGGAACCATAAGCTACCAATATTTTGGTTTTTTGCCTTAATAATTTTGCTAGATGTTCATTTTCACTGTTTCTGACAGCTCCGTTAAATAAAGTAACATCAATATGACCATCAGGCATAGCTTCCACATCTTTATATTTTATATCAAGAGCAATCGGCCAAAATACAAGGTCGGCATGTTCAACCACAGTAAACAGTTTTTCGTGTACATCAAGCACACTGACACAGCAGCCACCGCAGGCTGCACCCCAGTAAACTGCTAATTTTAGTTTAGGTTTTCCGTTTTCTGACATTTTCTTTAGTTTTATGCGAATGTTTCAACAGTATTTTTTATCCGGCAAGGTCCCAGTTCAGTAATTTGATGAGTAAATTCATCAACCAACTCAGCAAATTGTTTTCCTTCACTGGCACTTATCCATTCTAACCTAAGCCTGCCATCTTCCAATCCCATTTGTTTAAAATATTTTTTTAACAAATGATATCTTCTCAGGCATTTATAATTTCCTTCATGATAGTGACAATCACCCGGATGACAGCCAAGTATTATAACGCCATCAGCACCTTCTCTGAATGATTTCATAATAAATGTTGGTTCAACTCTTCCAGAACACATCACTCTGATAATTCTGATGTTTGGTGCATATTTCATTCTCGATGTTCCTGCAAGGTCAGCTCCTGTATAGGAGCACCAATTACACAGGAAGGCAACAATTTTTGGGTTAAAACTCATGATATTTGTTTTTATTATTCATCTTCAATTAAAACCATTTCCATTAATCCTTCAATTTGTGATAAGATTTGCACGTCAGTAAAATGACGACAGCGTATAGCACCACTCGGGCAAGCAGAACCGCATGTTCCGCAACCTTTACACAAAACTTCGTTGACATAAGAAACATTTCTGTCTTCAATATAACTAATGGCTGTGTAAGGGCATACTTTAACGCAGGTCTGACATCCGCAGCAAACATCTTCATTGACAACAGCAGTGGTAACCTCCACCTCCACTTTTCCTTTACAAATAGTAGCCAGAATTCGTGCTGCAGCAGCTTTTGCCTGCGAAACTGAGTCTGGTATGTCTTTAGGACTCTGACATCCGCCAACAATATATACGCCATCAGTTGTTGTTGCAACAGGATCAAGTTTAGGATGTTTCTCAATATAAAACTCATTACCACACATGCTAATACCCACTGCTCTTGCAATTTCTTTAGCATTCTCGTGTGCCTCAGTACCTACCATTAAAATGACCATATCGGCAGGCACTTCAACATCTGTCGAAGAGAGCAGTTCATGAAAATTAACAAGCATTTCACATTTATCTTGAGTACCAGCCTTTGAAACAACAGGCAAATCCCCTCTTTGATCAAACATCATAAACACAATGTTTTTCCGTGATGTTTCAGCGTATAATTCTTCACATCCCTTTCCGAATGCCCTCATATCTGCATAAAGCTGATAAACATTTGAATCAGGCAAAATTGATTTAATCTGATTTGAGTACTTCAACGCAGTCATGCAGCAAGTTCTTGAACAGTAATGATGATATTTTTCATTCCTGCTGCCAACACAATGTATGATTACCACATTTTTGGGTTCTTTACCAGCTTTTGTCAATATCTGCCCATTTTTTAAACTTTGTTCAAATTCAAGGGAAGTAACAACATCAGGTAAAGCACCATAACCGTATTCTTTAATTACAGAAGGATTAAAAGTTTTCAATCCTGTAGCAACAATTATATTTCCAAAAACAAGCTCATGTTCTTCTGAGCCTACCTTTACTTTAGCATTGAAGTTTCCTACATAACCATGAATTTCCGGAACTGCTGCATTGAAAAATACTTCAATTTGAGGGTGTTTCAAAACTTTTGAGATTAAAGGCTTTACAAATTGTGCAGCACTTTGAAAATACGGATAACATAAATCTATTTTTGCTACATGACCTCCAAGCTGTCCTGTTTTTTCAAGTAAATATACTTTTTTACCAGAATCAGCGATTTCAAGAGCTGCAGTAAGCCCTGCAATACCGCCACCAATCACCATGCTTGCAGGATTGATATCCACGGTTCTTTTGTCAAGTGCTTCATGAAACCTTACACGATTGACGGCTGCTGCTATTAGTGATTTTGCTTTTTTTGTAGCATCAGTTCTGTCGGTATGTACCCATGAATCCTGTTCACGAATATTGGCCATCTCAAACATATACGAATTTAATCCAGCATTTTCAAGTGCTTTTCTGAATGTTAATTCATGAATTCGGGGAGAACAGGCAGCAACAACTATTCTGTTTAGATTATGCTCTTTAATATCCTGAATAATCAGATCTTGTCCGGGATCAGAGCACATATACTTATAGTTTTTGGCTATTACAACATTCTGTAAAGCAGCAATTTCATCAGCTACTTTTTCTACATCAACCATTTTAGCGATGTTGGTACCACACCAACATACATAAACACCTATTCTGATTTCGCTCATAGTATCTATTTTTACGCAGCTTTAGAAAATTCAGACAATGAAGCCTGTTTTTTATAAGCTGCTTTTTTAAGTTTTGAAAAATAAACTGCAAAAGGACGATATGCCAGATGCGACCACTTGCTAAAAGGCACTTCAATAAGTATCATCGGAACAAGCACTGCAAGGTGTAAAACATATATAATGTATGTTGCAGCAGGAAGTCCGCCTATTCTGAAAAAATGTATCAATATGCCTGTTATCGTGGTTAATCCAAGCATGATTAAAAACAACCAGTCAGAAGCATGTGAAAATTTAAATTTAATTTGCTTTTTCTTAATTCTTCCTATGATGCTATAAACAATAAAAAATAAAAGGCCAAAAGTGGCATAATAACCAAGAATACGTTGCCAGTTGTACCATGGAAAGATCTCCTCTACCTGAAATTTAGGTAGCAAACCAACAATCACTGTAAACATGATAACATACCCGCTCATTAGTAAAAAATGCCCTAACCAATATTGTTTATTGTCACATTTAGAAAATTTTGGTTGAGAAATAAAATTAAACAACAATTGCCAGGCTTCAGTAAAATAAGAGTAGAAAGGTACACTGACTGATTTATCTTTTATTATAGTAAAATAAAACATCCTGAGTATGTTGCTAATAAGCAGTGATGCTACTATTGCAGCCATTGTCAAATCACCAATTTCAATAATTTTCACAAATTGATGTCCGTTTAATCCAGGGACAAGGCTATTTATTAAAACTCCACCTGACTCAGGAGCGATATATTTTGAGGCATTGCTGAAAATATCTCTGGCAGGGGCCAGAAAAACCCCGAAAGCAGCAACAATTGCAATGAACATCACCATTATAAAGATAATCTCCCAGCTTTTTGAAGTATAAAACTTCTTAGATAAACCTGTCCAATCATAAACTGAAGTCATGAACCTGCGTAAGGTCATCATTATTTCACCTGGGTTTGCATTTCGTGGGCATGTTTTAGAACAATCACCACAAAAATAACATAACCATGGGTCAAGATTTGAAGCAAGCTTGTTTTTCAAACCCATTTGTGCCTGTCGTATGCTTTTTCGTGGAAATAAAAAATTGTTTTCTGTCAGTGGACATACGGCAGTACAGTTTCCACAATGAAAGCATTCATTCCAGTCTTTTGAACCAAACTTTTTTAGCTCCGTCTTTAAATTAGCATCTACTCTGTATCTCATATATTATCTTTTTCAATCTTTAACAAGCTTTAATTCTTCATGGCTGATATTTTTTAAACCTACCTTTACTTTTTTATTTATAATTGACTGAAGTACCCGTGCTGCTGCTGCAGAAGCCTGAGCAACAGTGTCAGGTATATCCTTAGGTCCCTGGCAAACCCCGGCAATTGCTATTCCGCCAATGTTGGTGTTAACGGGATCAAAAATATAATTTCTTTCTGTAAACCACCCATCTAAAGTTATATTTAAATTTAGCATTTCTGCGAGTTTTTTTGCGTCCTCACGTGGTTCAAGTCCCACCGACAACACCACCATATCAACCTCCTGTTCTATGAGTTTTTCGCTTAAAATATCTTCAGAACGTAATAACAGTTTACCTTTATTATCTTTTATTGTGGCTGTTCTTCCTCTTATAATATGAACACCTTCTTCTTTAATTCTTTCATAAAATTCTTCATAACCTTTACCAAAAGCTCTCATATCAATAAAGTATTCAAATACACTTGCTTTTGGTAATTTTTCCTTGACTAAATGAGCAAGTTTAAGAGAATACATACAACACACTTTTGAGCAATACTTATTAAAGTTTTCATCACGGCTTCCCACACAATGAATAATTGCAATACTCTCAGGTTCTCCCGCACCCTGTTCAAATACCCAGTTATCTTTTTTATCCTGTGTTCTGAAAGTTATATTTCCACCTGTTGGTCCTGCAGCATTAATAAGTCTTTCAAATTCAAGTGAGGTCAGTACATTTGGCAATTTCCCATAACCAAACTGTTCGGCTTTTGCAGCATCAAATATTTTAAAACCAGTAGCAACGACAATATTACCAATGGTGATTTCAATTTCTGTGTCTTTTTCATCCAGGTTAATGCAATCAGGAACAGGACACACTTTTTCGCATACCCTGCATTTTCCACTTTCAACATAGGTGCAATGATCCGCATCAATCAGGTATTTGTTTGGTACTGCTTGTGGAAAGGGAATATAAATAGCTTTTCGCAGTGTTGTGGATGCATCAAATTCGCTTGGTGCTTTTCTGGGACATTTTTCAGCACAGGTACCACAGCCAATGCATGTTGAAAGATTCACACGTCTTGCTTTTTTATGTATTTTTGCCTGATAGTTGCCTGCTACTCCACTAATACTTTTTAGTTGTGAATAAGTTAAAATCTCAATGTTTGGATGTTGTCCAACCTCTACCATTTTTGGTGTAAGTATGCATGCTGCACAGTCAAGGGTGGGAAAAGTCTTGTCGAACATTGCCATGTGCCCACCAATGGTACCAGTTTTTTCAAGCAAATAAACTTTATTTCCACCATTTGCAATTTCCAGAGATGCCTGAATGCCAGCAATACCTCCTCCAATGACAAGTGTATCAGGATGAACCGGATTTTCAGAAAGAGAAAAAGAATCTTCAATTTCAATACCGTTTAACACTTTCTCCAATAATTTTTTAGCCATTGATAACGACTGGCCATTCAGATTGGCATACACCGAAAAATCAACTAGAATTACATTATCTAGGTTTACACCTGATGCTTTTGCTGCTTTCACAAACAAACCTTTAACTTCACCAGGAAAATCGCCTGCAATAACCAGTTTATTCAATGAGTAGGTTTTAATATCTCCAAGTAAACTATTTATAGCAATTAGTTTATTGGAAGAAAATTTCCAAATGCATTTAACATTGCTTTGTTTAGCAACAAAATCAGACAATTCATTAAAATTAAAGCGACATACTGTATTTCTTTCTGAATTGTAAATGCAAACACCAAATCTTATTTCTTCTGTCATAAAACCATTGAATTATATTTTTAAAAAATTCATTTAAAAATTGGAAAACCTTTACTATATACATTTAATAAATGGGTAAAAAACATCCTATTTTTAATTTAAATTGTAATTCAATGTTACATGCGTAACAAAAAAAATACAATGACACGAGTCAAAATAAAAACTGATTTAACTCATGAAAAGGAAAATAATTCAGGGGGTTAATTATTCATTAATACGGGCAGCTTTCTGCAGACCTTTCAAATTAAGGATTCTCACTGTACGACAATCAATTTCAATAAGCTTTTCTTCTTTTAGTTCAGCAATAGTTCTTATAACTGTTTCTGTGGCTGAACCAACTGCATTGGCAAGGTCTTCTCTTGACAATCTGATATCTTTAGCTTCTTTATTTACTTTATCAAAATTACTATACATATTTAATAATTCCTCAGCCACTCTCTCCTTTACTGTTTTCATCGCTATGGATGTCATTTTTTGTTCTGCTTCCTCAAGCATTCTTGATAGCTTGATGAGCAAATGATTTGTCATATTAGGGTATTTCATAAAAAGATGGAACATTCTACGATTTCCAATAAAACAAACCACAGAATCTTCTATAGCACAGGCAGTTGTCGTGTATTTTTTCCCTTCAATAAGCGACTTAATACCAAAAATATCTCCCGGTGAAACAAACCGTATAATTTGTTCCTTTCCTTCATTACCATTTCTGAAAATTTTAACTCTGCCTGAATTTAAACAATACAAACCATTTGGGTTCGTTCCTTCATAAAAAATATTTTGTCCTTTTTTGTAAACAGTACTTGTTTTTTCAATACTTAATTCAAGTAAATCTTCTGTATTCAGCAAATTAAAATACGTTAAAAACCTTACTGCACATTCTCCGCATCGTGGTTTCTCGAATTTCTTTTGCATTATTTTACTTATAAATATTAAATTATTGTAAAAAATAAACTAAATAATTACCTGATAAATATACAATTGAAAATATTTTTTGAATATGACTTATATCAGTTTTTTAAGCAAATTAACAAGATTATTTCATTTGAGAAGGGGAAATGAATTTCTTATAATCAGGGAATGAATTCCCCTCTTATTCTTTATCAAAACGGTAAATATAAAAAAACATTATTACTCGTTTATTTTATAATTATTAGCATTCAATCCTTTCAGAAGACTTTAAAATAACATTTGAACAGTTTTAATTTGTTAGTTTTAATCCATGTTTGATTACCCTTTCAATTCTATTCCAGCTATAAATCTGTTTTTAAAGGTTATACTCATAAAAAATTAATACTAATTTTGCCTTTCATTAAAAAGTTGAATTATGTGCAATACATGCGGATGTGAATCAAGCAATGAAATTAAATTTTCAAAACCAGGTGAATCGCATGAACATAACTATGTTCATCAGCACAAACATACACATGGCGATGAAGATCATATTCATGAACATCATCATCACTACCATCATGCACACGAACATGGTCATGAAACGCATGAACATGATCATACTCATGAGCATCACCATCACGAACACGAACATCATCATAGTCATGAAAGAGAAATAATTCTCCAGAAAAATATTTTGGCTAAAAACGACCTGACGGCTGAACGCAACAGGGGTTATTTTGAGGCTAAAAACATTCTTTCATTAAATATTGTAAGTAGTCCTGGCTCAGGAAAAACCAGTTTGCTTGAAAAAACAATTACTGACAACAAAAATGAAATCATTTTCAGTGTCATTGAAGGCGACCAGCAAACCATGAATGATGCTGAACGTATTTATAAAACAGGAGCAAATGTAATTCAGATAAATACAGGTGATGGCTGTCATCTGGACTCAGCAATGATAAATCAGGCAGTAAAAGAATTAAATCCGGCTGACAACTCGATTTTATTTATCGAAAATGTTGGCAATCTGGTTTGTCCTTCATTATTTGACTTAGGTGAAAGCAAAAGAGTTGTTATAATAAGCACACCTGAAGGCGATGATAAACCACTGAAGTACCCCAATATGTTCAGTAGTTCACATTTATGTATTATTAATAAGACTGATCTTTTACCATACTTAGACTTTAATATTGAAAAGGCAAAGGAAAATGCATTAAAAGTCAATAAAAACTTAGATTTTATTGAACTTTCCGTTAAAACTGAAGAAAATTTAAAAAAATGGTATGATTGGTTGCAAAAATTATTAAAAAAATGAGCAAGCTACTTCCTGAAAAAACAATTGAACGCTTAAGCCGTTACAGACGAATATTGCTGAGCAATGTTTACAATGAAAAGGAATTCATTTATTCACATGAATTAGCACACCTATTACACCTTACATCAGTACAAGTAAGAAGAGATTTAATGTTAATGGGTTATTCAGGTACACCAACAAAAGGGTATCATGTAACATCGCTGATTACTGCAATTAATGACACCATTGACCCTCCTGAAGTACAATATGCTGCAGTAGTTGGTATGGGAAATTTTGGAACAGCAATAGCCAGACATTTAAAAAATAAAAGGGATTTTATTCGGGTAATTGCAGGATTTGATATAGACAATGAGGTAATTAACAGAATATTACCTGGTATAAAATGTTTTCACATTAACGAAATCGAAAAAGTAATTAAAGAACTGAATATTTCGTTTTGTATATTAACAGTACCCCCTGAATCAGCAAATTTAACCAAGGATGTACTTATCAAGGCAGGAATACTTGGAATTTTAAATTTGACTGCTACATCGCTTGACGTGCCAGCAAGCATTTTTTTAGAAGAATATGACATCATTACTTCACTTGAGAAAATAGCATACTTTACAAAACACCTGTAACAAGGTATCCACAAGTGTATTGATGGAATTAAATACTATGAATGGAATTGTTTTTGCCTGATGTAAATGTGGATAAATAAAAAAAAATATTTTAGTACAACAAAAAAAGCCTATATTTGTTTAATGAAATAAACCATTAGTAATGAATAAATACTACACATTATTAATCATCGTTTTGCTGCTGATGTGTGGGTATAACCTAACTGCCCAGAAAAGAGGACTAAGCAAAGTAACACTCAAGCATGACACAATTAACCTAAGTGGAAACACCAATCATTATGAATTAATTGCAGTAAACAAAGTATATAATACTTCTCCTAATACTCAAACGTTTCGTTGGGTAATCGTTTCAGCAAATATGAATACTTCCTGGGATTTTGCTATTTGTGATGTTAATAATTGCTATTCTAATACAGATAGTCAGGAATTTACTTTAAATGCCAATGATTCCGGCCTGTTTGATGTTAATATCTATCCAAACTCAACTGTTGGTCAGGGAACAGTATTGGTTTATATTTATCCATTGGGAGAATATTCTGGTGGCACTTACTTTTTTGTCAAAGCCAATATCACAAGTGTCAGCATTCCAACTACAACAAAAATTGATTTCTCAATGTATCCGAACCCAGTAAAAGACTTTCTCGATATTCGCTTCACAATAAAAGGGAACCATTCAATTGAAGTATATAATATTCTTGGCCGGAGAATTCTGAAAAAAGATGTTTACAACACTGACCGTATGAGGCTATCATTTGAAAATCTGCAGAATGGAATGTATGTTGTCATGTATCGTTCTGAAAACGGTAAAGTGATCACCAAATCTATTTCAAAGGAATAATACAATATTTCACGGCTTATACCCTGATAATCTCAAAATTTTTAATTCATCTTTTTCAGTAAAGATATCAACTGCGTTTATTTCCTTATTATTTTTCAAATAACTTTTAATAATTTGTAAACCAAACCACTGCCCGATTCTTGGAGGACATTCCTGAGGAAAATTATATGCATTGGTAAATGGAGCTTCATCAATATACCTGCTCACTTTCAAAGCATCATTTGCAAAAAGTACTTTATTTTCAACAAGAATATTCCAAAGTTCAGCTTCATATTTTTGTGCCCATTCAAGCTCCTTTTCTGAATACATGTAATTTGTTGTATCAGCTATTCCAGGCAACATCATTTCAAGAAAAAGCATCTTTTTACCATGATATACCATTTTTGATAACAAACTTTTATTGGAAAAACTATCTTCAGGAAACATTTTCATAAACCATACTCTCATCGCATCAGGCACAATCTGATTTTTCGTAAAATACTTATACTTATATTTGGGAAATAAACCATCATAATAGGGATAATCTGAGCCAAGATACATATCTAATGAAATAAGTAATAGATTTTCATAGGTAGCAGACGACAGCCCAAAGTTACTTACAATAGTAAAAATCTGAGGCAATTGATAATCTGGAAAATAATATTTTATATGCCTGAAAGCATTTTCCAATTCACTTGAAATTTTATTTATATTCTTATATTTTGCAAGCACTTCATCATAAAGCTGTTGTGTATATCGGTCAAATATCAAAGGTTTTAAATTAGAATAATAGGAAGTGTCGGAAAAAATGCCTGCACGGGATATTTGTTCAACAAAAACCTCGATTAATAATGGATATTTTTCACGCCATTCCCTCATTATTTTATTATAATTCAATTCATCCAGCTGTTGCTGCTCAATATCAAATCTGGTAATATTAAGACTGACATCCACCTTAGAAACATCAACATCAAACGGTTTATTTTTTTTGCATGCTGTCATTGTGGAAATTAAAACTACCAGACACAATAATAATTTGTAATTTTGCATTAGTTTCATTTGTAAAAAATAATATAACCATTACAAAAATAGAAGATTTATGAGAAAAATTATTTTATTGGTTTTAGTTTGCCCGCTATATTTTTCGTTATCTGCTCAAAAGTTGAATATTGGGTTAAAATTTTCACCAAATTTTTCATGGATAAAAAGTGAAGCAGCAAATACCATTGCAAATGACGGCAGCAAGATCGGGTTTTCTTATGGTCTGACATGCGACTATAATTTTACCAACAATTACAGTTTAAATATAGAAATTTTAAGTAAAAATATAAAATTTGGTACTTCTCACGAAGACACTGCCAATAAATTAATTTATTCTGTATGGAAACATCAGTATATTGATGTTCCTTTTGCATTGAAAATGAAAACCAACAAATTCAATGATATCATGTATTTTGCAAAAATTGGTCTTTGTCCGATGATAAAAACAGGTGCAAAGCTTAATGAAGTAAATAATGCCGAACAAATCAATTTCTTTAATATGTCATACTTTATTGGTGCAGGTGTTCATTATTATTTAGGCGGAAATACTGCCGTATTAGGAGGACTAACATTTAATAATGGATTGATGCGTTTTAACAATAAGAAAGCTATCATTTTCGATAACCTTGACCTAACAACCATTGATCTTAAAAACATGTATATTGCTTTGGATTTAGGAATTCTTTTTTAAATTTTTATTTTGATTATAGCTCTTGCACAGCTAAATTTTACCATAGGTGCTTTCAATAATAACTTTTATAAAATTATTGAAGCAATAAATAATGCTGAAAAAGCTGGTGCAAATCTTATTGTATTTACTGAATTGGCCATTACAGGCTACCCTCCCCTCGACTTTTTGGAGAATGAAAGTTTTATTGCTGAATGTTCTCTGACATTAAATAAAATAGCTGATTACTCTAAAAATATTGATATTATCATTGGTGCACCTTATCAAAATCTGCGTACTGAAGGGAAAAAACTGTTCAATTCAGCTTATTTTTTTTCAAAAGGAAAAATAAAAAATATTATACACAAAACCTTACTTCCCGATTATGATGTTTTTGATGAATGCCGATATTTTGAACCAAACAAAGATTTTGAACTGATTGAAAGCAAGAATGTTAAAATAGCTTTAACCATCTGTGAAGACATCTGGAGTATTCATACTGTTTATTACTCTTTAGATCCATTATCTGAACTTTCTAAACAAAAACCTGATTTAATTATTAACATCTCAGCTTCACCATTTTCTTTCACACATGATCAGGAAAGAATGGATGTATTGCGAAAAACTGCCATATTTTACGACTTACCAGTAATCTATGTCAATCAGGTTGGTGCACATACTGACCTTATTTTTGATGGTTCATCAAAGATTTTAAACAGAAATGGAAATATCGTTTGTCAGTTGAAACAGTTTGAAGAAGAATTGAAATTTTTTGATTTCGATAAAATTGAGACAAATAGTACAATGCCATCTAACTCTTTAAGTAAAATTGAATTGATACACAAGGCACTGTTACTTGGCATCAAAGACTATTTTAATAAAATGAATTTAACAAAAGCTATAATAGGTCTTTCAGGGGGCATTGACTCCGCAGTAGTCGCTATCTTGTTAAAACAAGCCCTTGGCTTTCAAAATGTTAAAGCACTGCTATTACCATCTATGTTTTCAAGCGATCATTCTATTACCGATGCCACTGAATTATGCATCATCAATAACATACCTTATGATATTATTGGCATAAAAGACCTTTATAAAACTTATGAAAACACGCTGTCGAATTATTTTGAAGGCAAAACATTTGATATTACTGAAGAAAATCTTCAGGCCCGCATCAGGGCAACACTATTAATGGCATTTTCAAACAAATTTGGCTATATTTTAATAAATACAAGCAATAAAAGCGAAATGGCTGTAGGCTATGGTACCATGTACGGAGATATGTGTGGCGGGTTATCGGTTTTGGGTGACCTCTATAAAACTGAGGTATATGAATTAGCACATTTCCTGAATAAAGAGCAAAGATTAATTCCAGAAAACATTATTACAAAACCTCCGAGTGCTGAACTTAGACCAGATCAGAAAGACTCAGACAGTTTGCCTGATTACGAGCTGCTTGATAAGATTCTATTTAACTATATTGAACTAAAAAAAGGTAAAACAGAATTGATCGAAACAGGCTTTGATGAAAAAACAGTTGAAAAAGTGCTTCATTTAGTAAACATAAATGAATACAAGCGGTTTCAGTCGCCACCTGTGCTACGTGTTAGTAATAAATCTTTTGGAATTGGCAGAAGAATGCCTATTGTTGGACGTTACTGAACTCATGAGATGCGGAACCACCTTCAGATTTCTTCTCAAAAAACATTACAAAACTAAAAAACAGAAAAAATGCGATACCCGCCTGTCTTTCTAAAATTGACTCCACAAAAAAACAAACACTGCAAACAAATAATAAACTTAAAATGAAATAGTCATTTCGTTTTTTTGCATTAATAAACATGAAGACGAGGATGATAATAAAAATCATAAAACCAATCAAACCTGTTCCACACAGCATGTGTAAATATTGATTATGTGGATTCAACCTGTTTTTTTGATCAAGTATGGGGTAGTTCTTTACAAGGTACTGATTTAATTCTGGTTGAACATCAGGATTTCCGACTCCTAAAACAGGGTTTTCAGTAAACATTTCAAGGCATGCTTTCCAGTATTCCATTCTTGTTGAAAATGAATAGTAATTGATATCACCTTTTTCTTTATAAACAGTAATATCTTCAAGTGTTTTTTCATATCGATTGTTTAAAATAGGTATGTATTTTACTGATAAAAATCCAATCATTACAATGATAATGATAAGCAATAAAGAAAAAACAATATTGTAATGCTTTAACATAATAATCATGCTGAGAACCAGAAAAGAAAGATAAAATGCTACTAAACCTGTTCTTGCAGAAATTGTATGAAGAAATATTAAAAAAACTAAAAAATAAACAGTATTTATCCATTTAAACGTTTTTACACTAATCCATCTTTGGTATTCAGCCTGCCTTCCAACTATCATTGTAAATGAAACCAAAGCCGAGAATGCCAACATCATACTGTAATAAATATGGTTTAATCCACTGATTACCGGGATAGGTTTTGCTTCGAAAATTCTTTGATTATAATAATGGTAATCAATAAAATAATTTATAAACGAAAGAATACCAATGATAATAATAAAAGTATTGAAAATCGATAATAGCAAAAGATTGCTGCTATTTGAATTATTTTCATTTTTAACAAGTGCAAGAGGAATTATCAGCCAGGGTAGTTTTTTTATAATATCCTTTAACCAGCTATTTATATCAGAACTTATAAACATACCTGCCAGGTAAACGAAAAACAACAAAAAAATAAACCAAAACAACATATTTTTTTTTAATCTTAACCAAATATCATTGAGTTTATTAAAAAAAAGAGTATGTGCTAATAATACCCCAATACTAACAGAAAGTAGGGCATTTGATGAAGTAAGTCCAATAAAAAAAGCAATAACTATAATCCACCAACTAATTAACTTAAATTTTTGATTTTGAATAAACGATTTCAAAACTTATTCTATCTGATAATTAAGACGTACTCTGGTAAGCTGATCGCGTATTTTTAATTGCTTTGCAGCAAATTTCGACAATTTAATAATTTCATTGCTGTGCTCATTTTTAGGAAGATTACCTACAACTTTCACATAAACCTGTTTTCCTGTAAGTATATTTGTTACAAGAATGATGGTTCCAACAGGTGCCTTTTTGTGCAAGGCCAGAGCTTTCCGACTATCTATTGAAGGATCTTCAATCCATGTTGCTATACCCTCTTCCATAATTTCACCTTTGGGCAAATTGTCTGTTTTTTTAGGAACTGTTGTAGGTGTTGTTTGTGGTGCAGTTTCTACTTCAACACTTTTTACTATTTGTATCACCTGTATTTCCATCCCTTCTTTGATGTTCTCATCTTTTAAATTATTCCATTTTTTAAGATTATCTACTGTTACGTTATATAATTTAGCAATTTTATACAATGTTTCTCCTTTTTCAACTTTATGGGTAAACTTTTTTTCTTCTATAGTTACTTTAGGCAATGGTACCAAAATAATCTGATCGAGAGCAAGCGTTTCAATATTGTCATTTGCCTGTTTAATATCTTCAACATTTACCCCATAACGCTTACTTAAGGCAAATAATCCCTGACCTTTTTCCACTTTATGCATGATATATTTATATCCATTCACCTCTTTTATTCCGATACTATCCACCCGGCTAAAACCAGCAAGCGAAATCATTAAAAAGCAATAAAAAGTAATAAACCTGAACATAGTTGATATTTTATTAGTATTTCGTTAAATGCAAAATTATTATTGAGTTTAACTTTGCCTGATTTATTTTGTCCACAATAAAAGAGCTTAATGTATTCTTATAAAATAAAGTAATTTCGCTGAATAATTCAAATTCAAAATATTTTGAGGATGCAAAAAAAAATATTGACAGCAATGTTGCTGATTGTATTAACATTAGCAACACAGGCACAAAGAAAAGACATTGTATTACTGGAGCTTAAAAGACAAATTGACGCTACAGCCAGACGGGCAACTGTTAAAACATTTGAAATAGCTAATGAAATAAAAGCCTCTGCAATTGTAATTGATATGAATACTCCGGGTGGGCTTTTAAATGAAGCTGATAGCATCAGGACATTAATTATGCACTCAAAGATACCTGTCTATGTTTTAATAAATCCGAATGCTGCTTCAGCAGGGGCATTGATTTCGATTGCTTGCAATAAAATTTATATGACCGATGGTTCAACTATAGGAGCAGCAACCGTTGTCAATCAGAATGCTGAAGAATTACCCGACAAATATCAGTCTTATATGCGTGCCATGATGCGTTCAACTGCTGAATTCAGAGGAAGAAACCCATCGATTGCTGAAGGTATGGTAGATGAAAAACTTGACATCCCAGGAATAAAACCTGTTGGTCAGGTAATTACGCTAACGCGAACTGAGGCTATTAAGTATGGCTATTGCGATGGAAAAGCTGAAAGAATAGAAGAGGTGTTAGCTCAGGAAGGAATTAGTGATTTTAATATCACCAAGTTGCGTTTTACAGCTATCGATAAAATCATTAATTTTTTAATAAATCCAGTTATTCAGGGATTTTTGATTTTACTGATTATTGCAGGTATTTATTACGAACTTCAGGCTCCGGGAATAGGTTTTGCTCTGGCCACAGCCGTTACTGCTGCTGTGCTTTACTTTGCTCCACTTTATATTGAAAAACTTGCTGCCAGTTGGGAAATACTTTTATTTATTGTCGGAGCAGGCTTAATGCTGCTTGAAATATTTGTTGTTCCAGGATTCGGAATAACAGGGATAGCGGGCATCGCATTCATGCTCACTGGATTAGTTCTTAGTATGATAAATAATATATATTTCGACTTTCGCTTTACAGGTGGTCAGGAAATCATTAAATCTCTTTTAGTTGTAATGACATCCTTTATTATCAGTTTTATTTTTATTATTTCTACTGGCAGACAGTTTATCAGAAGCAAGCCATTTCAAAAACTGGTCTTACAAGATACTCTTCAAACACCCGATTTTAGAGATGAATTCGTAAAATCACAAAAAGAATCTTTGATTAATAGCACAGGAATTACTTTAACACCAATGCATCCTACTGGTAAAATTCAAATCGGGAATAATATATATGATGCAATTACAGAGGGTGAATTTTTAGAAAATAATACTCAAATAATTATCGTACAGGATTTTGGAAATAAAATTATTGTTCGTAAATCTGAAATAATTTCATGAAGGCACTCATCACATTTATTTTCACTTTCTTATTAACTATAATTGTAAATTTTGGTTTTTCACAATTTTTTAAAGCCGGAATCATATTAGGTGTCAATGGTTCACAGATTACCGGTGACAATATGCTTGGGTTTAACAAAGGCGGTATCAACTCAGGTTTATTTATTGAACATCAATTAATTAAAAATGAAAATTTAAGTTTACGATTTGAAATTAATTACACCCAAAAAGGAAGCAGACGATTACTCGATCCTTATACTATTACCCCTGGAATTTGGGATCTTTACCGTGCCGATTATATTGAAATTCCTTTTATGCTTGATTATATTATTTATAAACAATATGGTATCACAGCAGGATTAGCAAGTGCCTTTAATGTGAATGAAAAATATATCCCTCGTGATGGCAGTGATTTTGAAGATTTTAATCTGGCAAAAAAATTCGAAACTAGTTTGCTCATCGGGCTAACTTTTCATTTCTCCGAAAAGTTAGTTTTTTTTGGCAGATATCAGTCGTCTATTTACAATTTTTCCACAGCATCTAACACACCTATATGGCAAATTTGGGGCGATGTAAGGAAAGGATATATTCATGTGTTGACAAGTGCCGGTTTAAGATACTATTTTAATTTAAAGTGATTTTTTGATTTTCATTTTTGCTTATTTTTGCACAAAAAAAAATAATATTATGTTTTCAGGAAACCAATTAAAAACCAATTTAGTCGTTTTGGCTCTAATACTATTAGGAATCTCAACCCGTTTTTTTATTGATATACCAAACTTAACTGCTTTGGGTGCAATTGCATTATTCAGCGGTGCTTATTTTACCAATAAAAAGCTCTCCATTATTGTCCCCTTAATCATTATGTTTATTTCAGATATCTTTTTAGGTTTTCATAATACTATGCCTTTTGTTTACCTTCCCATTATCCTCATTATTTTACTTGGATTTTTTATAAGAAACAACAAAAAAATATATTATATTATTCCATTATCGATTGCAGGTTCAATACTTTTTTACCTGATCAGCAATTTTGGTGTATGGATAACAGGCATGGGTTATTCCAATAACCTTTTACAGGTTTACATAGATGGATTACCATTTTTCAGGAATATGCTTACTGGCGATTTATTTTTTAATCTTTCGCTATTTGGCATTTCTTATCTAATCATCGAAAAACTGTCAATTTTTGCAGTTTCAAATGAAAAATGATTACGATTTAACAGATTCTTATAAGCACAAAGGATTAAGAAGACGTCTTGTACAGATAATACGATCAAAAGGTATTATTGACGAGAGAGTATTAAAAGCAATAGAGATTGTACCTCGTCATTTATTTCTGGACAGTGCATTTCATGAATTGGCTTATGAAGATCAGGCAATGCCCATAAGTGATAATCAAACAATCTCTCAACCATTTACAGTTGCATATCAAACCGAAAAACTTGATGTTCAAGAAGGGCATAAAGTACTTGAAATAGGATTGGGTTCAGGCTATCAGGCATGTATATTACTTGAACTTGGTGCTATTGTTTATTCTATTGAAAGAATTAATAACCTTTTTGAAAAAGCAAAAGAGTTTTTACCATTAATTAACTACCATCCCAACATCTTTTATGGTGATGGTACTTTAGGCCTGGCTGAACATGCTCCTTTCGATAGAATCATTGTTACTGCTGCTGCTCCTGAAGTACCGAAAGCATTATTTGAACAATTGAAGATTAATGGGAAAATGATTATTCCTATTGGTAACAGGCAGGTTCAAACCATGTATATGCTTACTAAACGTTCAGAAACACAATTTGAAAAAAATGCATTAGATACATTTCGTTTTGTACCTTTGGTTGGAAAACAAGGTTGGAAAACCTAAATAAATATTTCTTTTAAAACTACTATTTATCTCAAATTCAAGCTATTTTATCTTTTTGTTTTTATTAAAGTAACTATTCGTTGCTAAATAGTATAAAATTTGTAATGGATTGAATATTCTTATAAGTTGCTGGTAGATAAAAAATATCGATTTTTATTTGTTTTTACACTACTGATTTTATCATCATCCTTAATTTCATTTGCTCAGGATGATGATGAAGGGTATCTGAATACAACATTGTTTGCTTTTGATGTAAACAAAAATAAACTTGAAACTATTTCAGTCATTTATACTGATTTATCAACAAATCAGGTAATTAAAACCTCAACTGTTGGTGGAAAAGCTTTTTTCCGTCTTGGCTTAAATAAAAAATACCTGATCATGGTATCTGGTTATGGATATTATAATAAAACAATTGAAGTCAATACTGAGGTAAAGTCAATAGGTAATTATCCTGCTTTCTATACCGAAATTGAAGTGACATTATTTGACAACTGTGAAAAAAATGCCTCCCGCTCAAATATTCTTGAACATCCTATTGGTAGAATAAAATATAACAATCAAAAGACAAAATTTGAGTACGACTTTGCATATACAGCAGAAATGACGGAAATTTATATGCAACGTGTTGAAGAACGTTGTAATAAAGCAGAGAAAGAGAACACTCAGCTTACTACAGCAACACCTGATAAAAATAAAGAAAGCCAGACCAAACCTGATAATATAAAGCAAAATCCTAAAAATGAAACAGAAAAGCAGGAAACTGTGATAGAAAAGGTTGAAAAAACAAAGGTAGAAAAATCAAAACCTGATAAACCTGTTTCTGAACAAAAAAAACAAGAAGATGTAGTAGCAAAGGTTGAAAAAATAAAGGAAGAAAAATCAAAACCTGATAAACCTGTTTCTGAACAAAAAAAGCAAGAAGATGTAGTAGCAAAGGTTGAAAAAACAAAGGAAGAAAAACCAAAACCTGATAAGCCTGTTACTGAACAAAAAAAGCAAGAAGATGTAGTAGCAAAGGTTGAAAAAACAAAGGAAGAAAAACCAAAACCTGATAAACCTGTTACTGAACAAAAAAAGCAAGAAGATGTAGTAGCAAAGGTTGAAAAAACAAAGGTAGAAAAAGAGAAACCTGAAAAGCCTGTAACCGAATCAATAAAAGTAGAGCCAGAAACAGTAAAAATAACAGAACCAACATCGTCAGTGCTAACCTTGGAATCAAAAGAAGAAACTTTTGAAACTAACAAATCAATAAAAGAAGAATCAAAACCAATAAAAAGTCAGGAAGCAGATAAAGAGAAATATTACATAAAACCGACAAAGGCTCCTGTTTTTGATCAAAGCAGGCCATTTATATACATACAACCCAAAAACAGTTGGCCCTCTGAGCTTCGTTTACAACTGCTTGACTCCAATTATCAATCAAAGGCCATCGGGACCTATGCCTATACAGCAAATGAAATTAAAAAAGAGTTTTATATAGAAGATGTTGAAGAACTCAGGCAGAAATTTCCTGATGAGTTTAATGCAGCATTTAAAAACTGGGATTATTTGGTTGAACTCTATAGCAATTATAAAAAGCAATAAGCTACCTTACTACAAATTCCATTGTCATCAACATGTATTCCCCCCCCTGAAAACTTTTATATGCTTTTATTTTTGAATAAAGTTCATAATCTTCTTTCCCCATCAAGCATGTTAAAATAGTTGCTTTTGCCTGGCTGAAAGTAATGCCTAAATTTTCAAAAACAGAATGTGCTTTCGGATATACTTTTATCCTGTAATTTTTTAGTTTTGCCATCGAAGCTGCCATATCAATTGCATCATAAATCCCTCCAATTTTATCTATCAATCCTAATTTCAATGCCTGTTTACCTGACCAAATATGTCCCTGGGCAATAGAATCAACTATCGACATTTTAAGATTTCTGCCATCAGCAACTTTTTTCTTGAATTCAGTATAGGTATCATCAACATAAAATTGTAAAACTGCTAATTCTTCAGGTGACAAAGGGCGGTTAAAACTGCCAAAGTCAGCATATTTACTTGTTTTCACTCTGTCGAAGTTGACACCTAATTTATTATTCCAGAATTTCTGCATATTGAGGTGTACACCAAAAACACCTATTGAACCAGTAATAGTAAAAGGATCGGCAATGATTGAATCGGCAGGTGCAGCAATATAATACCCACCTGATGCTGCCAACGCACCCATTGACACGACCAAAGGTTTTTTGTCGGCTGCTAATTTCACCTCACGCCAAATAACATCTGATGGAAGTGCTCCGCCACCAGGTGAATTGATACGCAATACGATTGCTTTTATATTTTCATCTTCTCTGGCCTGACGTAATGCTTTTGACAAAGATTCTGAACCGATGTTCTGATAATTACCTTGTCCAGATGCAATGTTTCCAACTGCATAAATCAATGCAATTTTATCTTTTGTATATTCTTTCTTTTTATTATCTGAATAAGAATATTGTGAAATTTTCACTAAATTCAACTTATCTTTATTAGTTTTTTCTCTTAAAAGTTTAAAAAACTCATCTTTATACAAAGCCCCATCAACCAGTTTGAACTTTACAGCATCAGAAGCCTGCCTTATTGATAAATTGTCTATCAACGATTTGATAGTTTCTACTGAAATTCCTCTTGCTTTAGCTATTTCATTTAAAAACTGGTCATATACCGGAAACAGATACTCTTCCATCTGTTTACGATCAAATGAACTCATATCGTTTCGGATAAATGTTTCACCGGCACTTTTATACGAACCTGCACGAATGAGTGTCGGTTCGATTTCAAGTTTATCAAACATTCCTTTTAAATATAAGTTTTCTGAACTAAAACCTGTCAAAATAACCATTCCTTCAGGCTGAATATAGATTTTATCAGAAACACTGGCAATAAAATATGCACCTTGTGTCATGACTTCCGAATATGTATAAATAAATTTTTTACTTTTTTTGAAATCAATTAAAACATTTCTCAACTCATTTAACATGGCAAGGGATGCAGGTTGAATTGAAGTATTCAGGTAAATTCCACTAATATTTGGGTCTTCTTTTGCTTTTTTTATCTTATCCATTACATCTTTTAACCCAATAGGAAAAGTTTCATTATCAATAAATGAAAATTCAGAAAAAGGCATATCATCAACTCTTTCAACTAAAACTTTATTTAAATCTAACATTAAGATTGATTTTTCCTTAACTATAGATTCCTGCTCATTCTTACTGAATTTATTGGAATAATGTGATGTGATTCCAGCAATAATGCTTATCATTATAATTGCAATAACGATATAGGCCAACACAAATCCGATCATGCTGGCAAACACATATTTAAAAAAACCTTTCATAACTATTTAATTTACTTTTTATATAATTTTTTATCTGATTTCAAATTTAATTAATTACAAATATTACAAATACCTTTAATTAAAATAAGTCGGATGTTTAAAATTTTAACATCCGACTTATGCGGGAAATAACTATTAAAAATCCACAAAAGAGAGTCCAACTGAAAATGGGTACAACTCAGGTCCCTGATTTTTTAAAAAAAGTTCTGATAAATCATAAGTGGCATATAACATGAAAGAATTACCATAACCCACTCTTGCTGTTACAGCATATCGGAACGGGGTTACATTGTAATCACCTTTTGATTTTTCTTTATTTCTCATTCCATCATCATTATATACCAACTTGGTTTTACTGCCAATGTTATAGCCCAACAGCAATCCTGTTGCAAAATGAATGGCTTTTTCCTCATTTTTTGAGGTATTAATCTCCAATAATAATGGAATATTTAAATACGATAATCTCAACTTTGATTTCTCATATTGAATCACTGTGTCAATGAAACCAGTAAAAGTATCTTTATTACTAAGTAATTTGGTGTCATTAACAAATCTGTAATTATTGATATCAATTCCAAGACCTGAGCCTATTTTTACATATTCATTAACGACCTGAAAATTCTTTTCGAAAATATTTAATCCTACTTTTATTGATTTTTTGTAATCTAAATCGAAGAACTCATAACCATCAGGCATGGTAAATGAATAATCAGGTGTAAAAATACCGGCTACACCAATATCAAGGCCTGACCAGGGAGTAAAGTCACTTTCATGATCATGTTTGTGTTTTTTATTATCTGAATCATCTCCATCATTTTCAAATATCTCAAAGTTATAGTTACCAATTTTCACAGAAACAGTATCAGATTCCGTTTTAACACTTTTCCCTTTAAAGACAGCAGTACCAGACACTTTAATATCATTAACCTGTGGATCACCATAAAACTCAAGCTTTGCAGTGCCCGATATTTGTCCTGCTATTTTCTCTTTTGCATAAACAGATGCCTCACCTGCACCACTTATATTTAATTCTGTTACTTTTGTTTCAAATTCTGATGATTTTACATCACCAGCACCAGATATTTCTAAATGATGATAGTTACATTTTCCAATAATATTCAACTCAGCAGCACCACTTATGTCTGTATAAAGGATATTGGATTGAAGATTTTTAAAAGAAATTTTAGCAACACCTGTTAGTTTTAATGATAAACTATCTGTTGTTATCGATTCTGCATTAATCACTACCACATCATCTACCCTGATAAAATTAATTTTATTTATTCCTATACGAATATAAGCCCCTTCAGCCAGTTGATCAGCTTCAATTTTTAAGGTACTATCCTCTATTTGATATTCCAACTTATTTATTTTATCTCCAAAAACTTCAAGACTATTTTCTTCCTCCTGAATTAAATTAACTGTAAGATTTGAGCCCTTAATAACAAGGTTTTTAAAACCTTTTAAGGATACAAAATTTGAATTTGTATCAACATCTTCCTGTGCCATTGCATTTATTGCAATAAATAATACGGTTATTATAGTCAACTTTTTCATGTTCTTTTTTCGTTTATGACGATTTTACATCAAGTTTGTTACATTTATCTCTGTTTTTTATTTATTGGATAATCAAATGATAAAATACCCGAATTAAAAGCTAATTGTTCAATATTTCCATCATCATCATATTGTTTTATTAATCTCATGTCTTTTCCAAAGAATTTTCCTGCCTGATTTACACCAAGATCAACTATATCCCAAACTGAAAATTTGCGGATTTCGTATTCTTCTTTAGATTCCTTAAGCATTTTCTTTCTGAACTGTCGTAAAAGATATTGATTAATTGTATAAGTTTTCTTTTCTGAAACAAATTCAGCTTCCTGTTCATACATTTTTCCATTCTGAATTTTTATTTCTTTAGGAATTGCTTGAGCTATAATTTGATTGTCTTCAGACATTTTATTAAATAATGAGTCTGGTTTGGATATTTGAATCGTTAGTTTCCCGATTGATTCAGATTCACCTTTAGCTTTGCTAACAGTTTGAATTGTTTCAAATTTTGAATTATCATCTTTGTTAATTATTGCATCAGGATTTTTTTTAGCAACAATTGTTGGTTTGTTTTCACTGATTTTATGTGCAATATCTTGGTTATTTGATTCCCTATTATTAAAAATAAAGGTGAAAACAATTAATAAAATAGCTGCCGCAGCAATTGAACCTAGCTTTTTGAACTGATTTTTAGTTAAAAATGGTAAAATACTTCTTTTTAATTCATTTTTATTTTGAAAAATTAAATTTTTATCAGCGATTAAGCGTGTTTTTTCAATCCATTCATATTCTCTTGCTGTTGTTTCATCAATATTAATTAGTTTGTTAAATAGCATGTGCTCTTCCAGCGAAATATCACCTTCTATCTTTCCAATTAAAAATTCATCAACTGAATCAAACCTTGAAGGAATTAAATCAGCAGGTGTTTTGTATAAACTTTCTTTTCCTGTAAACAAAACAGGGTCACAATTTTCAGAGAGCTTGAGTAATTCGCTAAATTCAGACTTAATGTCAGGATTTTCGATCAAAAACTGCTCAATTTTAGTTTTTAAATCTTCACTTAACCGACCATCAAGATAATCAATCAGAAATGATTCGTAATTTGTTCTATCAATCTCTTGTTGCATAATTCTCAAATTACTAAGTCAGCACTTTTCAAAAATTCTTTTAGAAAAACACGAGCACGGTAAATATAAACTTTTACCTGACTTTCGTTCAAACCGGTAACTTCGGCTATATCGTTGTAGGAATATCCTTCATAATCACGTAAAAGAATTACTGTACGCTGTATTTCAGGCAAGAAGGATACAGCTTTGTCAATAATTTCTCTGGTGTCAAAAAAACTTTCTTTTGTATGGTATTGGCTAAAATCTGCTTGTTCCAGTCCCACCAATCTTTTATCTTTTCTTATATAATCAATCATGGTATGATAGGCGGTAGTAAACAGATATGCTTTTACCTTTTCTGCAGAAACATCTTCAACTTTGTCCCATAATTTCATATAAGTATCCTGAACAATATCTTTTGCTTTTTCATCATCACGAATATTTTTCAGAATAAACCGGTAAATTCCATCGGAATATTCATCAACACTTTTGTTATACTCGTTTAATGTCATTTTTTTAGCAAATCAACCGTATGACGTAGCTCAAAAAAAAAAGTTACAAAAAATTTCAATCTGATTCATTTCGTTTAAACTGCTTATCCCGAAGGCTTTCTCTTTTATCATATAGTTTTTTTCCTTTGGCAAGAGCAATATCCATTTTAGCAAATCCTCTTTCATTGATAAAAATCCGGAGAGGTACTATAGTAAACCCTTTTTCTTTTACTTTAGTACTTAATTTTCTGAGCTCGCGGACTGTTAATAACAATTTTCTTACTCTCAATGGATCATGATTGAAAAGATTTCCATGTGTATATTCTGAAATATGAAGATTTTTAACAAATAGTTCTCCATTTGAAAAAAAACAATAAGTATCGTTAAAACCAACTTTACCTTGTCGGACAGATTTAATTTCGGTACCTGTCAAAACAATGCCTGCGGTGTAAATATCAAATATCTCATTTTCAAAACGAGCTTTTTTGTTTGGTATGTTGATTGTTTTATTCATTTTAAATATGTGCAAAGATATTAACAACATTTTGCTAATCACTACGTTTATAAAATACATAAATTTGCATGAGTAAAAGAGTACTAAATTCAATGAAAATTCTAAAAAAAGTTGTGAATAAGCGTTTATTAACTTTTATTTCTGTAATCTTGTTACTAATGATGACTTTTGCTTGCCATCGTGACCAGTGTCCCTGTCATGGTTTAAAAGCAAAAAGTAACATTTATTTAAAAACTGTTGGTAAAAAATTTGCAACTGCATCTTCGATATATGTAGTTTTGAACAAAAATTAAAAAAATTGAAAAAAGTCAGGTTAATTATTATTTCTTTAATAACATTAGTTATTTTAAGTTCCTGTCGTACAGATTTTTGTCCTACATTTAAAATGAAAGTTGTTAAATATATAATAACAATATTTAATAGATAGGCACTTACAATTCTTTATGAAACTATTGGCCAGCTTAATATTTTTATTTTTTATATTAAGTATAAATGTTTTTTCACAGGAAAATGCTATAAATGAATATACATCAATACGATACGATAAAAGTTTTCAGGGAGGTATATTAAAACTAAGCAATGGACTGGGTTTTTCAGTTCAATACAAAGTACAACGAAAATCAAGTATTTTTTTATTTAATCTTGACATTTATAATTTAAAACATCCTAAAGAAAGCCGTGTAGTTAACCCGATAGAAGATGCTGCACTACCCTATGTGTATGGAAAAATATTTAGTGCTATTCCTGTTCATTTTGGTTTTGGAAACGAATTTTTAATTGCAGACAAAGAAGTTCCGAATGGCATAAGAATTGGATTTTTATACAATATTGGTATTGATATGGCATTACTTAAACCTCAATATTTATGGATAAACTATTATTACCCTGAAATTGGTAAAATTCAGCGTCTTGAAAGGTATGATCCTGAAAATCCGATACATGCAAATCAGAATAATATTTTTGGTGGCTCATCTTTTTATCATGGATTAAGTTCAATGGAATCTGTTTTTGGAACTTTTGCAAAAGTTGCTTTTAATTTTGAATGGAATAAAGAAGAATATTCATATAAAACTCTTGAAACAGGCGTATTAATTGATGCATTCCCTGAACCACTTCCTATCTTTGGTTTTATTCAAAATTCAAAGATTTTTTTAAACATCTACCTTGCTTTGAACTTTGGAAAAAGATGGTAGCATCTTATATTTTTTAATTAACACAACAATTTCATGTCAGACTTATCCAACTTCAAACATAAACCTCATTGGTTGAAAGTACCTTTACCAAAAGGAGAGAAATATATTCAGTTAAAATCACTGGTACATAAAAATAATCTTGCTACCATCTGTGAAAGTGGCAATTGTCCTAATATGGGTGAATGCTGGAATGCCGGAACAGCAACATTTATGATTTTAGGTATCAATTGTACTCGCAATTGTCTATTTTGTGATGTAAATCCAGGGAAACCATTACCACCTAACCCTGAAGAACCGTTGAAAATTGCAGAGTCAATTCGTTTGATGAAATTAAATCATTGTGTAATTACTTCAGTCACAAGAGATGATTTGGTAGATTACGGAGCATCACACTGGGCAAATACTATCAATAAAATCAAAGAACTAAATCCAAATATTACAATGGAGGTTTTGATACCTGATATGCATGGTAATATTTCTCATTTAAAAACAATAGCAGATGCAAAACCAGAGATAATTTCGCATAATATAGAAACTATTGAACGACTTTATCCACAAGTACGGCCACAGTCAAACTATGTAAGAAGCTTAAATCAGATCAGTGACACAAAAAAACTTGGTGTTATTACAAAATCAGGATTTATGGTAGGAATGGGAGAAACAACAGAAGAAATTTTTACATTATTAAAAGACCTGAAAAATCATCAGGTTGAAATTGTAACCATAGGCCAATATTTAGCACCCTCACCAAAACACTTTCAATTGGTAGAGTATATTACTCCTCAAAAATTTGAAGAATATAAAAATTTTGGACATAGTATAGGTATTCCAAAAGTAATTTCAGCACCACTTGTCAGGTCATCATATCATTCAGAAAGTCAACTTAATGACTAAAACACTCATTTTTCTGTTGAAATCACTCATTTAAATTTTACCTTTATAATAAAGTTGCTATTTTTACATCCGTTTTTAAACAATTTATAAATAAAACAATCTGCTTTTTAATAAGATTTTCAATAGTGAAAATTATTATTTTTGCGGCTGGGTTATTAATGATTTTAAAAGATAGCTATGAGAACTAAACTATTTATTATTTTAATTACAACTTTATTGTTGGTTTATACAGGAATTAATGTAAGCAAGCATTATAAAAATGAAAAAAGGTTAAAAAATATCAGCCTTGCTTTTAATAAATCTGAGGATGGCAATAATATCAAAGGTGCTATTGAATTTTATAATACAATTAAAGCCAACCCGCTTACCGGAGAAATTGACCCTCAATTGATTGAGGCTGCTTATAGGCAAGCTGACAAATTAGGAGGTTTTCGTGCATTAAATCTGAATTGGATAAGTCGTGGCCCTGATAATTATGGTGGTAGAACACGTGCTCTTATCATTGACAAAGATAATCCAAATATTTTAGTTGCAGGGGGAGTTTCAGGAGGTGTCTATCGTTCAACCAATGGTGGCAAATCATGGAATAGAATTGATTATGCTGCAGAAGCTGGTGGACTTATTATTTCATGTATGGAGCAGGCATCCGATGGTACAATTTATTTTGGAACAGGTGAGTTGTATTTCACTGCTATGAGTGGCCCAAATGGGGACCTCACTTCAGGTTTACGTGGTGGAGGAATGTATAAATCAACTGACAAGGGTTTAACCTGGACTTATTTGACTTCCACTAACCCTACTGCTAATGGCAGCAGATGGTACAATGTTCAATCTGTAAAAGCAGATCCCACGAATCCAAGTATCGTTTATGCAGCCACTTATTCAGGTTTTATGAAGTCAACTGATGCTGGTGCTACCTGGAATCGTCTTGACTTTCCTGATGGTGCTTCTGCACAAATATTTATTGATATTGCTATTTCCAATGATGGAAAAAATATTTTTACAGCTTCCTATGGAGCAGGAAGATGTAAACTTTTCAGGTCAATTAATGGTGGTGCATTTGAAAAAATTGCAGCCTCTGTAACCGAAATAACAAACTCCACACGCTTGACTATTGCCATTGCTCCAAGTGACAACAACTATGTTTATGTTTGTTCTACTTCAAATGGCACTGCTCCTTATCCTGGCATACATTGTTTTGGAGGTTTATATCAATCAATTGATAATGGCACAACATGGACTCAGATTGTAGCAGGACATTCCAGTGCCGAACCTTTTGGCAGGCAAGGACAATATCAGGGACAATACGACAACTGTGTTGCTGTTGACCCTTATAATAAAGAACGTGTTTTTGTTGCTGGTGTAACACTTTATTGCTATAGTAATAAACAATTTTATAAAGTAGCCAGCCAGGAAGAATATTTAGATGCAGATGGCTTGTACAAAAATCCTCAGTTTGTTCATGTTGATATGCATAACTTCAGATTTGATATGAAATCAAAACCTGCAAAAATGTATATTCTTACCGATGGAGGTATTTACGTCAGTGATGATTTTCAAAAAGACTATCCCACCTATAGTTATAGCAATATGTATTACACTACTACCCAGTATTATGGTTTTGCTGTTGATATACATGGTAATCTATTAGGAGGAACACAGGATCAAAGTTCAATGTATATAGATGCCGGTGGTTTAACAGGAAATAGTGCCAGAGAAGTCAGAGGTGGTGATGGTTTTTATGCTGAGATTTCAAAATATGACCCAAATATCATGTTTTATGAATCACAGGAAGGTTCTTGTGTAAGGTCAAACAACAAAGGAAAAGGTTCTGAAGCTTTTGTTCGTGACGACAAAAACAATAAATATTTGATAGATGACAACTTCTATTTCAATACACCGTTCAGGTTATGGGAAAATAAAGAAAAACAGACATTTTATGATACAAGTGGAAATCCTTATGATTCAATTGTTCATGTGTCAAAATGCTTTTTCGCTGGTGAACAGGGTGTATGGATGACACCTGATGCTGTTGATTTCAATGCTGACACTATTCGGTGGTATCTTATTTCAAAAGGTCTTAACGGACAACAAATTCTTTCAATGGAATATACTTCAGACGGAGATGCTGTTTTTGTAGGTACAAAAAGCTTTACTGCTGGCAGATTATATAGAATTTCAGGCCTTAAAGGTAAAAACCTCTGGTTTGACCAAAATGGTAATTTTGACCCTGATTATTTTGGCCTTAAAACTGAATTGCTTGGGTCGTGGGCAAACCGTGTGGTTTGTGGCATTGGAGTTTCACCATCTGATAATGGAGTTGTTGTTGTAACACTTGGAAACTATGTTAGTGGCTACGACCATGTTTATATTTCTAAAAATGCACTTGATGATGTTGCAAATGTAACATTTACTGCTATTCATGGTAATCTACCCCGTATGCCTGTATATGATGCAGCCATAAATTCAAGTTCTGCTAATCAGGACACTATTATTATCGCTACTGAATTGGGCATGTGGGCAACTGTTAATGGTGGCACAACTTGGACAGAAGAAAATAAAGGTATGGGCAGAGTGCCAACATTTATGATACGTCAGATAAAACGCTATGCATGGTGGAAAGGTTATGAGTTTTTTGCTGCTACTCATGGAATGGGGATTCGCTCAACAACATCTTTTATTTCTAATGTAGGTATTGGAGAGAAAGAAAAAAATCTGACACAGCAAATTAGTGTATTCCCTAATCCTGTCAGAGAACAACTTAATGTTAAGTACATTTTAAATACTCCTTCAGATTTACAGGCCGATATTATCAACCTGAATGGCCAGATTGTCAGGAAAACAACGATAACAAATAATGTAAGAGGCGAAAATACAAGAAACATTAATGTTGGAACATTACAGCCAGGAATGTATTTCATAAGATTAAGTTCCGATGGAATAAACCTTGTTAGCAGATTTAATGTAATAGAATAATAAAACCAACAAAATGAAATATCAGAACGGAGCCAAAAGCTCCGTTTTTTTTATGTATATAGTAGATTGCAGCCCCTGACAGGAGCAATATCAGAGCGGCCTAAAACCTTGAAAGATTCATCAGATAAACATAAACCTACATCATCAGTTGCTATAAAAGAACAGCTGCCAATATTAGCCAGATCGATAATATTTATTAGTCCAGGTTCATTATTTTGTAATATTTCAAAGGGATCATATTGATTTCTAATCATCACCTTCATCCATGGGCAAGTTTTAAAAATACCATCTCCACTTGAATATGCCTGAGAAAGCAATTCAGTCATTCCGTATTCAGAATGTATATTTTTTACTTTAAATCGTGACTTTAATATTTCATGTAATTGATCACGTGGAATTTCAATTCCCCTCCCCTTCATTCCTCCTGTCTCCATGACTATAATATCAGATAAATCAGGCTGATACAATTCACTGAAATCTAATAGCGCAAAACTGACACCTATAAAAATAACTCTTTGCTTCCTTTTAATTAATTTCACTAATTTATCATTCAGTATGTCCCATTCATCAAGATAAAATCCACTATCTTTGGAATTCGTCATTTTCATTAACTCATCAACCATGAATATCAATGAGGAATGCTTTCGTTCAAGGTAAGAAGGTAGCAGAGCAAGAATAGTATAGTTTTCAACATCACCATAAAACATATTGAAAGTATTGATTAAGCTTTTCCTGTAAATCTCAACATCATAAATATAGTGCTTTGATGTTTGATCTCCTGATGTTCCGCTACTTTCAAAAATCATTTTATGATTAAGATTTTTTATAAGTATTTTATGAGTTTTAAAAAAAGAGATAGGCAAAAAAGGTATCTGAGATAATTGTATGATATTATTCGGATTAACTCTTAAAACTCTTAAAAATTCTTGATAAACGGGATTATTTACTGCTTGAAAATTAAAAACCTCAAGAGCAATTTCTTCAAAGTTTTCAGCGTTAATATCAAATACTTTTTTTATAAATTTGTCAATCATCCTGAATAGCTATGATAATATTCAAAGGTAATACTAAACTAATTTTCCTTGTGCTGATTATAATAATTTTTTTACTAATCAGATGCACCGACCAGGTGGATTTCGGTATTATTCCTGTAATAAAATTTGAAAAATATGAATTATTTAAAAATAGCAATGGAAAAGATACTGCTCTGACATTAACGATATCATTCACTGATGCTGATGGAGACCTGGGTCTTGAACAGGAAGACACACTACCTCCTTTTAATAGTGGCAGTAAATACCATTATTGTATGTATATTTTTTATTATGAGTATTATGATTCTCAATGGAGAGAAATAAGACCTGAGATAGGAGGAATTCCAATAGGTGATACCATTCGATTTCCTTACAGATTCCGTAATCTCACTCCAAATACGCCTAATAAAGCGATAAAAGGAGAAATTGACTGGCATACAAACCTGATTGAACCTCAAAAGAGCAATACTATCAAATTTGCAATATTTATTTACGATCGAGCACTTCATAAAAGCAATATCGTTGAATCACCTTCCATTTTCTATAATAAATAGCATGAACAAGCAACAATTAATCGATACGATTAAGCAAAAAAAATCTTTTCTTTGCATTGGTCTTGATACCGATCTCAATAAAATTCCCGCTGAATACAGGGAATTCGAAAATCCCATTTTTGAATTCAATAAAATGGTAATAGATGCAACAAAAGACATTGCGGTATCTTATAAACTTAATCTTGCATTTTATGAATCTTTTGGCATGAAAGGATGGGAAGAACTGGAAAAAACAGTAAATTATATTCCCAAAGGAATATTCAGGATTGCTGATGCTAAGCGGGGAGATATTGGCAACACCTCTGCCCAGTACGCCAAAGCCTTTTTTGAAGCGATGCCTTTCGATGCCATTACTGTATCGCCTTACATGGGTAGCGATTCTGTAAAACCTTTTCTTGGCTTTGAAAACAAATGGGTAATTATATTAGCCTTAACATCAAATCCTGGTTCAGCTGATTTCCAAATGCAAAAAATAAACAATGAGTTTTTATTTGAAAAAGTAATAAAAACAGCTTCGGGATGGGGTAGTTCAGAGAATACTATGTTTGTAGTTGGGGCTACTCACCCCGGTATGTTTTTAACAATCAGGAAACTCATTCCCAATCATTTCATACTGATTCCAGGTGTTGGTGCTCAGGGAGGCAATATTGATGATATTGGAAAAAATGCCCTGAATAAAGATATCGGGGTGTTGGTAAATGTTTCCCGTGCAATACTTTTTCCTGACAGCACAGCTCAATTTCCGAATAAATGCAGGTTAGCTGCCAAAGAATACCAACAACAAATGAGTGTTTTTATAAATTAAAAACACATGAAAGAAGAATTACTTCATTTTATATGGCGTTTTCAGCTTTTTGAAAAAAGAGATTTTAAAACTTGTGAAGGTGAAATTATTGAGGTAATTTATCCTGGTATTCAAAACTATGATTCTGGTCCTGATTTTTTAAATGCAAAAATTAAAATTGGAGATAAAGTTTGGGCAGGCCATGTAGAATTACACTTAAACACTGACGATTGGTTCAAACATGGTCATCAGAAAGATCCTGCATATAACAATGTTATTTTGCATGTTGTTTATGATGATGTTGCTATGGTTAAAAAACCTGACATTCCACTTGTCAGTTTAAAATACAGGATTAGCAGGAATATTATTGACAATTATACAAAAATGATAAATCAGGCAACATGGGTTGCTTGTGAAGATTCTTTGCAATTAATTGATTCCCTGACATGGACAACATGGCTTCAAAGACTTATTGCTGAGCGTGTTGAATACAAAAACAGTATTATAAAGGACTTACTAATTAAAACTAACAACGACTGGCATGAAAGTTTTTATATTTCTATTGCCCGTAGTTTTGGTTATCGGGTAAATGCCGATGCCTTTGAAAAGTTAGCAAGCATCACACCCCAAAAATTAATTGCAAAACATAAAAACAGTCTCTTTCAGATTGAAGCACTTTTGTTTGGACAGGCAGGTTTACTTGATGGTATATTTAAAGATGATTACCCATTGAAACTGCAAAAGGAATATTCATTTTTGTGCGATAAATATAATTTGCAAAACATGGATGCTTCAGAATGGAAATTTGCACGTATGTGGCCTGTCAGCTTTCCTACAATCAGAATTGCGCAATTTGCACAGCTTCTTTACAAATCATCATCACTTTTTAACAAAATTCTTGAAATTGATAGGGTTGCAAATATTGTTAAATGCCTTGAAACTGAAGCCTCATCCTATTGGTTTCAACATTATATTTTTGACAATCAAACAATAACAAAATCCAGAAAAAAACTTGGCAAATCAACCGTAAACAGAATAATCATTAATTCAGTAATACCTATTTTATTTGCATTCGGAAAAGAAAAAGACAAAAACCATCTGACAGCACTTGCACTTGAATTATTTGAAGTAATATCACCTGAAAAAAACAGTATCATCGATCAATGGCAAAGTCGGGGAATCTTTGCAAAAAATGCAGGAGAAACACAAGCATTATTACATTTAAAAAATGAATATTGCAATAAAAAACGATGCCTGATCTGTGCAATAGGAACTGCGGTTTTAAGAAAAAACAGATAAAAGCTAATACAGTAAATTTATCTATTTATTAGCCAGAAAGTCCTTATATCCTGATTTTTGAAGCTTTTCAGATTTTTGTATGACTTTCTTTTCCTGTTCTTTTTTAAATTCAATAAATTTCTCGAGTAAACTATTATCTGCAACAGCAAGTATTTGAACAGCCAACAAACCTGCATTTCGTGCTCCATTAATAGCCACAGTAGCAACAGGAACACCTGGTGGCATCATGACGGTAGAATAAAGTGAATCGATACCATTTAGTGCGCCACCTGCCAGAGGAACACCAATAACAGGAAGGGGAGAATGAGCCGCAATAGCACCAGCTAAATGAGCTGCAAGGCCTGCTGCAGCAATAATTACTTTATAGCCATTTTTATGTGCATTGGCTGAAAATTCCATTGCCTGATGGGGTGTTCTATGTGCCGACATGACATCAATATAATATGGAATACCAAATTCTTCCATGACTTTTGCTGCCTCCTGCATGACATTAAGATCAGAATCGGAGCCCATTAAAATTGCAACTTTTGCCATCCTTTCGGTTATTATTTGGTTATTATTAGTTTGAATGTTTTTCTGTTTTGCCTATCGTTTTCTGTAAGCATTAAAATATAAAAGCCTTTTGATAAGTCTGTTATTATTATGTTATTATTTTCTACTATTCCTGATTTATGTTTTTTTCCATCAACACTCACAATTTCATACTGCAATTCACATTCATTATTTCGTTGAATATGTATAATGTTTTTAGATGGATTAGGATATATCCCCAGATTATTATCGTTATTAGTTTCAGGAGTATTTATTACAATTTTCTTATTGCTGAAAACCGGGCGAATCATCAAGGCACCTTTGAGAGATGAAGTGTTCCACTTATCATTTGCAAAGAAAAAAACTTTTCCTGTTGAATTATTTGGAAAAGTATCATCAATCAGTTCATAATAATTCATATCCACCCCAACATTTATATAATATTCGGAGTTTTGTTCCCAGCCAATATATAATTCATTGTCAACTGCCAATGCAGTATCAAATAAAAACAGATAATAGCCATTATCTTTTTCATCTGCTATTTCAGGCACCCTTGATTCAATGATGACAGGATTTGTATTGAAATCACCTTTATTCCAGACCAAAATGTTAAAAGCATTATTTCCTACATATTGATCTGAACGATTGAAATAAATGTAAATGCCTCTTAGCGAATCTTCATTAGGTATTTTAACCTGAAAATTATATTTATATGCCACCATGGAATACTTGCCCGGATAAATTCCATAGCCCATTTCAGCAGTACCATCATCGTAAGCATAATAATTTTCAAATCGCTGAAAATACTCAGCATTGTCATTAATTTTCCTATCATCAATTAGCTTACTGCTAAGAATGGTTTTAAAAACAACTGTATCATTTGATGCTACAGACGACAGGTCAAGACTATCAGGCATATAAAAAGCCAAGGTAAGGGTGGTATCTCCACTGTAAAGTGTTTTATCATCACCTGTTGACATTAATAATTTATTATCGGCCAAATTATAAATATTTGCCCTGCCAATTAAATTCAGCGGAGTTTTCCATAAATTATAGGCATGTATTTTCAGTTCTTTTCTGACCAGATTTTTATTCGCATTAAAATGCTTCCATGGCATGGAAGTATATTCTTCTAAAATGCTGACAGGGCGTTCTGTAACTGTAATATCCTTATAAACTGTATCACTTGAATTTCTTCCTTTATTTAAATAAACATAAGTCAGATGCCAATGATCAAGATTACCCGATAAACTACCATAATTAACAAACCTGAACTGAAAAGCACCATAATAAAACTCGGCTAAGGTATCAGTTATTTGCGAGGTATCAATGATATAAGGTTTAACCGGTACGATAACCTGTTGAAAAGGTTTTAAAAAAGAGCCTTTAGCACTCCAGATTCTTACCCATGCATTGGAGTCCCAGAAGGTACCTGCCCAAAGCCTGATTGGTTTAAACTCAAGCACTAGAGAATCATATTCTTCAGGTGCATCAGCAATCCCCTGAGGCTGGTAAAAAAAACTCAGATATATAGAATCTGACAATTTATACTTCGACAAATTGATTGGAACAGAAGTAAGCCTGTCGGCTATTTTTCCTTTAGAGTTTACAAGTCCCGGACTATATGGATTTCCATATTCATCTAAACCATCGAAAGTAGCAGTATTGTAGCTTACCGGACGATAAGCCAGTGTGCTATTGATAAAAACATTTTTATCGATCCATAGGCTATCTTTCGGATATGGATTGTTTCCGGAGAAATCGTCCCAAAACGAATATTTGTCCAGATCAAAGGTATCAATACTTCTGTATGAAAGATGCAAGATCTTAGGAAACTTATTTAATATCGGGTTGTAACTCAACGGTGTAATCAGTTCCTGTGCTGATAAATTATCAAAACAACCGTTGATCAATAAGAATGAAACAATTAGAATTATTGCTTTATTTATTATCATTTGCTTTTCATGTTAATAGTTGAGTGAGTCTGGTTTATTTTGTTTTGCTTTTGAAAATTTTTCAGGTTTTGTCAGCCAAACATCCACTGCTTCTCCCTGAGAAATCATAACGTCAGACGGTTCAGGATATTGCTTATAAACCAAACAGGATAA
>Ga0172370_10001337_pt1 | contig 37693 bp, 37 predicted proteins | sample LakKiv5m_FD_114538 | JGI IMG/M metagenome (GOLD analysis project Ga0172370, IMG submission 114538) | Freshwater microbial communities from Kabuno Bay, South-Kivu, Congo - kab_022012_11.5m | ecosystem: Environmental > Aquatic > Freshwater > Lake | place: Democratic Republic of the Congo...
CGGCCTTCATCCGCCTCCAAACCATGACTCGCAGACTCGAAGTGGTGGTTTCGACGGACTAGGGAACGCAACAAGTTCGAGGGCCGGTGGAAGAGTTTACTGACCTGCAAAAGGCGTTTTGGATTTGATTAGCGGGTGGTCGATTATGATGAGCGTCTTTATCAATTGGCGGAAAACCGGCACCAAAGGTACGACCGGGTGCATCCAGATGATCATCTTGGGCCGGGCACAGTGGTTGAAAGCCGAGATTGCTAGCGACAATATCCACTACGAGACGCGCCTCCCGGATTACAAAGCCGACGGAATGCAGTGTCTATAGGATAGGATCGAATAAGGAGACCTTCACATGCCCCATTTGATCCTTTACAACGGCAAGCTCCACACTCAAGATCCCCATTTTTCTCACGCTACCGCCGTCGCCATCGGCAACAAAGGCATCCTTGCCGTGGGAACAGATGCCGACATCCTTGCCTTGGCCCGGACAAACACACAACAGATCAACCTAACTGGCCGCCTGGTGCTGCCAGGATTGACCGACTCCCACTTTCATTACTACGATTGGGCGGCCGGCCTTCGCCAGTTGGACTTGGCAAGTGCAACTTCGCTCGCATTCTGACTATGGGAAAGGGGGGTGAATTCCTGTGCCGGACAGCTTACCCGATCCGCGAATATGGGAAATGATTTTGGCATTGGAAGGATCGAGCCTTTATCCACAATGAAGTATTACCAAAGGGCAGTTAACCTAGGCAAAGCCCTTGTCCTGGATTGGGATGATCCATCCTTCAATGAAAATGACCGCAATGACCTCTTTCTTGATTCGATAAAAAGCCTGTGCATTTCTCCCCTGAAGGTGAGTGACGAACTAATTGGGTTATTGGTCCTGGGAGAGGCACGCAGTACGACACGCGAGTCTTTTGATCCTGATAAACTGAAACTCATCAATGCAATCTCAGATCAGACCGCGAGTGCCCTTCGGCGAGCTAGCCTTCATGAACAATTGGAGGAAAGTTTCTTACAGACGGTGCTGGCTTTGGCGAAGGCATTGGACGCACGCGATTCCTATACACAGGATCACAGCCAGCACATGGTTGCGATTATCGACCCCTTGTGCCGAGGAGATGGCTACCTTCGATCAGTTCGTAACCTTTCTGGAGGAACCGGACAGTGACGTGATCGTCTTCGACACCGCCCCCACCGGCAAGACCTTGCGCGAACTGGCCATGCCGTTCGACTGGGCTGGTTTCCTGCAAAAGCAGATTCAGGATGGCAAGGAGCTGGCTCGTCTGATGAACATGGACGAGGATTCTTTCGACAAACTGGAACAGGATAAACGGCGCTACGAGAACGCCCTGGATGTTTTACGGAATCGCTCCACCACGGTCTTCAACCTGGTTCTGCTGCCGGAGCGGCTGCCCATCGAGGAAACCCATAGCGCCATCACCGGCCTCGACCGGCTCGGCATCCCGGTTCAGGCGCTGGTAATCAATCAGTGCATCCTGCCCGAGGTCATCGAAGGCAATCGCTTTTTGGAGGCAAGGGCCAAATTGCAAGGCCATTACCTGGAAGAGATCGAAAATCGCTTCGATGGCTTGGTCAAAACTCGTCTGCCACTGCTAGATCACGATGTTTCGGAACTTTCCACCCTGCGGCAGGTGGGGGATATACTCTATGGCAATTAGTAACAACCAAATCAGTCGAGTCACGAGATCAAAAGAAGATGCCAAAGCCAGCTACGACATGTTTAGCCGTTGGTACGATGTATCGGTGGGATGGGGTGAGAAAAAGTTCAGGAAGGTTGGCTTAGAAAAACTAGGGGCCAGGGAAGGCGAGCAGGTTCTTGAAATCGGTTTCGGCACCGGATATTGTACCCTTGCCCTGGCTCAATCCGTTGGCAGTTCAGGTCACGTTTACGGACTGGACATTTCGGAGGGCATGCGCAATGTCACGCAATCAAGGGTAGAGAAAGCTGGCTTGGCAAAGCATGTGGCGTTGCAACTCGGCGATGCATCCAAACTTCCTTTCAAAGCCGATTCATTCGACGCGGTTTTCACGAGTTTCACCCTCGAACTTTTCGACACACCCGAAATTCCCATCGTTTTGCGACAGTGCCAAAAGGTCCTGAAAAGCGGCGGGCGCATCTGCGTGGTCGCAATGTCCAAAGAGGGAAAATCTAATTTGCCTGTGAGGCTTTATGAATGGGCTCACGAGAAATTCCCCAATTACGTGGATTGCCGTCCCATCCATGTTAGAAAAGCACTGGAAGAAGCTAAGTTCCAAATTTTGGATACAGCCAGGATGTCGTATTGGGGCATCCCAGTGGAAATCGTCGTGGCGCAAAAACAATGAAAGAAAATTCCCGGATGACTAATTTTCCCTCTTCTTCCAAACCATCAGGCCGCCGATTGCTCGCCGTCTTTGCCCATCCGGATGATGAGTCGTTTGGTCCCGGTGGTACCTTGGCGCTTTACGCTCGTCGAGGAGACGAGGTTCATTTAATCTGCGCCACACGCGGTGAAGTAGGGGAAGCGCCGCCCGACCTCAATGGATTCGCTTCGGTCGGCGAGATGCGTGAGGACGAATTGCGCCGCGCCGCCTCGGTGCTGGGCTTGAAAGCGGTGCGTTTTCTCGGTTACCGTGACTCGGGCATGCCCGGCTCACCGGATAATCATCACCCACAGGCTCTGACTGCGGCTTCATTGAACGAGGTCGCGCAACCGGTGGCTGGCTATATCCGCGAGATCCGTCCGCAGGTCGTCATCACATTCGACCCGATTGGAGGCTATCGCCACCCGGACCATATCGCCATTCACCGGGCAACCGTTGAAGCCTTCCGCATGGCGGGAGACCCCAGCTGGGACATCAATGACTTGCCGCCCTATTCTCCCCAAAAACTGTATTACTCCACATTCTCCCGCCGCTTCTTACGCGGGATAGTGCGCCTCTTGCCGTTGCTGGGACAAGATCCGCATCGTTTTGGAAAGAACAAGGATATAGATCTGGCCTCGCTGGCGGAGAGCGATTTCCCAATTCACGCAACGATTTCTATTCGCGAGGTAATGAGGTTGAAAGAACAAGCCTCTGCCTGTCATGCCAGCTAGGGCGGCGGTTTCAGCGGACCGGCGAGATGGCTACAAGGCTGGCTTGGCAGAAACGATACGTTTATGCGCGCGATCCCGGCCGCGCCTCCTCCGCGTATGGAACGAGATTTATTCGAAGGAATAGAACGTTGACCAACTTCTGAAATCACATTACCGAAATTCGTGACTATTCCATAAACGCAAGTTGCTGGGCTGGCCGCTTTCCATCCATCAACACAAAAGGGGCGACGCGCTCCGGGCTGATGCCCAACCTGCGAAGCGATGACAGGTCGCGCAGTTTCCCTTTGCGGCGCGCGCTCATAATCGCGTCGGCTCCTTTCGGACCGATGCCGGGGATTCGCAACAACTCGCGTTTCTCTGCCCGATTAATTTCCAACGGACGTTCAGATAAATTCATTTGCGCCCACGCCAGTTTCGGGTCCGTGCGAAGCGGGAGGAAGCCATCGCCCACGAAGGGCAGGTCCTCCAAATCGAATCCATAATCGCGCAGCAAGAATGATGCTTGATATAAACGATGTTCGCGTAACGGGTCAGTTGCGGTTTTGTTTTCAAGCGGCGTATCTGAAATTGGATGGAAAGCGGAAAAATATGCCCGCTTTAGCCGCACGTTTTTATTGAGCCAGGAAGTCGTTGTCAATAATTCAAGATCGCTTTCGTCCGCGCCGCCAACCACAAATTGTGTGGTGGTTGAAGGCCAGCGACCGTTCGAACCTTTATAAGCCGGTTGTGTTCTGCGAATTTCCTCCACCCATTTCAACGGTTGCAATAATTCATCCAAAAACTGTTTGTGTGGCGCGAGCCTTGCAAGCCTTTCCGTGCTGGGCGCTTCGAGATTGACCGAGACGCGGTCGGCAAGTTGCATGGCGCGCTCCACCTGTGGCTTCTCCGCACCCGGCATGATCTTAAGATGGATATAGCCACGAAAGCCGTGTTTGCGCCGAAGGATATCGGCGGTGTCCAATAATTTATCCTGGGTTCTTACTCCGCCGCCCGCCAGGCCTGAACTTAGAAACGTGCCTTCAGCCGCGCCGGTGCGATTCAATTCCATGAATACACTGGCAAATTCTTCAGGTTTGAATGTGGCGCGGCGAAAATCACGTCCGGCGCGAAATGGACAATAGAAGCAATCTCGCTCACAGGCCGACGTGAGCAGCGTCTTGAGTAATTTTATGTTTTGACCGTTGGGAAGTTGTGCTGGATGAATGAAGACCGCGTCGCGCTGCTTTGGAGTGAAGCAAACCGGTCGCTCAGCGCGGGATTCCTCGGCGGGCTCCAGTTCCATTTGGCTGGTCAGCATCTGCAGGCGGACAAAAGATTCCATATCTGCAATTATAGAACAGATGTCCTAAAAGTCAAGCGATTATTTCTGGAGCGGCAGGGTCACTTCAAAGGTTGTGCCTTCGTTGACTTTGCTTTCCACTTTGATGGTTCCGTTATGAGCTTGAACTATCCAGTTGACAATGGAGAGGCCGAGGCCGCTGCCAGTGGGGGAGTCGGAGTCCTCGTCGGAATTGTGCGAGCGCGCCGCGTCGACGCGATAGAAACGATCAAACAGATGCGGCAAATGTTCGGACGGGATGCCCGGCCCGGTGTCCGAGACGCGAAGCGATGCCTTGCTTTTAGATCCGCTGGTTTCGATCCACACACTTTGACCTTCTCCGCTATATTTGATCGCGTTCTCGATCAGGTTACTGATCATTTGGATGAGGTACTGACGGTCGCCGCGAACTTGAAGTTCTGGCAACTCACCTGTTTCGAGTTTTATTTTCCGGTGTTCAGCCAGGGCGGACATGCGTTCTACAGCCTCGAGGGCTACATCGCTTAAGTCGAGGTCTTCAAATTGCAAGATGGTCTGACCGGCATCCATGTGAGCCAAGGTCATCAAGTCATTGACAAGCCGCGTCATGCGTTCGCCTTCGGCATCGACGACCTGAAGCGTGCGTTGATATTCGGCTACTGAACGACGACTAGCAAGTGCCCGACCAACCTCAAGATTCACAATAGTCAGAGGTGTGCGAAGTTCGTGGCTGGCGTCCGCGACGAAGCGGCGTTGACGATCAAAGGCCGCCTGCAAACGAGCGAGCATGTCGTCAAAGGTACCTGCCAACTCGGCTAATTCGTCGCGGCCGCGCATGTTCAGCCGCTGGCTGAGGTCGCTTTCGCTGATGTTACGCGCGGCATGTGCAATAGTGGCAACCGGACGCATGGCGCGATCTGCCAGCCATAGGCCGCCAAAAAATGCAATGGCCAACATCCCCAGGCTTCCAAGTAAAAGCGCGGTCATCAGACGATGCAGTTGGCTGTTCAACTCACTCGGGCTGCCAATGATGAGGTAGCCGAGCAATAAATTTTCACGCAAGACGGGCGTAATAATAAATAGATAATCTGTGTTGACTGCCTGCTTGTTTTGATCGAGAATGGGAACGGTTTGTTGGTAAATGTTCAGGTCGCGATGTTGACTGCCAGCAGAGACCAATTCGCTGATGAGGCTATTTGGCTCGGAAAGATTTTCTCCCCAGTTTTGAAGTACCGAACCTTTGGTGTCTACAAGAATCAGCAGATCGCCTTTTTGAAGGGGAGAGATACTTCCCGGAACACTGTCAGGCGAGAGATCAGATACCTGCCATTCGGGGCTACGAAAAAAATTTTGAACGCGGGTGAATTTCTCCTGCATGCGCCCAACAGAGTCAACTTGCAGGTCCCGCGCCTGCACAAAGTAAATGAAAACGCTAAAGACTCCCAGGACCAATGCCAAAATAAAAACGAACCAGAGCGTCAGGCGAAAGCGGATGCTGTGAATGAAAGTTCCAAACCAACTACCAATAGAGCGAAATGCCTTTTTCATTAACTTCACTTCCGCTGCGGGTCGCGCAGACGATAGCCCGCGCCGCGTATGGTTTCAATAAGTTTGACATCGTATGGATCATCCACTTTACGGCGCAGACGGCGGATGTAAACATCCACCACGTTCGAAGCGATGGTCTGGTCATAGTCCCACAAGTGGGCAACCACCATTTCACGTGTAATCAGGCGGTTGGGATTCCGCATCAGGTATTCGAGCAAGGCATATTCCTTGGCTGTCAAATCCAGCGGAGTTTCAGCGCGCCACACAAAATGACTTGACGGGTCGAGGCGAAGATCGGCAATGATGAGATTTCCACTTTTGTTTCCGGATTCACGGCGCATTAAAGCGCGCAGGCGGGCGCGCAACTCTTTAATTTCAAAAGGCTTGATCAAGTAATCATCCGCGCCGCTATCAAGGCCGAGTACGCGGTCGTCGAGACCGTCCCTGGCGGTCAGCATCAGGATCGGGGTGGCAACCTTCTGGTCCCGGAGCGAGCGGCAGACTTCGATGCCATCGCGCTTGGGAAGCATCACATCCAAAATGATTACATCATATGGAGTGAACAAAGCCATTTCTTCGCCCTCCTGGCCGTCGTAGGCAACATCCACGGCATAGTTGTCATCTACAAGTGTGGCGCGCAGGGAATCGCTCAAGCGATGGTTGTCTTCCACTAATAGAATGCGCATGAATTCCTCTCCGTTTGTTTTATATTTTAGCACCGCAAGATGATTAGAAAATGACAATTTTTACATCTTTCCGTCATCTGACTGTCATCTTTAAACTGTATACTGGCGCAAGTAATTACGGAGGCAGATAACTTATGAATAAACAAATAGCAGCTTTGATCGCCGCAGTACTGATGACTGCCTGTATCGGTATAGCCATCTTCGCAATTGGCGGCGTGGCCATGTTCAACCAGAGCGGTACTGTAGCCGCAAACTCAAGCACGCAGGCATCACAGGTGACGAACGTCAGCGTTGCTCAACAGAATCAAGCTCAACAGGCTCAGCAATATCAGGCTCTGATCGCACAATACCAGGCACGCGAGCAGCAGTATCAACAACGCGAACAACAATACCAACAGCAGCTTGCCCAGGCCAACACACAAGTCCAGGCGGCGCAACAACAAATGCAGCAGGTGCAATTGCTGTTAAACACTCTGCAACAACAGGGCATCATCACGATCACGAGTGATGGCCGGATCTTTATCAATAGATAGCGAGGACGAATGAAACTTTTAAAATTTGGAATGCGTTTTTGGATCACACTGACCAGCGTCTTCAGTTTTTTGGTTGGATGGGCAATGCTGGCACATGCGCCCAAGCCCGTTCAAGCCGCCGCCGCACAGCCATCTTCTTCGGTTGCACCCCTGCCGACACTGGCGCCTCTTCAGCCTTTGAATTTTTCCAGCAACGGCGGCGGTGTTCAGCAACAGCAGTTTTCTATTGTCCAGCCCTCAGCGCCAAGTTTCTTTTCTCCAAGGCAGGTCTTTAACACAGGCGGTTCTTAATGCAGACGCTTGAATTCCGTGTGATGAGCACTAATGCGCTAATCGCGGCGGAAGGGCATGATTGGGCAACATACGGCTTGCGGGAAACGCGCGCATATATCGAAGCGTCTGAACGCCGCTTTAGCCGCTTCCTGCCCGATAGTGAACTGTCGCAACTCAATCGCGCGGCGGGGACATGGTTCACGGTCTCAAACGATTTGATGGATATGCTGGAGCAATCGTTGGATTTTTACAAAGAGACCAGCGGATTGTTCGATCCATCCGTCCTGCCGGACTTGAAGCGCCTTGGGTACGATAAAAGCATGGACGAGATCCGAACACAGGGGAAAGTTGTTAATGCGCCCGCTTCTGCTCGGACCCTTCGACAAGCTCAGGGCGGCGCTCCTCGACCGGCATTCAACGAAATAAGCCTTGACCTCGCCGGACGGCGCGTCCATCTGCCGTCTGGCATGGAAATTGATCTGGGCGGCATTGCCAAAGGTTGGATCGTCGAGAAAGCCGCGGAACTTCTAAGCACTTACGCGGCGGTGTGCGCCGTCAGCGTGGGAGGCGACATGGTATTCAAAGGCTATCCGATGGATGGCTCGGATTGGCGGGTAAATATCGAAGACCCGCGTGACCCAACCCAAACGGCGGCCGCTTTACACGTCGGACCGGGAGCCGTGGTTACTTCGTCCATAGCCAAGCGCTCATGGAATCAAGGCGGACAGTCTCGTCATCATTTGATCGATCCGCGTACCGGCGAACCTGCACAGACGGATTGGTTGAGCGTGACTGTGGTCGCCCCGCAGATCACAACTGCCGAGGTTTATGCCAAGGCGTGGTTGATCGGTGGGGAGGAGCAGGCCGCTCGATTGGCAGCACAACGTCCCGAGATCGCTTATTTCGTCATAAAATCTGATGGCACCCTATTAGGTTCACAAAATAGCAAGGAGTACTTGAATGACCTCAGTTACATCTAATAACAAATCGCAATCATCGCTCGATCCATTTTTCAAGGCAGTTGCCGTCATGCTGGCTGCTGCGGCATTCTTCATCATCTCGCTTTTGGTCCTGTGGTTCTCACAAACAACGACCGGTTCAACAATTGCCAATTCGCTTTCGTCATTGTTCGCAATGGACAGCATCCAGTCATGGTGGTACGTGACGCGCGCGGCGGGGTTGACGTCTTATTTCCTGATGTGGCTTTCCGTGGTGTGGGGCATGGCAATATCCACTAAATTTTTCCATCCGGTCGTGGAAGGCAGCTACTCGTATGATTTCCACGAATTCCTATCCTTGCTGGGTCTGGGTTTTGTGATTTTGCACGTGGTTGTCCTGATGCTGGACAAATATCTGGCATTCAATATTTTCCAGATTCTGATCCCGTTCATAGACACTTATCGTCCGTTGTGGGTGGGGATCGGCATTATCGGGTTTTATACTTTCCTGCTCGTGACCGTAACTTTTTATTTGAGGAAGATCATCGGTATGCAGGCTTTCAGAAGCATCCACATGCTTAGCCTGGTGGGATATGTCGGCGCGACCTTGCATGGACTTTTCGCCGGAACAGACTCGGCGCTGGCAGTGACCAAATTGCTTTACATCGGTACATCTCTGGTTGTCCTCTTTCTAACCGTTTATTGGATCGTGGTAGGCGTGATGAGCAAACAAGAAAAGGCACGTGCCGAGGCACTGGCTGCCAGAGCCAAACGCCAACCACAGCGTCTTCGTCCAAACCAAAGATAACCAACACATATCAGACTTCCGAATTCGGTTTCGCCAAGAATTCGGAAGTCTTGCTTTTAAAAAGACTTATCTCTACAATGCCCCAATATGCAAAGAGCGCATGACCTGCTCAAGAAATGGGCAGGGGAGAATAAAAAAGAAAGGGATGAAGGCAGAAGGATGAGGGATGAAAAGAACTAAATTGCCTTCATCTTGATGGTGTGGGTTCCTTTTTCTGGTTTCATCTTTCATCCTTGGCTTTCTGTGGGGGAGCGCTGCAAAGAACAAAATTCTTTTAGTCACCTTAATGCTTTTGATAAGTAAGATTACCAAAAGCATCTTGACGGCTGGGTAAATCCTTCGTATAATCCAAAATATGACCACCATCCATGAAGCCATCGCAAGCTATCTTGAGACCGTCAAGCTGGCACGCAGTCAACATACTGCGCGCACGTACAGCAACGCGCTCAAAGTTTTCCAACAAGTCTTGAAGAAGCACAAATTTGATTCCGAAACATCCCCCATCGACTCGCTCACAGAAGACGCCATTGCCTGGTTCGTGACCGCCCTCAAGGATTATTCGCCCGCCACTGAGCAGGTCTATTTGCAGGCTGTGACAGGCTTCTACAACTTCCTGGCCGCCGAGCGACTGTCCGACATCAACCTGCCGCGGCTTGGCTTGATCGTCAAGCAACGTGCCCGCCGCCCCGGCCTGCGCCTGCCGCAATTCCCATCAGGTGATATCGAGCGTGTGCTGAACTTTATCAGTGATCCCGCCTCAATTTTGGCCAAGGATGAAGTCGAACGCTTACGCGCAACGCGCGACCGAGCGTTTTTAGTGACTTTGGCCGATACGGGATTGCGCGTCCATGAGGCCTGCAAACTTCGCCGCGGCGACATTGATTGGAATGAGGGCCGCGCGCTGATCATCGGCAAAGGCGACAAGCAAGCCGTGGTGCGATTCTCAACTCGCTCTATGAGCGCCTTGAAAGATTATCTCTCGCTTCGTGCCCCGCTGGATGGTGGCTCTGGCAAGCCTTTGGGCTCCCTGCCCCTTTTTGCCCGCCACGACAAAGGCGCTGGCAAAAAGATTAAACCGATCACAACGGCGACCGGCCGCAACATTGTCAGCGAGCGCGTCAAACAAGCTTTGGGCGATGAAGCTGAAGGTCGCATCACACCTCATTCATTCCGCCATTATTTCGTGACGACAGTTTTGCGCGCTTCAGGAAATTTAAAACTTGCGCAGGAATTGGCACGTCATGCAAATATCCAGGTTACTCAGAGATATGCTCATCTTTCAGATGACGAGTTGGATAAAGGTTATTATGAAATTTTCGAGAGCAAGAAAGAGAAATGATTAGCCAGACACTGACAGCTTGAATTTCTTACACGTCATTTAAATTAAACCACAAAGAGAAAGTCATCCCAATTTTTGTTGGGATGACTTTCTCTTTGTATTACCTTCTGCCGCCTAGCTTATCCGAAGAATTGCGCGTTGACTTGAATTGTGCTGGTCAAGTCGATCACTTCACCGGGGGCCAGCACGCGAGTGGTATTGAGCACTACAGCCTCGCCGTGATGACCGATTCCTTCATAGTGACCAGTTAAGCCGGGTTGGTTAATGATTTCTCCGCCCTGCGCCTGAAAAGCGGAAGGCACTTCGTCCAGCGGGAAAATGGCATGATATGGGCATTCGGGAATACAAGCGCCGCAGTCAATACAAGTGCCGGGATCAATATAATAGGTCGGCCATTGGTCAGTCTGGTCGTTGGTTTGGATGCATTCCACCGGACAAACATCGGCACAGCCGGTATCGCGCAAACAGAGACTGGTAATTACATGAGTCATAACGGTTTCTCCTGAGTGATGATATTGTTCAAATTATGGTCGCAACCGTTATGCAAAAGTTACTGTGGTTTTTTATTCCTAATCATTTTCTCATTTCGAACCTACAGATCACTGTGCTTCGACTGCGCGTGCCTGTCGGCCCGCTCCACTCGGCGCGATGGGACCTGCCGCCTCCCTGCCCTTTTAGCGAATACCGATTCGAGTTTGGAAAAAACGCGGCAGGTCGTCTTGTATAATAAGCCGGATCAAGCAGAAAAGGAAATCAACCTGTGCCGCGCCTGCCCCACCCCATCCAATCCGTAGTCGATCTTTATCGCGATCCCGAATATTTCACAAACCTGAGCAGGCTGGCGCTGCCGATCATCGCCCAGCAATTCATGTTCTCGGCTTTGAATATGGCGGGGGTTGTTTTCGTCGGCCAAAAAGGCGATGTTGCTGTAGCCGCGGTTGGACTGGCCAACCAGGTGGCGTTCCTGCTGAACCTGGTGCACTTTGGAATCGTGAGCGGCGCGGCAATGTTTACGGCGCAGTTTTGGGGCAGGCGTGATATTCCAAACCTGCGCCGTGTGCTGGGATTATGTTTAACTCTGGCGCTTTCCACCGGTCTGTTTTTCATGCTGCTTTCGGAATTTTTCCCGGCACAGATTTTGAACATTTACTCGGATGACCCGGCTGTGATCGCGGCGGGCACAAATTATCTGCGCATCTTCGGCTGGTCTTTTTTCTTTTATGCTATTACATTCAGCTATGCTTATGTAATGCGCTCAACAGGGGACGTAAAAACACCAACCTATATCGGGGCGGGTGCGCTGGCGCTCAGCACTTTTCTGTCGTATGCATTTATCTTTGGAAAGTTTGGATTTCCCGAGTTGGGCATCGAAGGCGTGGCACTGGCAGCATTGATCGCACGCGGACTTGAGTGCGCGACCTTGCTGGGATTCGTTTATTTGCGCGGCTCGCCAGTGGCGGCTTCGCTGAAAGAGTTGTTCAGTTTTGACGCGGCATTTCTTGGCAAGGTTATCAAGCCGATGCTGCCTGTTATTCTGAATGAATTGTTCTGGTCGCTTGGAATTACAACATACAACGTGATTTATGGACACATCAGCACGGACGCAATAGCCACGATCAATATTATCGGAACTATCGAACAAGTTGCGTTTGTTGTGTTCATCGGCGTATCCAACGCAACAGCAGTTTTGGTCGGCAACCGGATCGGCGCGGGACAGGAACATGAAGCCTATCTCTACGCCGGCCGCTCGCTTGGAATTGGAGCCGTCGGCGGGATACTGATGGGCGTTATTTTGGCTTTGGTCAAAGCACTCACGTTGACACTCTACAATGTCTCACCTGCTGTTATCGAAGACGCAAGTCGTGTGTTGACGATCATGAGCATTTTCATGTGGATGCGCATCAACAACATGACCATTGTGATCGGCGTTTTACGCGCCGGCGGAGATACGCGTTTCTCGCTCTTCCTGGACGGCTTCATCATCTGGCTGGTCGGCGTGCCGCTGGCCGCGTTGGGCGCATTTGCTTTTCATCTGCCTGTATATTTTGTGTATCTGTGTGCGATGTCGGAAGAATTGACAAAATGGTTCCTTGGAATCAATCGCTATTTTTCAAAGAAATGGATCAACAATTTGGCGCAAAGCGTCTGACGTCGTTGCGAGTCTTCGAGAAGCAATCCCTTTCCTGATCTGGAGGAGATTGCTTCGGGGAACCCTGAAGAACACAGGGCAGGAAACTCCCCTCGCAATGACATACGAACTTTTCCTTGACACGTTTTCAGCACCCATGATAAACTTTCTCATCGTTCGTTAATTCTACAGAAAGGAGCGCACTTCATGGGCACAATCGTTTTCTACAACAAGATCGCTGGTTCCGGCATGTTATTGCCTTCTCGGAGTGCGCCTATTTACCGTCCCTAGGTTTCCCGCCCATCCATCTCTTGGATTTCGGCCACGGTTGCGCTTCGCGAAGCACAACCGTGGCTTTTTATTTAATTGTTTTAGCAGTCTCAAGGAAAAACATCATGACAATCATTACACCAACCCCCACATTTGATTTTCGCCTGGCGCTTACGAAGAACCGCATCGCTGGTCTGTGGCGCATGATGCGCGACTTTCGCGCTTCATATGCCGTGGCAACCACCGCGCTCGCCATCTCTGCGCTCGCAAAAACGCTCACCTATTTATTGCTCCGCTATTTTGCGGATGATGTTTTGACGCAGGGCAAATACACCGGAACCTTGACCGAAACCCTGCTCTGGATCGGATTTGGATTCGTCTGTCTGGCGGCTTTCGAAGGCGGATTTGCGTTTCTTTCTGGACGTTTGGCGGCCTACACCGCCGAAGGCATTACGCGGCGCCTGCGAGATTTCCTCTTCGACCACATCCAGCGGCTGAGCTTCTCGTACCATGCCACCACGCCGACCGGTGATCTGATCGAACGCGTCACATCCGATGTGGACGCGTTGCGCCGCTTCTTCAGCGAGGAAGCCATTGGCATCGGACGCATCATCCTGCTGTTCGTCATCAACTGGATCGCCATTCTGATGCTGAACGTCAAGCTTGGACTGGTCTCCGTGATCGTGATCCCGTTCATGCTGTTGGTCTCGCTGTGGTTCTTCAAGAGAGTGACCAAGCGTTACGAAAACTATCAAGCGCAGGAAGCCATTCTCTCGACAACCTTACAGGAAAACCTGACCGGTGTGCGCGTGGTCAAAGCCTTTGCGCGGCAGGATTACGAGAAGAATAAATTTGAAAAAGATAACTGGGGCAAGTTCCTCAAGGGACGCTTGCTCCTGATCATGCACTCACTGTTCTGGCCGCTCTCGGACGTGGTGCTCGGCTTCCAAATGCTGGGCGGATTCATCTTCGCGGCTTTCATGGTCATCAACCATGAGATCTCGCTCGGCACGTATATCGCTTATGTTGGTCTGGTTGTGTGGTTGATCTGGCCGATCCGCAACCTGGGACGCATGATCGTCCAGACTTCGACCGGCTTGGTTTCATATGGCCGATTGATGGAGATCGTTAAACAGGCGCGCGAACCGTTGACCGAAGGCAGAGTCCAGCCGACGGGTCCGGCACGAGGCGAACTGGAATTCCAGGATGTGTCGTTCCAATACGAAGACGGCGAGTCGGAAGTCTTGAAGAATATCTCGTTCCACATCCGGCCCGGACAAGCCATCGCGTTGCTTGGTTCAACCGGTTCGGGCAAGACATCGTTGGTCAACCTTCTGCCGCGTTTTCACGAATATACCGGCGGACATATTCTACTGGATGGCGTGGAGTTGAAGGATTATCCGCGTGAGTATTTGCGCAGGCAGATCGGCATCGTGCAACAGGAACCATTTCTGTTCAGCCGCTCGATCCGCGACAACATCACCTACGGCGTTGGACGAAGTGTTTCGCAGGAAGAGATCGAGCGTGCCGCGAAAGCCGCCGCAGTGCATGATGTGATTCTGACTTTCCCCGACGGCTATAACACGCTGGTCGGCGAGAAGGGCGTGACGTTGAGCGGCGGGCAGAAACAGCGTGTTTCGATTGCTCGTACTCTGCTCAAGAATCCACGCATCCTGATTTTGGACGATTCAACTTCGTCGGTGGATACCGAAACCGAAGCCGAGATCCGCGAGGCGCTGAACGACCTGATGGAAAATCGCACGACGTTCATCATCGCACATCGCATCCAGTCTGTGATGATCGCCGACTTGATCCTTGTTTTGGATAAAGGCGAAGTCATCCAAAATGGAACGCACGAAGAATTGGTTTCTCAAACCGGCGGAATCTATCGCCGTATCTACGACATCCAAACCCGGATCGATGATGAATTGGAAATGGAAGTTTCAAGCGTGAATTGATGTGTAGGGGCGCAGCGTCGCTGCGCCCCTACGGAGATAAAGAATGTCAGACGAACTTATCGAAATCGAAGAAGAAGAATATACATCACAATTAACCGGCCCCGTCTTTTGGCGCATCCTCGGACTGTTGAAACCGCACACATGGCGCGTGGTTGGCTTTTTGATTACCATCGCGCTGACATCCATCGGCGACGCGTATTTCACGTTCCTCAACAAACAGATGGTCGACCAGGGCATGGCGCTCGGCAATAAGGAAGTGATCATCCACATCGCTACCATATACGGCTCGCTGATCCTCGTGCAGGCCGGGACGGTGTTCACGTTCATCTATCTGGCGGGTGTGCTCGGTGAGCGCATTCAATATGATCTGCGACGGATGCTCTTCAACCATTTGCAGGAGCTGTCGCTGTCATACTATGCTCAGAACGCGGTCGGACGGTTGATCGCGCGCGTCACTTCCGATACGGGCCGCGTGGCCGACCTGATGACCTGGGGTCTGGTGGATACCACTTGGGCTTTCATGAACATCATGACATCCACCATCTTCATGGCCATCATCAACTGGCGGCTGGCTTTGATCGTGATGGTCATCCTGCCGGTCATGATGATAATCGCCGTGCAATTCCGCAAGCGTATTCTGGTGGAGTTCCGCAACAGCCGCCGCGCCAATTCAAGAATCACCGGCGCGTACAACGAAAACATACAAGGCGTGCGCGTGGTCAAGGCGTTGGGACGTGAAGACGAGAACCTGAAAGAATTTCAGGAATTGACCGGCACGATGTATCACGCGTCTTATCGTGCGGCCTGGCTCTCGGCGCTCTTCCTCCCCACCGTGCAGATCATCGCCGCGCTGGCATTGGGTGCCATCATCTGGTACGGCGGCATTCAAATCCAGGTTGGGCTGATGACCATAGGCGGTATTCAAGCCTTTGTCTCGTATCTCACTTTCATGATGTGGCCGATCCAGGATCTGGCGCGCGTGTACGCCGAGATGCAGCACTCGATCGCGTCCGCTGAGAGAATCTTCAAGTTGGTCAACACCCCGCCCGATGTCCACAACAGACCCGGAGCCGTCGACGCGCAAACATTGTTGGGCGAGATCGAATTCGACCACGTCCACTTTTATTATGAAGACCGCAAACCGGTGCTGACCGATTTCGCGCTGACGGTGAAAGCAGGTGAGACCATCGCTCTGGTCGGACCGACCGGCGGCGGCAAATCAACGATCGTGAATCTACTCTGCCGCTTCTACGAACCGACCGAGGGCCTGATCCGCATCAACGGCCGCGACTACACTGACTACACGTTGGAGTCGATCCACTCGCGCATCGGCATCGTCCTGCAAACGCCGCATCTCTTTTCAGGGACGGTGCGCGAGAACATCCGCTACGGACAGTTGAAAGCCAGCGACTCGGAAGTGGAAGAAGCCGCGCGGATCGCGGGCGTGCATGACTTTATCATGACGCTCGAAAAAGGGTATGAACAGAACGTGGGCGAAGGCGGCAACCTGCTCTCGGTCGGACAGAAGCAATTGATCTCGCTGGCGCGTGCAGTGCTGGCTCGGCCTGAGTTATTCATCATGGACGAAGCCACCTCATCGGTGGACACGCTGACCGAAGCCTTGATCCAAAAAGGCATGGAAGCCTTGATGAAGGGCCGCACCTCGTTCGTGATCGCGCACCGCTTGAGCACCATCCGGCGCGCGGACAGAATCGTCGTGATCGAGAATGGACGCATCGCTGAGCAGGGCACACACGCCGAGCTGCTGCGAATGCGCGGACATTACTACAGTCTGTACACACAGCAGTTCCGCCACCAGTTGGAAGTGCAGTATGGCGTGGAGGAGGAGACCGAAGAAACCGAGAGAGGTCGCCCTGAGTTTATCGAGGGGAATGTGATGGCGGATTAAAAAAAGGGACACAAGGAAGATAATTCATTTCCTTGTGTCCCTTCGTCGATACAAGCGGTCAACTCTAGCGATTCGGCTTTCGCACTTTCGCCTTGGCCTTAGTTCTGGCCTTTTTTGTCTTTGGCTTGGCTTTGGACACCGTGCGCTTGGGCGCAGCTTTCGTTTTCGGCCTTACAAAGATGCTCAACGGCAGGTAGGCAGATACCATAAAATTCGGCGCATCCACAATCTGGCTGATCTTCAAGTCCACAGCCACGCCGCACAAGCAGTAGGCCTGCTCGCGTGCCATATGATATGCGGAGGTCAAATAATCGATCATATACCGCACGGCTTGCTGAGCGTTCTTAAACAGTTCGGGGCCCTGCGCGGTAGTAACGTAATAGCCTCCCGAATCCGCTACCGTGAGCTTCCTGTGCGGCGCTGTGACGAAGCGCATCTCAGGGATATTGGCGCCTTTGACCAGATTAAAGCGCAGGGTCACGGTCATCGGCGACTCGATGCCGGTTCCATTGATCTCGCCGTCGCCCTGTGCTGAATGGCAATCACCGCACGAGAAGAGCGCACCGGGTACGAAAACCGGGAAGACAATCTTTGTACCAACGCCCAAGTGGCGGGTATCCAGATTACCTCCGTTTTCGCGCGGTGGAATTGCATCAAGACGCCCGGGTTGGCGTGGAGCCACACCCATTTCACCGCAGAATGGCTCATACGGGATGAGGATGTCCTCGCGGAACTGGCAGTATCCTGGTCCAAGTTTGTAGTGGTGCAGATAAGGATCTGGAAACTCGCTGGCTAGCAGGCCAAAATTTGGGATCACAGCGTTCCAGCCCCAGCCTTTGTGTTTAAAGTTGACGACTTCGACCATCAACCCGTCACCAGGCTCGGCTCCATCTATATAAACCGGGCCAGTCACCGCATTGACCTTGCCAAAGTCCAGCCTGCCAATATCCTCAGAGGTCGATCGCGACGTAACCTGGTTGACTGAGGCTTCCACGGTCTCGAAGACCACAGTATCGCCCGGTTTGATCCGAACTCGAGGCTCAAGAGCGTTGTCCCAAAAGTTGTGCAATTTAGAATTATCGAGAAAATGAGTTGTCATAGGTTTTCCTCGTTGTAAATTAGTGAAGCAAATATTGGAGAGACCTCTAATCAGCCGTGGTGAATACGTGGATCCACCAAGCTCTGCACCATGTCAATAAGGATACCGCTCACGACCACAGCCAGGGCGGTGACGATAACCGTCCCAAGAATGAGCGGAACATCCACGGTCTCAATCGCCTCCACGGCCAGGCGCCCCAGCCCCGGCCAGTCAAAGACGCGTTCGACCAGAACCACACCGCCGATAAACCAGGGGATATCCATTCCGGCCATGGTGATGATCGGGTTGAGGGCATTCGGCAGCACATGCCGAAGGATCACTAGAAATTGCGACAGGCCCTTGGCGCGTGCGGTACGGACGTAGTCAGTCGAGAGAATGTCGAGAGCACTTGAGCGCATCATGCGCGCGTACCATGCTGCTCCACCCAATCCTGCTGTTAATGCAGGCAGGACCAGCGCCGCCGGGCTACCCGCTCCGCCGAGAGGAAAGATCGGGACGAGGTAACCCAACCCATATAGCAGCAACAGACCAAGCCAGAACGGTGGTGCGGAAATGCCCACGAGTGCAATGAACATCCCCACTCTATCGGGCCAGCGGCCGCGGGCCACTGCTGATGCGATTCCGATTGGCAGCCCAATAGCCAGCTCAACAAATACACCACCGAAGATGAGCGCCAGCGTGTAGGGGGTCCGGCTTAGGATCAAGGTGGTAACGGCCTCCTGCTTGCGATAGGAAAATCCTAAGTCGCCGTGCAAAACTCGCCCCATGTAATCAGTATATTGCACCCACAACGGCTGGTCGAGACCGAGTTCGTGCCGAATGCGCGCCACCGTTGCAACGGTGGCGCTTGGTCCGGCATACATGCGCGCCGGATCAGCCGGTAGATAATAGATTAGCACGAAAGTGATCACTGAGATTCCGAAAAGTACGGGGATCGCCTGGCCAATGCGACGAGCTAGGTAGGTCCACATGGTCAGCTCTTTCTAACCATCATCGGGTCGAGAGCATCGCGCAGCCCATCACCAAGCAGATTGAAAGCGAACACAGTGAGCATAATGGCCAGGCCCGGGAAGATCACCAGCCAGGGCGCGCTGCGGTAATACGACTGGGCCTGCTGGATCATTCCACCCCAGCTCGGGGTTGGAGGCTGCACGCCGATACCCAGGTAGCTCAAGCTAGCCTCAAGCATCACGTTGGTGGCAATACCAAGTGTGCCCCAAACAATAATAGTGGGTACGAGCTGAGGCAATATGTGGCGGTATAACGTATACAGACTACCCGCGCCGAGGGCGCGTGAGGCCATTATGAAGTCACGATCCCGCAATGCCACCACTTGTCCATAGACCACACGTGCGATCCAAGTCCAGTACACCGCGCCGATAACCACGACGATTATCCACAAACTCGGCTTGAGGATGGCAACAAGCGTCATCGCCAATAGCAGCGTTGGGAAGGCCATCATAACTTCCGTAAAGCGCATAAGCAGGCTTTCCAACAGCCCGCCGAAATAGCCGGCTACCGAGCCAATCATTGTCCCCAAGGCGACAGCCAACAAATTAGCCAGCACGCCCACCAACAGGCTAATGCGCGCACCGAAGAGGATGCGGCTAAGCAGGTCGCGCCCGTTGGCATCGGTGCCAAGAGGGAAGCGCAGGCTTCCTTGCAAGAGTGTGCTCGGTATAGGCTGGCCATCTGGCGTCAGGCCATCACGAAACTGTTCGGCGGGATCATGGGGCGCGAGCACCGGCGCGAGTAGCGCAGCCAACGTGATCAACAGCACTAGCAGCCCGCCTACCATGGCTGTGCGATCGCGTCGCAACCGGCGCCAGATCAGGGCAGCGTAGCTGATTTCAAGCGGGGCAGACAAGACTTCAGGCGGCTGGTTCGGGCTATCCGGCAGAGGTTCGAGTTGGACGATTTTCATATTGCCAAGTCCTCCCGAGGGCACTAAACCCTCGGGAGGCTATAAAGTAGGCTAATGTTCGATCCACATTGTTTCGTAAGAGAACAGGTGCTCCGGATGCGTGAGCGTCGGTTGTCCGTGCAATTTCACGGAATGGGCGATATCGTATTCGCCGTTGTAGACCGGCACCCAAACTGCGTCATCCATCAGCCCCTTGAAGAACGGCGCGTAAGCTGTCAGGCGTGCATTGCGGTCCGTCATTGCCAGTAAGTCTTTGCTCTGTTTATCCAAAGTATCGTTGCAGTAGCGCGACCAGTTCCAGCCGCCGGGTGTATTTGAGCCACAACCCAGGATAGGCCCGTAGAAATCGTCAGGATCAGGATAATCCTGAATCCATCCCAGTCCACCTGACCAGGTGAGCGGAGTCTTACCATTACCGGCGTCGTCGATGACGTTGGGCGCCGCCAGCGTGTTGATGGTGAGCTTGATCCCGACCTTCCCGAGATCCTGCTGAAATGACTCGCACAATTTGGGCTGTGGGTCAACTGAGATGCATTCGATGCTCGTCTCGAACCCGTTCGGGAAGCCAGCTTCGGCCAACAGAGCCTTAGCTTTATCGGGATTGTAATCATAACCGGTGTAAGACTTGTCATAACCTGGCATGAGCGGCGGGAGCACCTGGTTGGCTACCGTGCCGCGGCCGTTGAGCAACTGGAGGATGTGCTGCTTGTCAATGGCATAGTTTAGAGCCTGGCGCACCTTCACATTATCAAACGGCTTGGCAGTGGTGTTTATAGCGATGTAGATCGTGCTGACCTGCGGCTGTTTTTCCAGGCGGTCCTTCCAGGCGGGATCGGCCGAGATACGCGCCCAGTCTGCGCCGGGCGGCGGGTCACCCATCAACTGGATGTCACCCTTTTCCAGGCGCAGCAAGGCCACGTCCGGAGCGACACCTACCTGGATCGTTATCTTATCCAAATAGGGACGGTCGGACATAAAGTAGTTGGGGTTGCGCTCGAATGTCAGCGATTGACCTGATACCCATCCCTGGAGAAGGAACGGACCCGTGCCCACTGGGGCATGTCCAAAATCCTGACCTGCCTTGGCCACCTCCTCCTTTGGCACAATAAAGGCGAAATTGAGCGCCATCTTATTCAAGAAAGTCACATCCGCTGCGGTTAGTGTGAACTGCACTGTGTACGGGTCCAGCGCCTGGATACCCTCAACTGTGGCGGCTTTGCCGTCGATGAACTCCTGCGCACCCTTGATGCCGGTAAAGAAGCCGGCTCCAGGACTGCTGGTCTTGGGATCAAGCACGCGGGTCAGAGTGTAGACCACATCGTCAGCAGTGAACTCACGTCCATTGCTGAACTTAACCCCCTTGCGTAATTTGAAGGTGTAGACTGTGGCGTCAGAATTGATATCGGGCAGGTTTTCCGCCAGGCGCAGTTCAATGGTTGTGCCATTGTCGTAGTCGAGCAGGCCGTCGAATACCAGCTTTTCGGCCGGCCAGTTCGTCCAGTCGTAACCGATAGCTGGATCGAGTGTTGCCAGGTCATCTTTATAGGCGACGATGATCTCGCCACCTTTTTGCGGCGACGTTGCGCCGGTAGTCGCTACAGGGCTAGGACCCGGCCCGGCAGAGGTCGGATTGGGGGCTGCGGTCGGCGTTGCTCCTCCGCAAGCGGGCAAGCAATGTTGTGATAACGAGCAACATACAGAGAACAATTTTCCGAGTCATAAGGCGTTCCTCCTTTAGCATAGAAAAACACAGACACTGAACTACATTTATCCACTGATTGCTGAAGTTCCAATGGTGATCATCTCTGGGAAGAACCTCCTTTTCTTTTTTTGTGGGAAAGGTGGCACATGGTGAGAAGCTCAAAACGAGTAAGAAAAGATAGAAAATGGAATAATACCATAGCATTTACTCTTACAACCCTCATGTATGGAAAACGGTTTTCCTATACTTTGTGATCGCGCACTGCTTGAGCACCATCCGCCGCGCGGACCGGATCAGCGCAATAAGGAATGGCCGCGTCGCGTAGCAAGGTCCGCACGTTGAACTGTTGCGTATGCACGGACACTACAGTTTGCACGCGCAACAGTTCCGCCACCAGTTGGAAGTACAGTATGGTGTGGAGAAAAGCAAGTGGTAAAAAAACTTCCGAAGCGTTAAAGAGCAGCGGACTTCGGAAGTTTGATGGAGAAATGTGGGGATCAATACGACCAGCCCCAACGCATTCGGACCATGGCTTGGTGGTTCTTCGTCCAGTAGCGGCGTTCGCGCTCCATGGCGCGTTCTTCGGATTCGATCAGGGCGAACATAAGCAGGATGGTGAGTAACGAACCGATAATGTAAAACATATTAACCTTCTTTCCAGACCTACTTTACCCCGGCGGGAACGCGAAGTCAAGAATAAAGGTCACTCGCGGGCTGGGATGAACATCTGGATTTATGCTTAATCGTTTAGCCTTCATCTCTGCCCTTCGACTGCGCCGGGTCTCGAGACGGCGGAAAAACACCACCTATCCGACAGCGGCTCCGCTCAGGGAGATGCCAAACCAATGGGGCATGTCCTTTCTCTCCCTTACAAAACCCGAATATGATATATTCCAAACGTTATCCGAATTTATTTTAGCGCAGGAGAATGTATATGTCAGACGCCAAAAGTTTCCAATGCCCGAACTGCGGATCGTCCGTGCAGACGGATGGCACGCAGAAGGAAGTCAAGTGCGACTATTGCGGGACGACTGTCATCGTGCCGGAGGAACTGCGCGACCAGCCCGCGCCGGTCCACGCTTCCGCGCCGATGGAGATGAAATTCGAAGCTTATACGCCAGCGGTCAGCGACGAGGTTGCCAAGTCAATCGGGACGGCGGCCAAAGTCACGGTCGGCGTGACGGCGGTCAGCTTTATCCTTCCCATTATTCTTACCTGCGTCATTTTGGCCTTTGTGGGCGGCGTCCTGTTCTTCGTTTTCTCTAACGTCAACAAATCGATCACGTCCGCCATTGCCCCGATCAGTTCCCTCCAAACCGAAATGCCGACCTTCGTCCCTGATACCGCTGTTCCGACTGACAGCCCGACTCCCATCAACACACCAACGCCTTATACGAAGGTGCTCTTGAAAGATAACTTTAGCAACCCATCCAGCGGCTGGAACAAAACCCAAAGCCCCGATTACACGCTCGAATATAAGAAAGGCAAATATCATGTCCTGATCAACAAACAAAATGGCGGACAGGTGTTGTGGGTCGGGAGCAAGTACACCGACATGAGCATCGAAGTGGATATCCAGCAGACAGCCGGTCCTACCGATGGCGAGATCGGTGTGGCGTGCCGTCCCAACGACTCAGGCGGATTCTACGCGTTCGAGTTCAACCAGGACGGTCAATATGGCATCTACAAATCCACCAATTGGAACTCCACTGCCCTGGCCGAGGGAACGCTGGATCCGAATACCATTTCAACCGCGTCCATAACTCACATCGAGGGCATTTGCCAAGGCAGCAACTTGACCCTGCTATTGAATGGTCAGGCCTTGCTTCAAGCGCAAGATTCTGATTACACCCAAGGCGGCCTGGGGCTGATCGTGACCGCAGGCAACAGCGGCGATCCGGGAGTTGACGTTCTCTTCAGCAACTTCCTTGCCAAAGGCCCGTAACAAATATTCTTATCCGGCAAAGTCGCAAAGAAAAAATTCTTTGCGACTTTTTTGTTGCATCATATTTTTCAAGCGGCTTCTGGAATTACCACTTCCCGTCGACAAACAACGCTTCGTTTTCTCCCGGCCAGGGCGGCATGGTAATGGCGACTGCTTTCAACGAACGAGTCCCAAACGAACGGAATTGAAAGCGCGTCCCAACCGGGATGGTGATGCACATATTCGCCGCAACGCGCGTGACTTCTTCATGCTCGCCAAGCTTGCGCCACATATTTCCCTGTCCCTCCAGAAAATACCAAATCTCTTCGACGGTTTTATGCTTTACTGCGCGCGAGATTTTTCCCGGCCCAAGTTCAAAGTGCGACATGCTCCCGCCTTTGAGCGAAAGCAAAATCCGCACGTCCGATCCGTCCGGCGCGGTGACATCTGGTTTTGCAGGAAGAGATTTTGTTTCAAACATTTTTATTTCCTCGCGTCAAGCGGATGCCGGAAACCAACCCGAACCTATTTTTCAAGTTCCTCAATCGAAAGGACCATCTCGCGTAATGCTCCAGCTTTGACATAATAGATGCGATAGCTTTGTCCCGATTTGAATAAACCGGCGTATGGTTGCAGGTTAATATATTCCTTCTTCCCGATCCGAACGATCTTATACTGAGTGCCGGTACGGGAATATCCATTTGTGATCTTTGCAATTCCCTCATCGGAAAGCAACGGGCCGTTAACACTATGGAGCACTGTCGATGCATTCCGTCTATACAGGAAATATAAAAGCGCAGTCACCAAAGGGGCAATCACGCAAATGCTTCCGACCTGTATTACCATGCCGAATGGGTCCGAAAAAAATTCTGAAAGAAGCGCGGAAGGCGACCCTGCGCTGGAGAACCATACGGCAAGGATTAACCCGCTTGCCAGGATCAGGAAGAGAAACAGCCAGACGATAGATTTACCAGTAAATTTGTTTAACCTACGCCCCATGCTGATCAGTTGCTGCCGCTGATGTTCGCTGATGATTCCTCGACGATTGGCTTCAAGGTCATTGGGCGTAAAATCGAATGGTCTGGATTCTTGGTTCATTATTTTCTTTGCCTCACTGCTTCATAAATGATCAATGCGGTTGCGATGGACACATTCAACGAATTGACCAGGCCAAGCATCGGGATTTTGACCTGGATATCGGCTTCGTTCATCCAGAAATCGGTCAGGCCCTCGTCTTCGGTTCCCACTGCGACGGCCAGCGGCCCACGCAAATCCTGAGCGGTGTACACGCTGACGGCTTGCGGCGTCGCAGCCAGAATCTTGATCCCGTTTCGACGCAGAAAAGTTAGCGTGTCCGCGTTACTGGCTTCGACCGTCGGCACGGTAAACAATGCTCCGCGCGAAGCACGCACAACATTCGGATTGTAAATATCTGTGTGCGGGTCACTGACGATCAACGCGTCGACGCCGGCCGCGTCGGCGGTGCGCAGGATGGCGCCCAGATTGCCCGGCTTCTCAACAGCCTCAGCCACGATCAACAACGGCGAAGAAGACAGCGTCAGGTTTTCGAGAGAAATTTTCGGTGTTGTAAAAACCGCCAACCAGCCATCGGGATTATCGCGATAGGAAATCTTCTCGAACACGGCGCGGTTGACGGTTATGTTTTCGGCGGCGGAAAAATCAATTTGACGCGTCGCCAATTCGGGCGCGGTCAGAAGCGTTTGCGGTTTGTATCCAGCAGACAAAGCAAGATTGATCTCATCGAATCCCTCGACGAGCATGAGTCCATCCTGTCTGCGTTGCTTTTTATCTTCACGCAATTTGACGAGATATTTAACGCGCGGGTTTTGTGGGCTGGTGATTTCCATTACTTGACCAATAAACACGCGGCCTTGTGCGTTTTACTGACTTGCACCGAAGGCGGATCGGTTAGTTTGCATTCCGCGACAGCCACCGGACAACGCGGATGAAAGCGGCAGCCGGATGGAATATCTGCGGCATTGGGTGTTTCGCCTTGCAAGATGACGCGCTCACGACGCAGCCGCGGGTTGGGTACGGGCACGACTGAAAGCAAAGCCTTCGTATATGGATGCTGCGGCGATTTCAAAACTTCATTTGTTAAACCTGTTTCGACGATGCGGCCCAGATACATGACTGCGATCTTATCGGCAAAGTACGCAACGGTGCTGAGATCGTGCGTGATGAACACAATGCTGATGCCGCGCTTGTGGCGCAATTCGCGCAGGAGATTTAATATCTCAGCGCGGATGGAAACATCCAGCATCGAAACGGGCTCATCGGCGATCAGCAGTTCGGGATCGAGCACCATGGCTGAAGCGATCACCACGCGCTGGCGTTGCCCGCCGGAAAGCTCGTGCGGATAACGCGTGAAATAATCCTCAGCCGGACGCAGGCCCGCGTCTTCGAGCGCGGCTTTAACCTTGTCCACGCGTTCATCACGCGTCCTGCCGATCTTGTGCACGGCCATCGGCTCCTCGACGATCTCATAAATCGTCGAGCGCGGGTTGAGAGATTCGTATGGGTCCTGAAAGATCATCTGCGCACGCTTGCGAAGTTGTTTCAGCGAGATGCCCTGCCCCAGCGCCTGATCATTGAACAGGATCGTGCCTTTGGTTGGCTCTTCGAGTCCGATCAATGTGCGGGCGATGGTGGTCTTCCCGCAACCTGATTCGCCGACCACGGCCAGCACTTCGCCGCGTTTCAATGTGAACGTGACATCGTCGATGGCTTTTACAAAATTATCAACGCGGCGCAAGATTGATTGCCTGACCGGAAAATATTTGAACAGTCCGCGCACTTCAAGGATGTTTTCGTTCATTAGAATCGCGCCTCCTGTCCCTGACAGAGGAGATGACAGGCGGCATAGTGATCCTCTGAAATGGAGATCAACGGCGGGATGACTTCACTGCATTTCGCAAGCTTTACATCGCAGCGCGGATGAAAACGGCAACCGCCCGGCAGGTCGGTCAGGCGCGGCGGCGTACCGGGGATGGAAGCCAGTTGCGTGGTCGGCGAATTGACATCCGGGAAGGAGGCCAGCAGGCGTTGAGTATATGGATGTTGGGCATGGTTATAGATCTGATCTGCGCTCCCATATTCGGCGACTTTGCCGCCATACATCACCACCACTGAGTCGCACACTTCAGCCACCACACCCAGATCATGTGTGACAAGCACAATGGCGAGTCCAAGCGCTTTTTGAATATCACGCAAAAGCTCAAGCACCTGTGCCTGGATCATCACATCCAGCGCAGTGGTGGGCTCGTCGGCAAAGAGCACATCGGGGCTGCAGGCGAGAGCCATTGCGATCATGGCGCGCTGGCGCATTCCACCCGAATATTGATGCGGATATTGGTCACGCCTCGTGCGTGGAATACCAACCATCTCAAGCAATTGATCCACGCGTTTTTCAGCCGCGTCGCGGTCCATCATGTCGTGGAGAATAATGGCCTCGCTAATTTGGACGCCAATTTTCATGACCGGGTTGAGCGCATTCATGGCGCCTTGAAAGACAATCGCCATTTCCTTCCAGCGAACCTTGCGCATCTCGCGCTCGTCAATTGCAAGCAGGTCTTTGCCTTTGAAATTCACCTGTCCACTTGTGATGCGTCCGGTCGAGGGAAGCAAGCGCATGACCGACATCAACGTGGTGGTCTTGCCGCAACCCGACTCACCGACCAGTCCAACTGTTTGACTTGGCATGACATCGAATGAAACATCCTCGAGGGCGCGTGCGGCCTTGCCTTGCGTGCCTTTGGGCGGGACAAATTCCGTTGTCAGATGCCGGACGCTGAGAATCGGCCCTTCGACACTCCCTGCGGTCGCAGGACGGCGCTCGCTCATTTCGCCCCCGGAGCGGGTATCGCTATCATATTTTCATCGCCTTCGAGATGATGCGTCGTTAAACGCGGGTTGAGCATTTCTTCCAGAACATTGCCGAGCAAAATACAACCTAGTGAAACCCAAACAATTGCGAGTCCTGGCGGAAGATAGAACCACCAGGCGCCATTCGTGACGGCATTGCGGTCGAAGGCAAAGTTAAGCATCGTGCCCCAGGATGGCTTGGTCGGGTCACCGAGGCCAAGGAAGGCCAGACCGGATTCAACAAGGATGGCAGTTGAAATCGTCAGCACAGTATTGGCAACGATCAACGGCATGATCTGCGGCAGGACGTGCTTGCGGATAATGTGTCCGTGCCCGGCACCAATGGCACGCGCACGTGACACGAATTGGCGTTCTTTGATCGTCAAGACTTGTGAACGGATCAGACGCGCGGTGCTGGTCCAGTAGAGCAAACCGATCACCAGAATAATGATAAGGAGCGGCGAGACGTGCAGGTTCATCTGGCGCAGGGTGGCGACCAGCACGAGCATAAGTGGCAGATCAGGGATGACCAGCAAAACGTCGGTGACACGCATGAGCAGATTATCAATCCAGCCGCCGAAGTAGCCCGCTGTGATGCCGAACAAACTTCCGACAAACATGGCAATGAAACCGGCCGTGAATCCAACTGTCAGCGAGACGCGCGCGCCATAGATGAGCTCGGTCCAGATATCACGTCCAGCATCGTCCGTGCCGAGCGGCCCATGGACGGAGGGCGGCGAAAAAGTCAGGCCGCGGCCGTTCGCACCACGCATCACATCTGTGGGCTGATGAGGCGTCAGAGCCGGGGCAAAGACCGCGGCGAGGATCGCTGTCAGAACGAGGAAGCCGCCTAAAAGTCCGAGCTTGTTGCGGCTGAATGTTCGCCAAAATTCAAGCAGGTTTCGTCGCATTTCAGTTGGCCTTCACACGTGGGTCAAGGTAGGTATATAAAATATCTGCAAACATATTGGCAAGGATCACGCTGATGGCCAGCAAAAGGAATGCGCCCTGCAGAAGCGGATAATCCTGTTTGGTGAGGGCGTCTTGAAAGAGATTGCCAAGGCCATCGTAAGAGAAAACGGTTTCAATATAAATAGCGCCCGAAACAGTGAAACCAAGATTGAGCGCGATCAGCGTGACGATCGGCAGCATGGCATTCTTGAGCGCGTGACGCATCAACACCTGCCAGTGACTCATGCCTTTGGCTTTGGCAGTCAGGATGTAATCTTCGCTCAATACTTCAAGAATGGACGAACGCATGATAAGCATATACTCGCCGAGGTAAAGTATCGTGAGCGTAAGCGTCGGCAGGATGAGGTGACGCGCCAGATCGGGAATGACTGTATAGAGCGGCTTGCTGACATTGGCCGGGCTGACGATGCCGCCGGTCGGGAGTCCAAGCCAGGCACTACCAGCGGCGAGAAGAATGATGCCAAGCCAAAACGTCGGCGTGGCCCAGGCAACAAGTGAAAAGGTTAATGCACCAACATCGATGGCGGTCTTACGTTTCCATCCCGCCAGCAGGCCGAGGGCTACGCCCAAAATGATGGAAAGGATTTGTCCCAGTCCGATGAGCAGAAGCGTGTTTCCAAGTTTGGAAAACAGGATGTCTTTGACAGGCTGGCGTTGCGACCATGAAACGCCGAGATTGCCCTGCAGCCATTGTCCAAGCGTATCGATGAACTGATCCGGGAAGACAGGTTTATCGAGGCCAAACTGTACGCGTAGAGCCTGCTGTATTTCGGGCGAGATGCGGACGTTGCGCCCGATGACCGCTCGCACGGGGTCGCCGGGCAGGACGCGGAACAATATAAAATTGATGATAACAACCACCAGCACCGTCACCAGTGAAAAGCCTAATTTACGTAGAAGGTAATCTCGTCGATTCATAAGGTTTCCCCTCCTCTATTCAGAGGAGGGGATATTTGTTAGTTTTGCCAATCCTACTTGACTGGCTCAACCTGCGTCAGAGACGCGGCTGCTTCGATCCCCAGTTTTGACACAACGAACCCGGTAAATTTATCCGAGCGATAGGCCTGCAGGAGTTTCTCGTAATAGAGGACGATGTACGGACGATCATTATAGACCATTTCCTGCATCTTCCAGACAATTTGCTGACGTTGCGTTTTGTCAATTGCCTGTTGTTGTTGTAAATACAAGCTGTCGTATTCAGGGTTGTGATAACCACTGTCGCTCCAACCACCAGAGACGAATTGGTCGGTGGTTAGCACGCTCAAGATAAAGTCCGGGTCAGGGTCAGGCCCCCAGCCCCAGATGACGAGATCGTAGTCGCCGGTGGGTGTCATTGCAGCCGTCAGGCTATCTGAAGAGATTGCTTCAACATTTGCCTTGACCCCAATTTGTTGGTACCACCCCGCCAGCATGTCCGCGATGCGCGGATAAACCGGATTGGATGTTGGGTACTGCAATCGGAACTCAAGCCGGAGCTTATCCTTCGTGCGCACACCATCCGAGCCCTTCACGTAGCCTGCATCATCTAAAATTTTATTGGCAGCGGCGATATCAAATTGCACATCTTTGATGTTTGGGCTGCGCCAAAAACCACCTCCCATAACGGGCGGAATGATGCTATCGCCGGGAGAGCCAAGTCCCTGCAGGGCGATATCCACAATGTCCTTTCTGTTGATAGCGGTTTCCAACGCAAGGCGCACCTGCGGATCCTCGAGAGCCGGATTGCGTTTCGGCGCAGGATTGTTTTTTGGGTCAACAGAGTTGATGATCAATTCATTGAAGTAACTGCTGTCATTGGAAGTGGTCTTTACATTGTCGAATCCCTTGACCGTCTCGAATGCAGTCGCCGGGACGCTGGCGATAACGTCAATATCGCCGACCTTGAGCGCCTGTACCATTGCATCGGCGTTGTCAAATTTCTGGAAGATGATTTGGTCGACCTTTGGAACGCCGCCGAAATAATCCTTGTTTACATCCAGTGTCAATATGTTTTTGTCTTTTTCATACACATTGACTTTGAATGGTCCGGTTCCAATTGGGCTGAAGTTGTTGAAATTTTGCAGTTCTTCCGCCGATTTAAAGTTCTGGAAGTCTGGCGGATAGACTGCATACAAGAACGATAGACGATAATCCATGTTTGCTATCGGATATTCGGTCACGATCTGAACCGTTGTGTCGTCGGGCGCGGTGACCGTTTTGAATCCGTTGGTGTAATTTGAAAGCGTAGACCACCAATCAGGATGTTCGATAATGGCATTGATGTCCCATACAATCTGGCTGGCCTTGAAGGCCTCGCCATTGTGCCACTTGATGCCATCCTTCAAGTGAATTGTCCAGGTCAAATTGTCTGCGGCCACCGACCAGTCTTTGGCTAATCCGCCGACATACTTTCCATCAGGCGCTTCAGTTGTCAGCGGGTTATATATTAAATCGAACGTGGTATACGAAGATGTGAGGAAAGCGTATGCCGGGTTCAGGGTATCGGGTTCCTCGGTCCAACCTATGTGCAAAACTGCCGGTCCGCGGGAAGTTAGTGCTGGAGCAGATTGTGTAGCAGGTGTAGTGGGTATAACTGTACCTGTAGTACTTGTAGATGGAGAACCACAAGCACTCAACACGAAAACGGCGATTGCAATCAACGAAAACAGTTTGAACTTCATTTCTTCCTCCTCCAGGAATTAAAAGCACCAGGCAAAATTGCCATGGTGCTTTTTTACAACGGAATGGACCGCAACGAATTTGAAGTCATGTCCTTTTAAAAATTGTACTTTATTTTTTTGATATTTGCTATACTAGTGTTGAAATCTCTCACAGAAAGGCAAATATGGAGAAAACGATAAAAGTAACTGAAAAATACGAACGCAACGGCTGGCCTTCCATTTCCCGACCGGATCTGAAGCCGCCTGACGGATGGAGTCTCCCACTCATAACCTCCATCGAACGGATCAGAAACCATCGCCTCTCACCGGACGGGAAGACGGTCGCGTATATAAAAGATAGTGAAACGCTGTCTGACGTTTACACCCTGCCGGCCAGCGGAGGCTGGCCCTCGCGTATCAGCACCAATCGCGGGCTGGTTGCCTATTGGGATGATGAAGTCCCACAATGGTCGCCAGATAGCAAGTGGCTGGCTTTCACAATTGATGGACATATTTATCTTGCGCCCACCGCAGGAGGATTGCCAAAGAAAATTACTGATTTCACCGAAGGGGCATTCAGCCCTAAGTGGATGCCAGACTCGCATGGTCTCATTGTTGGAGTGACGCGTAATGAAGCTGACCAGCTTTTGCTAACCGATTTAAATGGCGCATGGCCGCGCCAACTCACCAACACAGCCGATGGCGATCACTGGGACGCAAATCCGTCGCCGGATGGAAAAACCATCGCGTTCATGTTCCGACCGTTCGATGATCTGAACCGCTCGGATATTTGTTTGATTGATTTAACCAGCGGAAATATGCGAACAATTTATGGTAAGTCCAGAGTCCGTGCATGGATGCCGCGCTGGTCGCCCGATGGGAAATGGATCACCTTCATTTCACAGGAAGCAGGCTGGAATGATCTGTGGATAGTCAAACCAAATGGCGAAGGAACGCACCAGGTCACGAAAATCGGCGCGGACATTTCAGATATTGAGTGGTCACCTGACGGTAAACAAATAGCCTGCACTGCCAATCGGCGCGGTGCATTTGACCTAATCCTCATCGAAACGGAGTCCGGCCAAACGTCTGATTTGCGAAGCGGCCTCGGTTATCACTCGCGCCCACAGTGGATGCCGGACGGCAAGTCACTGACTTTTGAGTATGAGAATCCGATCCAGCCGCCGGATTTATATTCAATTGAATTATCGAGCAGAAAGGTCACTCAGTTAACTTTTTCCAACTCGCCTGCTTTGGCAAGCAATGGACTTGTGATACCCGAGCAGATTACTTACAAAAGTTTTGATGGACTTGAAATCCCCGCCCTCCTATTTAAACCGAAGAAACCCAACGGCGCGGCTATCCTGCATCCGCACGGCGGACCGTCTTCGCTTTACGCCGCCGAGTGGGATATTCTCGCACAATACTTTATTGCAAAGGGCTACACATTTATCGCGCCAAACTATCGCGGCTCAACTGGGTTTGGTCTGCAGTTCGAACACGCCAACTACAACGATTGGGGCAAAGGTGATTTGCAGGATTGCTTGCACGGCGCGAAATATCTGTGCGGCCTGCCGGGTATTGACTCTGGACGCATCGCGATCATGGGTGGAAGTTATGGCGGCTATATGACCGCCTGTGCCCTCTCACGTGACTCTGATTATCTTTTTGCATGTGGCGTCGCAAAGTATGGTGATTCGAATCTCATCTCCTCCTGGGCGCAGTGCAATCGTGAGTTGCGCTTGTACTCAGAGATTTTTCTTGGACATCCTTCGAAGAATCGCCAGGTTTATCTTGATGGCTCCCCCATTTACCAAGTGGCCAACGTGCAAAAGCCAGTGTTGATTCTGCACGGCCTGCTAGACGATATCGTTCCACCCGAAGCATCGGAGGAATGGGCAGAGGCACTCAAGGCTCATGGAAAAACTTTTGAATATAAAACCTATCCGAACGAGCCTCATGGCTTTCTGCGTCGTGCTAATCAATTGGATGTGTATGCGCGCGTGGAACGATTCTTGGATTGGTATCTTTTGCCCTAATTTGAAAGTTAAAAAGATTGGATGGTAGTATGATTTTGGCTACGCGTAGTTTAAAATATTTCAATTACGAAGAACTAACCTGGCCTGAAGTTGCAGATTTGCCGCGCGATACACCGCTGGTTTTGCCTTTCGGTTCAGGCTATGACTTGGAACGGCTCGCTGAACAATTAGCCAGTCCGCCCCGCATTGGACTTCTGCCACCGTTCCCATTTGGCTGGCGCGGCAGCGGATTGGAAGTGTCGGAGCAAGCACTTGGTGCGTACATTGATAATCTCATCAACTCGCTTCGCGATGACGGCTTTACGAGAGTCTATGCGCTGACGCCACAAGATACGATTCGATTGCCGCATCCGGAATTTCAGATCACTCAATTCAATCAATGTCAGAAACAAGACGCGCCTCCCCTGCCCCTCGACAGTCAACGCGAAAAAGTGATCTTGATGCCAATCGGGCACACCGAGCAGCACGGCTTTCATCTGCCACTTTTAGTGGACACAGTCATCATCGAGGCAATTGCCAAGGGAACGGTGTCCGCTGTCCCGTCGCGGACTGTTGCGCTGCCGGTCATGCCGTACGGAGTCAGCACACATCGTCCAGCCTTTGCGGGGACAATGAACGCAGGTGGTCGTGCCTTCGAAGATTTTTGGCTGGCGGTGATTGATGTGCTTGGCGCGCGCGGCTTTGATCGTTTCTATCTCATAAGCGGACACGGCGGCAACACATCTTTTCTGGTCAATATCGTGAAGTACGCGGGCGAACGTCATCGCCGCATTTTTTGTGCAACAGCATATCTGCATACATCGGGACCAATCGGTGCGGCGGCATTGGAAAAATATCGCACATCCAGAATTGGGGGCATGGGACACGCCTGCGAATTGGAGACCGCCTATCTCCTGCATCTGCGCCCCGACTTGTGTCACATGGAGCGTGTGGTGGATGAAACCGATTTTGTGGCAACGCCATCGTATTATATGGATTGGATCGAAGGCGGTTCGCTTGTAGCCAATCCGCCCTGGGACGATGATACCAAGACCGGCGCGTACGGCGCGGGCAGCCATGGTACGGCGGAAAAAGGCCGCCTCTGGCTGGAGGCGGCCATCAAAGAAAAAGTCGGTCACGTTGAAGAGATCCATGAACAGCACGAACGACGCGAGGCGCGCCGCAAGGCTGGTTATGGATTATGGGGCAAAGCGAAATAAAACGAAAGGCTGTTCAGTTGGCACGGAGGCCAAGATGTCTGAAAAACACACCAGAAGTGAAATGCACGGCTGTATTGTGTGCGGCAAGTTATATCAACTTTATGTTGTTGAAGACGCAAATGGTAAATTCATTGACTGCAAGGTAATGAGCGAAGGCGGAAAGCGCGTCCCGGACGAGCAAAGGCCGTTGGTGGCGTGCGAAAAACACACCACCAAGGAAATCGAAGCCGCCGTCGCAAGAGTATATGGCAAGCAGAAAGAAGATGACGATTAATTGACTTACCCGGCGAGCAACAAATTATTTATTCGCTCCCAAACCAACGTCACAACTGTTTTCTCCTTGGAGACATAACCAATTGGATCGGTGCTCAATATCAGGCGATTACCTTCAAATTTGTAATGGCGCGCTTGAAGAGAGCTGGTCCAATTTGGGAACAAGCCACCGATCACGGTGTGATTAATAATGCAATGTTCTTCGTCCACTTGGTACGTGGAAAAATAGGCCTCATAACTTTCATAAGCCGCCCGCATTTCAGAAGGTGTGGCGCGGAACTTGGTCTCGTCTTTAAATTTGGGCCTTCCCGCCTTCATAATATGCACAGACATATTCCCCGCCGTATCGTAATACAAACGCCCCACTGGGTTTTTACCGTAGATCGGGAGTACGCTTCCATTTCGGCGTATTGCGTCACAAGAAATGAGCTTCCATACACCCACAAAAGAATTTACTGGCATCGGTGCACTCTCCTTGCCCGAAGTATAACAAACAGGCGTCCTGACTTGGACGCCTGTTTGTCTATCCATTAGTCTTTTTTTGTTTCTCCCAGACCTTTCGGTCATCAGATTTTTCCGGGTCGAGGTAACGCGGATGGATTTCCTCGACAATTTTGTGCCCATGCGATGTCCAAAGATCGGCAGAGAGTCTGCGAGCATTTACATCAACACCTTGCGAAGAAAAATACTGGCAAATACGGGTCACATCCCGTTCGAAGATTTGCCACGCCGCCGGGTTTTTCTCAGGCACTACGACCTGCGGAAAATCAATTAACGTGATATCACCCTGCCAGTATAAAATATTGTAGGCAGAAAGATCGCCGTGAATACGATCATGCGACAACATCAAATCAATATTGTGCAAGACGCGTTCGAATAAGTTTTTGGCTTCACCGCGATCAAGCGACATGGAGTTTAACGTTGGTGCGGCATTGCCAGGATCACCGACAAAATCCATTAGAATGACATTGTTCTCCATTGCATACGGGCGTGGTACATTTGCGCCAGCCTCGGACAGAATCTCCAGCGTTTTATACTCATACGCGATCCACGACTGATGCCGCACTTCCTCGCCATAAGTTGTACGCTTGATGACGGCGTCAACATCCGCTTTTTTCGTCAGCGCGTTGCCGTCTTCGTCAAGATCAACGCGGCCAGTGCGATATTGTTGATCATTCTTGAGATTTCTCAACGACCGTGGCCGATAAACCTTCGCGGCCACAAGCTTGCCATCGGTCGCCTTTCCACCAAGGCATTGATAAACCGAGGCTTCCTTACCGCCTTTCACCTTGCGAAGCACATCCGTGATCCACTGGTATTCAGCAATTTTGACCAGAGAATCCAGCAACCAGGCTTCCTCGAAGCGGGCGGCCTTATAAGTGAACTGGAATTCGCGCGAGATTTCCTGGGCGCGGACAAATAACCTTGCATCCGCTTCGTGCCTTTTGGACTCGCGTTTTCGAGAGAGACGTTTCTGCGATTGCCGCGTCTCAGCCAGATTAGACTCATCGAGAGATTCAAAGAACTCAAGGAGTTGATTTTTACTCATTGTCAGATAACCTTATTGATGCAAAACTAAAGAAACGACAGGCCCCGCGTTAAATCAAAAACCGCAGGCGAATCACACCTACGGTTGATGGCAATTTAGTAACAACAATTTAAGTTGTTATTACACTTCCAACATAGGAGGCGCGCTAAATACAAGTTTGGCAGAAACCAGGACTTTTTCCATTGATGTAACGTACCTCCTTTCGCGAATAAGATAATTCGAGTTTATCATTTGCCTCGACAAAGGTCAAGGCATATTTTTGACGTACTTGTCAAAAAACTTCACACTGCGATCCATAAAGGCCAGCCACAAATCTCCATTAAAGGAGTGTCCTTCGTCTTCGTATGCAAAAAGCTTTGCGACTCTCTTCGCTTCGACCAACCCCTGATAAAGCTTCTTCGACCAATCCGGTGGCGCGCCAGCCAGAGTCTTGCCGTCAGCCGTGCCGTAGTTAATTTCAACGGGAGCCGTTACCAGGTCCAGATGATAGAACGAAGAAATTTGATGCAGCAGATCTGCATTCGTGGACGCGTCATAATAAGCCTGTCGCAAATTGGCGGGCAGGCTCAGTGGCACGACATCTGATGAATTGCATCCAAGTTGTTGTTCGCCTGCAGCAATATCACCGATGCAGCCTAGTCCCCAGCGAGCGAGAATATCCGCTTCGTCGGCGCTGACTGTGGAATACAGTACCGCAGCTTTGACACTGGTCTCGGTACGCTCCGTTACTCGACCGCCGACAATCGTCAGCACGCGCATCGTCACACCGCCGCCCATGCTGTGCCCCCACATGCCGACGCGTGTGGCGTCTGCTTCCGGGATGGATGGGATGGCATTGAGTAGGTTGATCACATCGATCACGAGACCGGAGTAAAAAAGACTCGGCCCAACATCCGAGCCGCCCCAACTGCGATAATCGGGCGAGAGCGTGAGATAGCCATACTTGTTGGGGTATTCAGCGGCGCGATATGTTCCGTCCCCAGACGAATAACTTGCGCGCGGGAAGAAACCGTGGTTCATCACGACGACCGGGAACGGCGGCTTGCCATTTTTCGGTATCTGCATGATGCCAGTAATGGTCAGGCCGTCGCTGGGATAATCAATCGAATAGCGCATGTAAAGGTCGGTCTCTTCAAGCTTGGCGCGGATATGAAGTTTTCCACTCTTGTAATCGTGATGGCGAAGGCCATCAATGGTGTATGGATAAATTAGTTGCGGGATGGTTGGCATCGGCGAAGGGATGAATGTGGCCGTGGCAGTTGCAAAAGGTGTTGCGGTTTCTTTCGCGGGCGAAGTTGATATTGGTGCTGAATCGATCGGCGCAGACTGACAGGCCGATACCCAAATTAAAACACTCAAAAGAAGGAGATTGCTTCGACGAAAAATAACCGTCTCGCAATGACGTGTGCGAGTCGAGTTCATAACGTACGAATAAATTCTTCGCCCTTGCCTATCAAGTCATCGTGATCGTCCGGCGCAGGCGCGGACGCAAGCAGGGCGCGCGTTTTATCGCGCAGCACTTGATGCGCAGTGGGCTGTCCAGCATCCTGCCACTTCTCCATGGTATGGCGCGGGTAGACGCGGCTGACGTAGTATCCATTCTTATAATTCTTCAACGTTGATGGCTGTGTCAGAAAACTCCCGCCCGCTCCGACCTTTAGAATTTCGTCCAAAGCCGCATTCGGATCATCAAGCTGGAAGCC